>ERZ500994.168-NODE-168-length-22030-cov-6.745438_pt1 | contig 22030 bp, 22 predicted proteins | sample MGYA00248878_ERZ500994 | MGnify/ENA primary metagenome ERZ500994 (study PRJEB25958, sample SAMN03398533) | human skin metagenome | study: EMG produced TPA metagenomics assembly of the Human Skin Microbiome Metagenome (human skin metagenome) data set. | reverse complement strand
GTGGTCCTGCACTCCCCGTACGGAGCGCAGGTGCACGCCCCGTGGGCGCTGATCATCGGCGCGCGGCTGCGCGAGCGGTTCGACGTCGACGTGCAGATCATGCACGGCTCGCACGCCCGGCAGGCCGACCAGCGCCTGTTCCAGAGCCGGCACGTCCACGCCCGTCGGGGCGCCGTCCATGGCCAGATTGACCGAATCCTTCAGCAGGCCCCAGGTCGACCACAGAATCACCACCACGATCACGAGGCTCACCAGCGGGTCGATCCAAGTCCATCCGGTGGCGAGGATCGCGAGGTCGGCCGCGATCGTCGCGCCGTCCGCCAGCCGCGCCACGACGCCGCGGCCGGTGTCGTCCAGCCGCTCGCAGATGCCCTGCACGTGGCGCAGCCGGTCGCCGCAAGCGCCGGCGCTGTCGCGCAACTGGTCGGTCAGGTAGTCGCCATAGGTGCAGCGGCTGACGAAGCTCTGCTCGGTCATCCCCGACCCCTCGGGGCGCGCCTTGAGCCAGCGGAAGAAATGCAGCGGATCGTCGGGGTACGCCGTCATCATGTCGGCGCGGGTGTTCAGCAGATGGTCGGGATCGGTGGTCGAATAGGCGATGCCGCGGCCGGGGCGATACGTCCCCTCGACCAGCGTCACGGCGACCCGGTCCGACTGCCGCAGCAGATGCGCCGCCATCAGCGCCCCGGTCGCACCACCGCCGAGGATCAGGACGTGAAAGCAATCGCGGCGCGTTTCCGCGTTGCCGGCCGGGTGCCGCGTCTCGGGTTCGTCGGAACTGGTCATCTGCGCCTCTGCCGGTTGGCCCGTCGGCCGTCTGCGCGACGGTCTAGCGGAAAGCGTGACGCAACGGCAATCGCCGACTTCGCCCTGCGGTTGCGGCCGGGCGACGCGAAACGAGGCGGCAGGAACGGGGCGGACGCGACGGCCCGCCCCGGTCGGGTCACGCGAGGTCGTCGACGGTGCGGATCACGCGGCTGAGCAGCCCGTAATCCAGCGCCTCCTGCGTGTTCAGCCAGAAGTCGCGCTCGGTATCCGCGGCGATCCGCTCGACCGGCTGGCCGGTCGCGTCGGCGAAGATCTGGTTCAGGCGGTCGCGCATCAGGCGCAGCTGTTCCGCCTGGATCATCATGTCCGAACTGGTGCCGCCGATCCCGCCCGAGGGCTGGTGGATCAGGAAGCGCGTGTTGGGCAGGCAGAAGCGGTTTTCCTGCTTGGCGCCGACGAAGATCAGCGCCCCCGCGCTCGCCACCCAGCCCGAGCCGATGGTCCGCACGGTCGGGCGGATGAAGCGGATCACGTCGTGGATCATGTCGCCGGATTCGACGTGGCCGCCGGGCGACGAGATCAGGACGTTGATCGGCTTGTCGCTATCCTCGGCCAGCGCGAGCAGGTGCGAGACGGTGCGCTGCGCAAGCTTGTCGTTGATCGTGCCCGCGACGATGACGGTGCGCGACCGGAAATACAGCTTGTCGATCGCAGGGCTTTGCGGAAGCCCCAGATCCTCGCCCTTCTCGTCGTCCTTCCGCGGCTCGTCCTCTTCCTCGTCGGGGTCGTCGTCATCAAGCCTGTGGGGCGGAAACGGGTGCAGCATCGGGGCATCCTTCTTCGTTGGCGCGGCGGGGGCGTGTCGGGCTCAGGGCGCGAACCGGGCCCCGCCGCATGCTTACCTAAGCATCCCTCAAGGATCAGTAAATGACCACCGAGCGGATGGATTCGCCCGCGTGCATCAGGTCGAAGCCGCGGTTGATGTCGGACAGTGGCAGGGTGTGGGTGATCATCGGGTCGATCTCGATCTTGCCGTCCATGTACCAGTCCACGATCCTGGGCACGTCGGTCCGGCCGCGGGCGCCGCCGAAGGCGGTGCCTTTCCAGACCCGGCCGGTGACCAGCTGGAACGGGCGGGTGCTGATTTCCGCGCCTGCCGGCGCCACGCCGATGATGATCGACTGACCCCAGCCGCGATGGGTGCATTCCAGCGCGTCGCGCATCACCTTGACGTTGCCGGTCGCGTCGAAGCTGTAATCAGCGCCGCCGATCCGGTCGAACGGGGTGCGGGTCAGCTCAACGATCTCCTGCACGACGTTTTCCACGTTCCGCGGGTTGATGAAGTGGGTCATGCCGAAGCGTTCGGCCATCGCGCGCTTGTCGTCGTTGAGGTCCACGCCGATGATCATGTCGGCGCCCGCGAGCCGCAGGCCCTGGATCACGTTGAGGCCGATCCCGCCCAAGCCGAACACCACGGCCTTGGCCCCGATCTCGACCTTGGCCGTGTTGATGACGGCGCCGATGCCGGTGGTCACGCCGCAGCCGATGTAGCAGATCTTGTCGAAGGGCGCGTCCTCGCGGACCTTCGCGACCGCGATTTCCGGCAAGACGGTGAAGTTCGAGAAGGTCGAGCAGCCCATGTAGTGGTGGATCGGGGTGCCATCGAGCATGGAAAAGCGCGAGGTCCCGTCCGGCATCAGCCCCTGCCCCTGCGTCGCGCGGATCGCGGTGCAAAGGTTGGTCTTGCCCGACAGGCAGGACGCGCATTGCCGGCATTCGGGAGTGTAAAGCGGGATGACGTGGTCGCCGGGGCGGACGGAGGTGACGCCCGGCCCCACCTCGACGACGACGCCCGCGCCCTCGTGGCCGAGGATGGCGGGGAACAACCCCTCGGGGTCGTCGCCCGAGCGGGTGAAGTCGTCGGTGTGGCAGATGCCGGTGGCCTTGATCTCGACCATGACCTCGCCAGCCCTAGGGCCGGCAAGCTCGACGTCCATGACCTCAAGGGGTCGGCCCGCCCCAAGTGCGACTGCGGCGCGCGTTCTCATCGGGCGGATCCTTTCGCGGGTGGCCGCGCCAGCCTGGCGCAGCCGCACGGCGGGTTCAACCGGGGTTCAGTTCTGGACGGGGGCCGCGGTGGCCGAGGCGGGGGTGGACGACACACCGACCTGCGCCGCGCGCAGCAGGCGGTCGTGCAGCATGAAGCCGTTCGCCATCACCTGGATGATGTCGCCCGCGCGGGTGCCCGGCACCGGGGCCTCGAACATCGCCTCGTGCGATTGCGGGTCGAACCGTTCGCCGATGGCGGGGTCGATGACCTTGATGCCGTGCTTGGTGAAGACGTTGGTCAGCTCGCGCAGCGTGAGTTCCACCCCCTCGATCAGGGCGGCGTTCGCATCCGTGCGGTCGGTCGCGGCCGCCAGCGCCCGGCTGAGCGCGTCGTGGACCGGCAGCAGGTCGCGGGCGAGGCGCGATCCGCCATAGTTCTCGGCCTCGCGGCGGTCCTTGTCGGCCCGCTTGCGGGCGTTTTCGGCGTCGGCCAGCGCGCGCATGAAGCGGTCGCGATAGTCGTCGCGCTCGGCCTCGATCGCGAGGATGCGGTCGTCGTCGGCCGGATGCGTCGCCAGCGGATCAGGGCCGGCATCGGCGGCGAAGCCTTCCTCGATCGCGTCCAGGTCAATATGGCCGTTCGGCTTGTCGTTCATCGTCTACCCCTTTCGGCCCGACAGTATCCGGCCGATCAGCTGAGCGGTGTAATCCACGATCGGCACGATGCGGCCATAGTTCAGCCGCGTCGGGCCGATCACGCCCACCGCACCCACAATTCTTCGATCCGCGTTCATATAGGGTGAAACGACGAGAGAGGAACCCGAAAGTGAAAAAAGCTTGTTCTCGGACCCGATGAAGATGCGGACGCCGTCGCCGCCTTCGGCGAGTTCCAGGAACCGGGCGATGTCGCGCTTGCGTTCCAGTTCGTCGAACAGGACCCGCATCCGTTCCAGGTCCGCCGCCTCGTTGGGCAACAGGTTCGCCCGGCCCTTCACGATCAGGCGCGGGTCGCGGTCGTCCGATTCCCACAGCGCAAGACCGGCGGCCACCAATTCCCCCGCCAGCGCGTCGATCTGCTGACGGTTGGAATCCACGGCATCGCCAAGCGTCGCCCGCAGTTCCGCGAGCGTCCGCCCCTCGGCCTGGGCGTTGAGGAAATTGGCGGCCTCGCGCATCGAACTGGGCGTCTGGCCGGCGGGCGGGGTGAAAACGCGGTTTTCCACCCGTCCGTCGGCGAAGACGAGGATCACAAGCGCCCGGTCGGGGGCGAGGCTCACGAACTCGATATGGCGGACCGGGGCTTCCTGCTTGGGCATCAGCACCAGCGAGGCGCCATGCGTCAGGTGCGACAGGGCGGTGCTGACGCGGTCCAGAAGAACCGGGGTGTCGGGATCGTCGTCGCCCAGCGTTTCCTGGATGCGGGCGCGGTCGGCGGGGGCGACGGGGTCGATTTCCATCAGCCCGTCCACGAACAGGCGCAGGCCAAGCTGCGTGGGCTGGCGCCCGGCCGACACGTGCGGGCTGTCGAGAAGGCCCAGATATTCCAGATCCTGCATGACGTTGCGGATCGTCGCCGCCGACACCGCCATCGACCGGGTCAGCGTCCGCGACCCGATCGGCTCGCCGGTTTCCAGATAGCCTTCGACCACGCGGCGAAAGACCTCGCGCGAGCGGTCGTTCAGGTCTGACAGCAGGCCGGGCTGGATCATCGGGGGCCTTGGGGCGCGCGGGGGCCGGAAGGGTTGCGGATGGGGTCGGCGCACCTGTATCTGACGGGCAACACCCTGAAAGGACATCCCATGCGCCCCTCTGGCCGGAATCTAGACGAACTGCGCCCGATTTCAATCGAAACCGGCGTCATGCGGCACGCCGAGGGGTCATGCCTGATCCGCTGCGGCGACACCCATGTGCTGTGCTCGGCCACGATCGAGGACAAGGCGCCGCCGTTCCTGAAGGGGTCGGGCCAGGGCTGGGTTACGGCGGAATACGGGATGCTGCCGCGCGCGACCACCAGCCGCAACCGGCGCGAGGCGGCGGCCGGCAAGCAGGGTGGCCGCACGGTCGAGATCCAGCGCCTGATCGGGCGGGCGCTGCGCGCGGGCGTGGACCGGCGCGCCCTGGGCGAGCGGCAGATCGTGATCGACTGCGACGTGCTGCAGGCCGATGGCGGCACCCGCTGCGCGTCGATCACCGGCGGCTGGGTCGCGCTGCGGCTGGCCGTGAACAAGCTGATCGCGGCCAAGATGGTGACGACCGATCCGCTGGTGGACCACGTCGCGGCGGTCAGCTGCGGGATCTATGCGGGCCAGCCGGTGCTGGACCTCGACTACCCCGAGGACAGCGAGGCGGGCACCGACGGCAACTTCGTCATGACCGGCGCGGGCCGGCTGATCGAGGTGCAGATGTCGGCGGAGGGGTCGGCGTTCAGCCGGACCGAGATGGACAAGCTGCTGGACCTTGCCCAGCTTGGCGTGGGCCGGCTGGTCGAGGCGCAGAAGGCCGCGCTGGCGTGAGGAAGGCGTCATGAGGAAGCTGGCATGAGAAAGCTGGACGAGCGGCGGCTGCTGGTCGCCACCCACAACGCGGGCAAGCTGGACGAGATGCGGGCGCTGTTCGCGCCCTACGGGATCGAGGTCGTGGGCGCGGCCGAGATGGGGCTGGCCGAGCCGGAGGAGACCGAGACAACCTTTGTCGGCAACGCCCGGATCAAGGCCGCGGCGGCGGTCGAGGCGACCGGCCTGCCCGCGCTCGCCGACGACAGCGGCATCTGCATTGACGGGCTGGACGGCGCGCCGGGGGTGCATACGGCGGACTGGGCCGAAACTGGGTCGGGGCGCGACTTCATGCAGGCGATGACGCGGGCGTGGACCGAGCTGGAGGCGAAGGGCGCGCCCGAGCCGCGCACCGCGCAGTTTCGCGCGACGTTCCTGCTGATGTGGCCCGACGGGCACGAGGAGGTGTTCGAGGGGATCGCGCCGGGTCGCCTGACCTGGCCGGTACGGGGCGTGCTGGGGCACGGCTATGATCCGATGTTCGTGCCGGACGGGTTCGACCGGACCTTTGCCGAGATGACGGCGGACGAAAAGAACCTCATCAGCCACCGCGCGGACGCATTCAGGAAGCTGCGGGCGGTCCTTGGCTGACCCCACCGCGCCCATGCCTGCCGAGGACTGGCGCGCGGGCGGCTTTGCGCTGTACGTCCACTGGCCGTTCTGCGCGGCGAAATGCCCTTACTGCGATTTCAACAGCCACGTGGCGGCGGCGATCGACCAGCCGCGTTGGCTGTCCGCCTTTCGCGCCGAGATTGCGCGGCTGGCGGCCGAGGTCCCCGGACGCGTGCTGGGCAGCATCTTCTTTGGCGGCGGCACGCCTTCGCTGATGGCGCCGGAAACGGTGGCGGGGGTGATCGAGGCGGCGCGCGCGGCTTGGCCGCTGGCGAACGACGTGGAGATCACGCTGGAGGCGAACCCCACCAGCGTCGAGGCGGGGCGCTTTCGCGGTTATGCCGACGCGGGTGTGAACCGGCTGTCGATGGGGGTGCAGGCGCTCAACGACGCGGATCTGCGGCGGCTGGGGCGGATGCACAGCGCGGCCGAGGCCCGGGCGGCGTTCGACATCGCGCGGAACGCGTTCGGGCGGGTGAGCTTTGACCTGATTTATGCGCGGCAGCAGCAGGATGCGGCGTCGTGGCGGCGCGAGCTGACCGAGGCGCTGGAGATGGCCGTGGACCACCTGTCGCTTTATCAACTGACCATCGAACCGGGCACAGCGTTCGGCGCGCGGCATGCTGCGGGCAGGCTGCGCGATATACCTGACGATGACATCGCAGGTGATATGTATCTGGAAACGCAGGATATTTGCGAGAAGTTCGGGTACTCCGCGTACGAGGTATCCAATCATGCGCGGCCCGGCGCAGAAAGCCGGCACAACCTGACATATTGGCGGCAAGGGGACTGGGCGGCGGTGGGACCCGGGGCGCATGGGCGCCTGACGTTGCCCGATGCCCGTGTCGGCACCGAGGCGGTGCGGGCGCCGGGGGCATGGCTCGATGCGGTCGAGCGGCTTGGATCGGGCGAACTGCCGCGCGAGGTTCTGCCTCGGCACGATCAGGCGGTGGAATATCTGCTGATGTCGATGCGGCTGGTCGAGGGGATAGACCGGGGGCGCTTCGCCGCCCTGAACGGGGCCCCGGTCGATCATGCGGCGGTGCAGTCGCTGGTGGACCTGGGGCTGGTCGAAGAGGACGGGCAGCGGATCAGGGCCACGCGCGACGGCCGGCCGGTGTTGAACGCGATCCTGCGGGAATTGGCGCCCTAGCAGCAGTCCAGGTCAGGCGCTGCCGCCAAGCATCTGGCACAGGCGGTCGAGCTGATCGAGGTCGCGGTAGGTGATCGTCACCCGGCCGCCGTCGTGCCCCGCGTGGTCGATCCGCACCCGCATCTTCAGCTGCGCCGTGAGATCGCTTTCGATCGCGCGGGTGTCGGCATCCTTGGTGCTTTCGCGGGCGGGCAACCGCTCGGGCCTGGCGTCCGATTGATCGCGGACGAGCTGCTCGGTCTCGCGCACCGACAGGCCGCGTTCAATCACCTTGCGGGCGAGGCCGACCGGATCGTTGGCGGTAATCAGCGCGCGGGCGTGGCCGGCGCTCAGCGTGTTGTCGCGCAGCATCGCCTGCACCGGCTCGGGCAGGTTCAGAAGGCGCAAGACGTTCGAGATGTGGCTGCGGCTCTTGTTCAGCGCCTCGGCCAGCTTTTCCTGCGTGTGACCGAAACGGTCCATCAGCTGGCGGTACGAGGCGGCCTCCTCGACGGCGTTCAGGTCGGCGCGCTGGATGTTCTCGATGATCGCGACCTCGAGCACCTCGGGGTCGGTAAGGTCGCTGACGATCACCGGAAGGTCGTGCAACTGGGCGATCTGGGCCGCGCGCCAGCGGCGTTCGCCGGCGACGATCTGGAAAAGCCCGCCGCCATCCGGGTGAGGGCGGACGATGAGCGGTTGCAGGACGCCGCGCGAGCGGATGGAGTCCGCGAGTTGCTGCAGAAGCTCGGGCTTGAAGTCGCGGCGCGGCTGGTCGGGGTTGGGGATCAGCTGCTCGATGGCGATGCGCTGGGTTTGCGGCGCGGGGCTGTCGGGCGCCAGCGCGACATCGGCCATCAGGGCGGATAGCCCGCGACCCAAGCCCCGCTTGTCCGACTTGCGATCAACCATTTTGTGCCTTTTTCTTCAATGACTTGTGGCGAGAGATGAACTCTTTCGCCATGTCGCGGTAGGCGGTGCTGCCCTTGGACGACGGGTCGTAGTGGATGACCGGCCGGCCGAACGAAGGCGATTCGGACACGCGCACATTGCGCGGAATGACGGTCTTGAACACCAGATCGCCGAGCGTCTGGCGGGCATCCGCCTCGACCTGAACGGCAAGGTTGTTGCGGCTGTCGGACATGGTAAGCAATACGCCCTCGATCCGCAGGTCGGGGTTCGCGGCCTGGCGGACCTGCCGGACAGTGAGGAGAAGCTGCGACAACCCCTCGAGCGCGTAGAACTCTGCCTGCAGCGGGACGAGGACGCTTTCGGCCGCCACCATGGCGTTCAGGGTCAGCAAGCCCAACGCGGGGGGGCAGTCGATAAGCACCACGTCGGCTTTCGCCTGCTGAACCGCCTGCTTGAGAAGCTGTGTGCGGCTGCTGCGCGCGGACAGGTCGATATCGGCCGAGGCGAGATCCGCGTTGGCCGGAACGATGGTCAAGCGGTCGATCTGGGTGGGCCGTGTCGCATCGGCAATCGTGGTCTCGCCGCTGAGCAGGTCGTAGCTGCTGGGGGTGCGGTGCGCGGGGTCGAGACCAAGGCCAGTCGATGCGTTGCCTTGCGGATCAAGGTCGATGAGCAGGACTGACTTGCCGAGATCGGCCAGCGCCGCGCCAAGGTTGATTGCCGTGGTCGTCTTGCCGACCCCGCCCTTCTGGTTCGCAATGGCGACGATATGGGGGTCAGGCATGGCGGATCGCCGTCAGCTCAAGGATCGCGGCGCCCGGTTGCGTCCGGCTTGCATGATCGGTCAGGTCGAAGTGCCAGGCTGTCTTCACCGCGTCGACCTCATCCTTCCAGCGTTCGCCCTTCATCAGCCAGGCGGTCCCACCGGGCGCCAGATGCCGCACGACATATGGCATCAGCTTCGACATCGGAGCAAGGGCGCGCGCGCTGACATGGGACGCACCGGCGGGTGGATGCCGTTCGATCCGATCAGTGACGGCGGTCGCGTTCGCCAGGTCGAGCTCGCGGATGCAGGTGCGAAGGAAGGTCGCCTTGCGCGCGTCGGAATCGAGCAGCGTGACCTGCAGGTCCGGCCGGCAAATCGCAACGACGACCCCCGGCAGCCCGCCGCCTGAGCCTATATCGAGCCAGGTTCCTGTTGGCGGCGCAAGGTCAGCAAGCTGAGTGCTGTCGTCGATGTGGCGGGACCAAAGATCGTCCAGCGTGGACGGCGCCACGAGGTTGATCGACGGATTCCAGCGGCGCAGCAGATCGGCAAAGGCATGCAGCTTTGCTTCACATGAAGCAATCATGCGGTGGCTCGGTTGCCGCGTCGGGTCAGGGCGAGCAGCAATGCGAGTGCGGCCGGAGTCATCCCCTCGATCCGGCTTGCCTGCGCGATCGACACCGGACGGTGGCGATCCAGCTTTTGCCGCAGCTCGTTGGACAGGCCCGACACGGAGGCATAGTCGAAATCGGCGGGGATCGTCGCGGATTCCTCGCGGCGCAGGGCATCAGCCTCGCGCTGCTGGCGGTCGGTGTACTGCGCGTAGAGCGCGTCGTTGCGGAGTTGTTGCAAGGTTTGCGCGTCTACGTCCGCCAAGTCGGTGTCAAGCGCGATGACGTCTTCAGGGTCGAGGTCAGGAAGCGCCAGCAGGCTGAAGAGGCTACGGCGCTGACCGTCCTGCCGCACCGGGATCCCGGCCGCGGCAAGCTCGTTCGGCGACAGGGTGCGCGCCTCGGCCACCTTTCGCGCGGCGTCGTAACGCCCCATCTTGTCCCGATAGACCCGCCACCGCGCATCGTCCACCAGACCCAGATCGCGACCAAGCGGTGTCAGACGCTGATCGGCATTGTCGGCGCGCATCGACAGCCGGAACTCGGCCCGGGAGGTGAACATCCGGTACGGCTCGGTCACACCGCGCGTCGTCAGGTCGTCGATCATCACGCCGATGTAGCTGGTCGTGCGTGAGAACACGACCGGCGCCTCGCCCGCAGCCAGACGCGCGGCGTTGACGCCGGCAACAAGACCCTGCGCGCCCGCCTCTTCGTACCCGGTCGTCCCGTTGATCTGGCCGGCGAGGAACAGCCCGGGCGCGGACTTGACCTGCAAAGCAGAGGTCAGCGCGCGAGGATCGACGAAGTCGTATTCGACGGCATAGCCCGGCTGCAGGATGACGGCGTTTTCGAGCCCCTTCATCGTGCGGACATAGGCCAACTGCACATCCTCGGGCAGCGAGGTCGAGATCCCGTTGGGATAGACCACGTCGCTGTCCCAGCCCTCTGGCTCAAGAAACACTTGGTGCCCGTCCTTGTCGGCAAAGCGGACGACCTTGTCTTCGATCGACGGGCAGTATCGGGGGCCGACGCCGTCGATGTGGCCACCGTACATTGCCGAGCGGGACAGATTGTCCCGGATGATGCGGTGCGTGCTGTCGTTGGTGTGGGTGATCGCGCAGCTGATCTGCGGCGCCTGCACGCGGCTGTTCAGATAGGAAAACAGCACCGGATCGTCGTCGCCGGGCTGCTGGTCGAGCGCATCCCAGTCGATGCTGGCCCGCGACAGCCGGGGCGGGGTGCCCGTCTTCAGCCGCCCCATCGGCAGCCCAAGGCTCATCAGGTCCGCCGCGAGTCCTTGCGACGCCGGGCCGTTCCAGCGACCAGCCGGGCGGCTCACATCGCCCAGGTGGATCACGCCGTTCAGGAACGTGCCCGAGGTGATGACGATCGCGCGCGCCGCGAGCACCGTGCCGTCCGCCAGCGCGACGCCGGTCACCGCAGCGCGGTCGCGCAGCAGCGCCGCGACCTCACCCAGCACGACGTCAAGTTCCGGCTGGGCCGCCACGAGGCGCTGCGCCGCCGCCCTGTAAAGCGTGCGGTCCGCTTGCGCCCTTGGGCCCTGAACGGCCGGGCCCTTTCGCCGGTTCAACAGGCGGAACTGTATCCCCGCCGCGTCGGCTGCCAGTCCCATCAGGCCGCCGAGCGCGTCGATCTCTCGCACCAGATGCCCCTTGCCGAGGCCGCCGATCGCCGGATTGCACGACATCGTGCCGATGTCATCCGCCCGCATCGTCACCAGCGCGGTCGCACGACCCATCCGCGCGGCGGCCGCAGCGGCTTCCACCCCGGCGTGACCGCCGCCGACGACGATGACGTCATAGCTTTGCTTCACGTGAAACTACTTTCCGATGCAGAACGACGAAAACACTTCGTCTAGATAGTCCTCGACACCCACTTCGCCAACCACCTCGCGCAGCGAGCGCGTGGTCATGGCGATGGCATCGGCGATGATCTCGGGCGGCGTGACGGGCGCAACGTCAAGCACCGCGCGCGCCTGCCGAAGCGCGTCGGCTTGGCGCTGCCGCGAGACGATCCCGGCAGGCGCGGCACGATCGCGCAAGGTGTCGTACACCCGGTCGAGCAGGGCGGCCACGCCTTCACCCGACTGGGCGGACACATCGCCCGTCCTCAGATCGGCCTTGGACCTGACGACCAGATCGCCATCCCGCAGCAGCGCATCGACGGCGCTTCCATCGTCGGACAAGTGGATGCGCAGGTCGGCGGCGGCAGCCCGTTCGCTCGCCCGTGCGACGCCCATCCGCTCGACGACATCTTCAGTTTCCCGCAGGCCGGCCGTGTCCAGAAACGTCACCGACAGGCCGCGCAGGTCCGCACGCAGCTCGATCACGTCGCGAGTCGTGCCCGCGATCTCGGTTACAAGCGCCACGTCCCGCCGCGCTATGGCATTCAAAAGAGACGATTTTCCAGCATTCGGCGGCCCAATCAACGCCACCTCGAATCCCGCCCGCATCCGCTCGGCCGCCGGAAATCCGTCGAGCTGCTCGTCGATCCGCGCCCGCACCGTCCGCAGGCTCTCGAACACCTCGGCCGGCACCGCCTCCGGCACGTCCTCGTCGGCAAAATCGATCGATGCCGCCACAAGCGCGCCCGCCCGCACCAGCAGCGCGCGCAAGCCTGCGGCCCAGTCGTGCAGCGCCCCGTCCGCCACCTGCATCGCGAGCCGATGCTGCGATTCGGTTTCGGCCGCCAACAGATCCGACAGCGCCTCTGCCTCGGACAGGTCTAGCTTGCCGTTCAGAAAACCGCGCTGCGTGAACTCACCCGGCAGCGCGGGGCGCGACCCGCGGGCAAGCAGCGCCGCTTGCAGCAGCCGCGCCACGATCGGCGCGCCGTGCAGGTGAAACTCAACCACGTCCTCGCCGGTGAAGCTCGCCCCGGCTTCGAACCGGACGACGAGCGCGCGGTCGATCAGCCGGTCGCCGTCACGCAGTGCCCGAAGATAGCTGAACCGCGCCGCGGGCAGGGCCCCCGCCAGATCCTCGGCAACGACCCTCGCCCGGTCCCCGCTTACGCGAACGACCGTGATGCCGCCGCGTCCGGGCGGAGTCGATTCGGCGTGGATCGTGTCCAATTCATCCTCGCGCGACGACGGCTCAGGCGTTCATGGAATCGAAGAACTCGGCGTTGTTCTTCGTCTGCTTGAGCTTGGAGATCAGGAACTCGATCGCGTCGGTCGTGCCCATCGGGTTCAGGATGCGGCGCAGCAGATACGTCTTCTGCATGTCCTTCTGATCCACCAGCAGCTCTTCCTTGCGGGTGCCGGACTTGAGGATGTCGATCGCCGGGAACACGCGCTTGTCGGCCACTTTGCGGTCCAGGATGATCTCGCTGTTGCCGGTGCCCTTGAATTCCTCGAAGATCACCTCGTCCATGCGGGATCCGGTGTCGATCAGCGCGGTGGCGATGATGGTCAGCGACCCGCCTTCCTCGATGTTGCGCGCGGCGCCGAAGAACCGCTTCGGGCGCTGCAGGGCGTTCGCATCGACGCCGCCGGTCAGGACCTTGCCCGACGACGGAACGACGGTGTTGAACGCCCGGCCCAGGCGGGTGATCGAATCGAGCAGAATGACGACGTCGCGCTTGTGCTCGACCAGGCGCTTGGCCTTTTCGATCACCATCTCGGACACGGCCACGTGGCGCGTCGCCGGTTCGTCAAAGGTGGACGACACGACCTCACCCTTGACCGAACGCTGCATGTCGGTGACTTCCTCGGGCCGCTCGTCGATCAGCAGGACGATCAGGTAGCATTCCGGGTGATTGCGCGCGATGGAATGCGCAATGTTCTGAAGCAGAACGGTTTTCCCTGTCCGCGGCGGCGCCACGATCAGGCTGCGCTGCCCCTTGCCGATAGGCGAGACCAGGTCGATGATCCGGGCCGAGCGGTCCTTGGCGGTGGGATCCTCGAACTCCATCTTCAGCCGCTCGTCGGGATAAAGCGGCGTCAGGTTGTCGAACGCGACCTTGTGGCGCGCCTTTTCCGGGCTTTCGAAGTTGATCTTCTCGACCCGGGTCAGCGCAAAGTAACGCTCGTTCTCGCCCGGTCCGCGGATCACGCCCTCGACCGTGTCGCCCGTCCGCAGGCTGTGCTGGCGGATCATGTCGGGGCTGACATAGATGTCGTCGGGGCCGGGCAGATAGTTCGCCTCGGTCGAGCGCAGGAACCCGAACCCGTCCTGAACGACCTCCAGCACGCCGTCGCCGCCGATCTCGATCCCTTCCTCGGCATGCTCTTTCAGCAGCGAGAACATCATCTCGCCCTTCCGCATGGTCGAGGCGTTCTCGATTTCCCATTCCTCGGCCATCGCCAGCAGGTCCGCCGGGGTCTTGGCCTTCAGGTCGGACAGGTTCAGCCGCTCGTCGCTCATCAAGGTCACCGATAGGGGCCGGACGTCCCGCGAAACGGGTGCAAGGTCGGACCACAGAATTGTTCATGAAAAAACACCGCCGGACGGCGGGTCAAGCGCACATAGCGGCTTGAGGGTCGAAAGTCAAACGGGGCCTAGAACTTCACGATCACCGACAGGACGATCACGACCATCAGCAGCGTCGGCAGCTCGTTCATCAGCCGGTATGTCCGCCCGCTGAGGGGGGCGGGCTGCGTCGCCATGATCTTGCGCTGCGTGGCGAGCCAGTGGTGGAACCACGTCATCGTCAGGACGGCCGCAGCCTTGGTCCAGGGCCAGACCATCGACCAGTCGACGACGCCGGGCGTGAAGACAAGCGCCAGCCCCGCCACCCAGGTCGCGATCATCGCAGGGTTCATGATGAGCCGCAGAAGCTTGGCCTCCATGATCCTGAATGAGGCGACCGGCTCCTTTCCGACCTGTGGGCGCTCGGCGTGATAGACGAGCAGCCGTGGCAAGTAGAACAGCCCGGCAAGCCAGGACACGACGGCCATCACGTGAACGGCTTTGATCCAGGGGTAGGCCGCACTCAGGATATCGGACACGCAACTCTCCTTCTCGAGTCTTCTTAAAAGAAAGATTCGAGGAAAAGGAAGATGATGTTGTTAGGGGCTGTGGATGAGTGAATCGCGCGGGTCTGCGCGGTTTCTCCACAGTGTTCTCAGGGTGTGAGGAACTGAGAATAAAAAGCAGTGCTTCACGTGAAAAGTTATCTTTAACAACGACTTAATCATAGTAGACGACTGTGCAAAACCCTCACCTTTTCGCCTGTCATGCCCACCTCTCAGAACTTGTCCCCCTGTGTAGAACCGTCCCTGTCGATGCCCTGAACCTAGGCGAAAATCGCACCCGTCCAGCCGCGACCCGTTGTCCCGAAGCCGCACCCCGCGTTTTCCACAGACCTGTCGACAGGTCGCGCTTGCCCCGTCCTGAAACCCGGGGTCATGATCGGAGAAAGAACCGTTCCGCCTGCCCATGCACGACCCAGAAACGCCCCGAACCCCCGATGCGATCCCCCTGGCCGGGGTGATCGGCTGGCCGGTCGCGCATTCGCGCTCACCTGCGCTGCACAGCCATTGGCTGCGCCGCTACGGCATCGCGGGCGCCTATGTCCCGCTCGCCGTCCTGCCCGAACATCTGGGCCAGGTGCTGCACACGCTGCCCAAGGCGGGGTTCGTGGGCGTGAACGTCACCATTCCGCACAAGGAAGCCGTGCTTGCGCTTGCCGACATCGTCACCGATCGCGCGGCGCTGATCGGGGCCGCGAACACGCTGATCTTCCGCCCCGACGGGCGGCTCCACGCCGACAACACCGACGGCTACGGCTTCATGGCGAACCTGCGCCAGCACGCCCCCGACTGGGTGCCTGAACACGGCCCATCGGCGGTGATCGGCGCGGGCGGCGCGGCGCGGGCCGTGGTCGCCGCCCTGCTCGAGGCGCATGTGCCCGAAATCCGCATCGCCAACCGCACCCGGCTGCGCGCCGACCAACTGCGGGCCGAGTTCGGCGCGCGGATCGTCGTTTACGAATGGGCGCAGGCGGGCAACATGCTCGACGGCGCGGCGACGGTCGTGAACGCGACGTCGATGGGGATGACGGGGCGGCCGCCGCTGCGGATCCCGCTCGACGCGCTGGGGAAGGACGCGCTCGTCACCGATCTGGTCTACAACCCTCTGGAAACGACGTTCCTGGCCGAGGCGCGGGCCCGGGGCTGCCGTGCCGTGGACGGGCTCGGCATGCTGCTGCACCAGGCCGCGCCGGGGTTCGAGCGCTGGTTCGGGCACCGCCCCGAGGTTGACGACGACCTGCGCCGGGCCGCGCTTGCATGACCTTTTCGCTGGGCCTCACCGGCGGGATCGGCATGGGCAAGTCGACGGCCGCTGCGATGTTCGCCGAGCGCGGGCACCCCGTGTGGGATGCGGACACCGCCGTCCACCGGCTCTACGCGCCGGGCGGTGCCGCGGTCGCGCCAGTGGGCCGCGCCTTTCCCGAAGCAATCGTCCGTGGGGCGGTGGACCGCACCATCCTCAAGGCCGCGCTGACGGCCGACCCCGCGCGCCTCGCCACGCTCGAGGCGATAGTCCATCCGCTGGTCGCCACTGACCGCAAGGCCTTCGTGCGGGGCCACGCCGCCGCACCCATTGTCGTTCTCGACATCCCGCTGCTCTTCGAAACCGGGGCCGAGACGCAGATGGACGGCGTCGCGGTCGTCAGCACCGACGAACACATCCGCCGCGCCCGCGTCCTCGGCCGCCCCGGCATGACGGAACAGACGCTCGACCTGATCCTGTCGCGCCAGCTGCCCGACGGCACGCGTCGCGCCCGCGCCGACTGGATCATCCCGTCCCACAGCCTTGACGCGGCGGCCGCGGCGGTAGATGCCATCTGCTCGGAAATCCTCAGCCAGCGGCCGCACGCATGATCCGCGAAATCGTCTTCGATACCGAAACGACGGGCTTCGACCCCGCGACCGGCGACCGCGTGGTGGAAATCGGCGCGATCGAGCTCATCAACCACCTGCCAACGAAGAACCATTTCCACGTCTACCTGAACCCCGACCGCGCGATGCCGGCCGAGGCGCTGGCGGTCCATGGCCTCGGCGACGATTTCCTGCGCGACAAGCCTCGGTTCGCCGAGGTCGCCGACCGCTTTCTCGACTTCATCGGCCCCGACGCGCGGCTGATCGCGCATAACGCCGACTTCGACATCCGCTTCCTGAACGCCGAGCTGCGCCGCGCGAACCGACCCGAGCTGCGGCCGGGCCGCGCGCTCGACACCGCCGCGATGGCCCGGCAGAAGTTTCCGGGCGCGCCTGCCTCGCTCGACGCGCTCTGCCGCCGCTTCGGCGTTGACAACTCTGGCCGCGACCTGCACGGCGCGCTTCTGGACAGCGAGCTGCTGGCGGCGGTCTATCTGGAACTGATCGGCGGCCGGCAGCCCGACCTTGTGCTGGACGCACCCGCGGTGCAGCCCCAAGACGGCGTCGTGCTGGTCATGGCCCCCCGCCGCGCCCGACCCGCCCCCCTGCCGCCGCGCCTGACCCAGGCCGAGGTGGCGGCCCACGCCGCCTTCGTCGCGCGGATGGGCGACAAGGCCCTGTGGCTGCGCTATACCGCAGCGTCCGGCTGAGCATCGGTTGCGTCAGGCCCCCGGACAGGCGATGCTGCCGCAAGAACGGATGTGAGCCGTCATGATCGAGCGGATCAAGGAAATATGGCTCTTCGTCAGCGCCCTGTTCGAGCGCATGGACAAGATCCACATGAGCCTGATCGCCGCCGGCGTCGCCTTTTATGCGATGTTCGCGGTGTTTCCAGGCATTGCCGCGATCATCGCGCTGTGGGGGCTGTGGTTCGACCCCACCATCATCACCCAATACTACAAGGTGCTGGATGAGTTCCTGCCGCCCGGCGCCGCGCAGATCCTGCACGCGCAGGTCGATGCGCTGACATCTGGCGGGCGCACGCAGCTTGGCTGGGCGTCCGCGATCTCGTTTCTGATCGCCACCATCGCGGCGCGGGCGGGGGTGGACGCGCTCGTCCGCGGGCTCAACGCGGCCTACGGCGTGCGGTCGCATCCGACCATTTTCGGCTTCATCCTCGCCTATATCCTTACGCTCGCCATCGTCGGCGTGGTGCTGATGGGGCTTGCGACCATCGTGATCGTGCCGCTGGCGCTGAACTTTCTCGACGTCAGCTACATGCGCAGCTGGCTCATCGGTGCGGCGCCTTGGGGGGCGATGTTCCTGATCGTCGTGATCGGGATCGGCATCATCTACCGCTACGGACCGAACGTGCAGACGCCGCGCACGCCGATCTTCACTTGGGGCGCGCTGTTCGCGGCCTTCGCCTGGGCGGCGGCGTCCTATGCGTTCTCGGCCTATCTCGGCAGCTTCAACAGCTACAACCGCATCTACGGATCGATCGGCGCGGTCGTGGCGCTGCTGATGTGGTTCTATCTGGCGGGGTTTTCCATCATGCTGGGCGCGCTCATCAACGTCGAGCTGGCGCGCCGCCGCCGGGTGGTCGCCGCGCGCCGGGCGCGCGCGCTGGTCAACAAGCCCAGCCCCACGCAGGGCTGAGGCGAAAGGCGTCAGTGCCGGGCGCCGCGCCGCGCGGCGGATGTCAGAACGACCTGCCGCGTCCCTTCGTCGGCCGGGGCGGCCACGTTTTCCTGCATCTGGAACACCAGCCGCATCCGGTAGCGGCCGTCCACGACCTCGGTCGAGACGTCGCCGTAAAGCTGCAGCGCGAATGCCTCAATCAGCTGCCCGCCAAGGCCCGATCCGGATCCCGCGGCTGGCGTCCGGGTCTGCGGGCCCAGCGTGTTCTCGACCACCAGTTCGGCCGTGCCCGACCGATGCCGCGACAGCGCGACGCAGACGCCGTAGCGCCCGTCCGCCGCCGGCTCGGCGTATTTCAGCGCGTTGGTGAACGCCTCGGTCGTCAGCAGCGTCAGCGGCACCGCCTGGTCGGGCAGCAGCGTCACGCGGTCCAGATGCGTCTCGACCTTCAGGCGCGAACGCGGCCCGATGGACGCCAGCACCATCTGGTTGATGATGTCCGAGATCAGCCGGTCCGCCTCGACCGAATCCAGATGCTCGGCCTGATAAAGGTTGCGATAGATCGTGGCGAGCGACGCGACCCGGTCCTGCACCGACCGCAGGACCTTTTGCGCGTCGCTGTCGCTGACCACCCGGCTCTGCATGTTGATGATCGACGCGATCAGCTGCAGGTTGTTCTTGACCCGGTGATGAACCTCTTTCAGCAGCACCGTCTTTTCGTTGACCGACGCTTCCATCGCCGCCTCGTCGCGGATCAGGATGCGCGCCATGTCGTGGAAGGTGCGGCTCACATCCGCGATCTCGGCCGGCGCCTCTTCCAGCACCGGGGGCGGCGCGCGGCGGTCGCCGATGGCGAAGCGGCGCATCTGGCCGCGAAGTTCGCGGATGTGGCGCAGCACCAGCCGGAACACGGCGAAATAGGCGACCGCCAGCGACACGGCCCACAGCGCCAGCGGGAACAGGACGCCGGTGAACCGTGACAGCGCGATGTTGCCCACCCCGGCGGATCGTGGATTCCAGCTTCCCAGCGCATAGACAAGGTCGGGCACGACCGGAACCACCGTGAACAGCCGCCGTTCGCCGGATTTCGACACCTCGCGGAAGGTCGTGTCGGCCCGCTTCATCAGCGCGTCGAGCGAGGCGGTCACCGGCAGCATTTCGTCCACCGCGCCCGGCAGATCGGTCGAGATGACCTGCCCGCGGTTCGTGAACGTCACGATCATGGCCGACGAGCTGGTCGCCGGATCGTGGGTGGACCGCATCAGCGCCTGCGACACCGAGGTCGCGACATAGCCGATCAGTTCGTTGTTGCTCACCAGCGGCTGCGACACGACCACCACCGGAACGCCAGAGATCGCGCCCGAGTCCGTCGCGGTGATCGTGATGCCGGGATTGTCGAGGAACGCGCGGTAGTGCGGCGAGTCCCGCACGTCATGGACGATGCCGTCGTCGCGCGACGTGCAGTCCACCATCCCGTTGAGCGGCGTGAACCCTGCATAGACGAAGCTGGCGCTGTTCTCGACGAAGGTCCGCATCATGCGCGAACATGCACCCGGATCGTTCAGCGTTTCCAGCACCGCCGGTCCCAGCGCGTCGGCAGATCCAATCGCGCTTTGCAGCAACGCCCGCTCGCCCGCCGCGGCCGACGAGGTCCGGCCCATCAGCGCCAGTTCGGCCGCCTGTTCGGCCGCTTGCGACAGGTTCAGCGTCTGCATGACGGAGATCAGCCCGATGGGCAGGATCGCCACCGACAGAAGCATCCCAAGCCTGAAACCCAGCCCGCGCATGAAGTGAAGTTGCTCGGGCAGTCGTGTCACGGCCGGCACTACCGAGAGACGGGGTTGTTCGCCATGACTGCCATTGTGGCGCGGTCCGTCATCTCGAACTCCTCACCGTCCTTGAGGTGCAGCAGCTCGGCCAGCCGCTTGCGGCCGCGGTTCGCCCGCGACTTCACCGTGCCAACCGCCACGCCCGTCATCTCGGCCGCCTCCTCATAGGAAAAGCCGGATGCGCCGACCATGACCAGCGCCTCGCGCTGCTCGTCGGGCAGCTTGGCGAAGGCCACGCGGAAATCGTTCATCGCCAAGCGGCCGTCATGTTCGGGCCGGGTCGCCTGCCGCGCGGCATGGATGCCGTCGGTGTCGCTGACCTCGCGCCGGGTCTTGCGGCGGGCCGAATAGAAGGTGTTGCGAAGGATGGTGAATAGCCACGCGCGCAGGTTGGTCCCGACCTGGAACTTGTCCATGTTGGTCCACGCCTTGACGATGGTGTCCTGCACCAGGTCGTCGGCGGCCGCGCCTTCGCGGGTCAATGACAGCGCGAATGCCCGCAAGGCGGGCAGGTGCTGGACAAGCTCGTCTTTCGGATCGGCGACCTTGGCGATCGTCCCGTCCGCCTCGGCGGGTCTGGCCATCTTCATTCCTGTCCGCGAAGCTTTTCGAGGAGGCTCAGGAACCTGTCGGGGACCTCTTGTGATTGATCCTGCTCATATACCCGCCGCAAATTCTCGTCGATCTGCTTTTCCAAGGCGGCGCGTTTGCTGTCTTCACGCCTTATGTTCATTTCGTAGGTTTCTTTCCGGAAATCTTGTGTGCGCCTGCTCCAACCGCTAGTTAGCACCGAAGGTTCCGAGGAACGACCAAAAATTGAGGCCTCCATGTCAGCTGCAGATCTTGCCCAGTCGATCGGTCGCGAGCTGCCCTATCTTCGCCGCTACGCGCGCGCCCTGACCGGGACGCAGCGCGCGGGCGACAACTATGCCGCCGCCACGCTGGAAGCGATCCTGGCGGACCGCAGCATGATTTCGGGCGAGGATACGCGCATTTCCCTGTTCCGCGCCTTCCACGCGATCTGGCAAAGCTCGGGCCAGCCCGTGGAAACCGACGACCAGACCTCTCGTGAGGCGCGGGCCCAGTCGCACCTGCGCACGCTGACCCCGAATTCGCGCGAGGCGTTGCTGCTCCGCACGATCGAGGAACTGCGCTACGACCAGATCGCCGAGGTCATGCAGATCGATCAGGACGAGGCCGAGGAGCTGGTGCAGATCGCCCTGAACGAGATGGGGCGCGCGATCCGCGGCCGCGTGATGATCATCGAGGACGAGACGATCATCGCGATGGACCTCAAGGGCATCGTCCAGGCGATGGGGCACGAGGTCACGGGCATCGCGCGCACCCATTCCGCCGCGATCCAGCTTGCCGGCGACCGCCAGCCCGACCTGATCCTGGCCGACATCCAGCTGGCCGACGGCTCGTCGGGCATCGACGCGGTGAACGAACTGCTGACCAGCCTCGGCGACCTGCCGGTGATCTTCATCACCGCGTTCCCGGAAAGGCTGCTGACCGGCGACCGGCCCGAGCCCGCGTTCCTGATCTCCAAGCCCTACAGCGAGGAACAGGTCCGTTCGGCCGTCAGCCAGGCGATGTTCTTTGCGTCCAGCGCGGGGATGAACGCGGCCTGATCCGCGCGTGACCGCTGAATGAAGAAAGCCGGCCGCATCGCGCGCCGGCTTTCTTTTTTGTCGCGCCGCCCCGCTCAGACGATCGAGGCGTCCCGCGTCTCGCGCCCGATCAGCAGCGTCACGCCCGCCGCCAGCACCAGCAACGCCGCGAAGACCCCGATCGCCAGCGCGAAGTCGCGCTCGATCACGCCGCGCAGCAGGCTCGGCGCGGCGATCCCGCCCAGCCTCGCCATCGCGCCCGCCGTGCCCATCCCGGTGCCCCGCAGCGTGGTCGGGTACAATTCGGGCGTAAAGGCATACAGCGCCCCCCACGTTCCCAAGAGCGCAAAGCTCATCACGATCAGCGAGGCGGCGATCATCAGCGGCGAGGCGGCAAGCACGAAGGCCATGCAGCCCGCGGCCGAGATCAGCACCGCCGTCCGGGCGGCGAGGGGGTGCGTGCTCATCGCCAGGTCATCCGCATTTGGAATGGCCGCAGCTGGGGCAGGTCAGGCAGCCCTCGACCATCCGCATCCCCGGCATCCCGCAGGCCGGGCACGAGGGGCCGACCGGGACGGCCCCCGGCGCGGGGGGCGCGGTGTCGGCGGTGGGGTCGGCCTTCAGCCCCGCGCCCTCGGCGGCGAGGAAGCCGATCGCCACCATGTGCCGCTCGATCACGCCGCCGATCGCCGCGAGGGGGG
>ERZ500994.167-NODE-167-length-22113-cov-9.872382_pt1 | contig 22113 bp, 17 predicted proteins | sample MGYA00248878_ERZ500994 | MGnify/ENA primary metagenome ERZ500994 (study PRJEB25958, sample SAMN03398533) | human skin metagenome | study: EMG produced TPA metagenomics assembly of the Human Skin Microbiome Metagenome (human skin metagenome) data set. | reverse complement strand
CTGCTGATCGCAGCACGCGGCGTGATGGGGATGGGCGCCGCGATCATGATGCCGGTCGCCTTCGCGGTCCTCGCCGCGCTCTTCGGCCCCGCCGAGCGCGGCAGGGCGGTCTCGCTCCTGGTGATGGGCCTCGGGATCGGCATCCCGCTCGGGCCGATCATCGGCGGCTACCTGCTCGAACACTTTTGGTGGGGATCGATCTTCCTGATCAACGTCCCGATCGCGATCATCGGCGCCATTGCCATCGCGGTCCTGCTCCCGGAGTCGCGCGACCCGTTGCCACGCCGCCCCGATGTCCTCGGAGCGGTGCTGTCTACAGGCGGACTGGCATCGCTCGTCTACGGGGTGATCGAGGCCCCCGTCCGGGGCTGGTCGGATCCGGTGACGATCGGCGCGATCAGTGCCGGATTGGTGGTGCTGACGGGCTTCGTGGCCTGGGAGCTCCGGGTACGCGACCCGATGATCGACCTGCACCTGTTCACTAGGCCGCAGTTCCTGTGGGCCAGCATCGCCGGCGTCCTGGTCACCTTCGGCATGCTCGGCCTGTTGTTCGTCGTCCCGCAGTACCTGCAGTTCGTCGCCGGTCACGACGCCCTCGGCACGGGATTGCGGCTGCTCCCGCTGATCGGCGGCCTGGTCGTCGGCGCCCCCGCGGGGGAGCGGCTCCCCCCCCCGGGGGGGCCCACGCCGCTACCCCCGCCGGTGCTCAGCGAGGGCGCGGCGAGCCTGCTGCCCGACGAGGTGCGCCCGGCCTACGTCTGGGACATCCGCCTCGACGCGACCGGCAAGCACACCGCGGCAGAGGTGCACCCGGCCCTCGTGCGCAGCGTCGAGCGCATGGAGTACACCGCCGTGCAGGCAGCGGTCGACGGTGGCACCGACGACGAGCGCCTGCTGCTGCTCAAGGAGATCGGTGAGCTGCGGATCGCCCTCGAGCAGGAGCGCGGTGGCGCCTCGCTGCCCATGCCGGACCAGGAGGTCGAGGAGGTCGAAGGGGGCTTCCGCCTGCACCTGCGCCCGCTCGTGCCGTCGGAGGACTGGAATGCCCAGATCTCCCTGCTCACCGGCATGGTCGCCGCCGAGATGATGCTCGAGGCGCGGGTGGGCATCCTGCGCACCATGCCCGAGCCCGAGGAGCAGGCGGTCACCCAGCTGCGCCGCATCGCGCGAGCGCTCGGTGTCGAGTGGGCCGAGGGCACGGCGCACGGCGCCTTCCTGCGGTCGCTCGACGGGTCCGACCCCAAGCACCTGGCCCTGATCCACGAGTCGACCGTGCTCTTCCGCGGGGCCGCCTACACGGCCTTCGACGGGCAGCAGCCCGAGATCGTCGAGCAGGCCGCGATCGCCGCCCCCTACGCCCACGTCACCGCGCCGCTGCGCCGTCTCGTCGACCGCTTCGGCCTGGCGCTGTGCGCGGCGGTGAGCGCGGGGCAGGAGGTGCCGCAGTGGGTGCGTGAGGCGCTGCCGCTGCTGCCCGAGCTCATGGAGACCTCGGACCGTCGCGCCGGCGCCGTCGAGCGCGCGACGACCGATGCCGTCGAGGCCGCGACCCTCGCCGACCGCGTCGGGCAGACCTTCGCCGCCGTCGTCGTCGACACCCCCGACGCGGACGACAAGGGCGGCCACCTCGACGTCCAGCTCGTCGACCCGCCCGTCCTGTCCACGGCGAAGGGGAGCGCGGACCTGGGCGCCGAGGTCACCGTGCGCCTGACCGGCGTCGACCTGTCGACGGGCAAGGTCCACTTCGAGGTGGCCTGACTTTCGTCCCCTTCGTGCCGTCGGCTAGGGTGTGCCGCAGCGAAAGGGAGTAGTCCCCAACAGGTGTGTCGACACACTGAGCTTCGGCTTCGGCCCCGGCTCCGGCACATCGGGCCAGCACCGCTGGCGGACGAGACTTTCGACCGGTTTGTCATACGACGTCCCGGTCGAGGCTCGTCGCACGCAGACTCCTCGTCCGGGCTGGACGAGGAGCTTTTTTCATGTTCTCAGCACTGGTGCTCAGCACCGTGGTCATCTTCGTCGCCGAGCTCGGCGACAAGAGCCAGCTCATGGCGATGACCTTCGCGACCCGCTACCGGGCCCGCGACGTCATCCTCGGCATCACCGCCGCCACCGCCCTCGTGCACCTGGCGTCCGTCGGCATCGGCTACTTCATCGGCGCGAGCTTCGAGAAGTACCAGGGGCCCATCGCGATCCTCGCCGGCATCGCCTTCCTCGGCTTCGCGGCCTGGACCCTGCGCGGGGACGAGCTCACCGACGAGGAGGCGCAGAAGGCGCGCAAGGCCAAGGGCTCCGCGCTCCTGGCGGTCGGTGTTGCCTTCTTCCTCGCCGAGCTCGGTGACAAGACGATGCTCGCGACGATCACCCTGGCCGTGCGCGAGAACTGGCTCGGCACGTGGATCGGCTCGACGGTCGGCATGGTGGCCGCGGACGCGCTCGCCATCGGTGTCGGCGCGATCCTCGGCCGCAAGCTCCCGGAGAAGGTCATCACCTACGGTGCCGCCGCGGCCTTCGCGATCTTCGGCCTGATCCTCATCGCCGAGGGTCTGGGCTGGCTGGGCTGACACCACGCCGTCCCGACCGACGAAGGGGAGGTCCCTCACCCCGTACACTGCTCGACGGATGAGTCGGCCGGACGGCTGCGTCACCGCCTCGGCGGTGTCGAGGAAAGTCCGGGCTCCACAGGGCAGGGTGGTGGCCAACAGCCACCCGGGGTGACCCGCGGGACAGTGCCACAGAAAGCAGACCGCCTCGACGACCTCGGTCGTCGCGGTAAGGGTGAAACGGTGGTGCAAGAGACCACCAGCGATCCGGGTGACCGGATCGGCTCGGTAAACCCCACCCGGAGCAAGTCCAGACAGTGTGCGTCCGAGGGCTGCCCGCCCGAGCACACGGGTAGGACGCTGGAGGTCGTCGGCAACGGCGACCCGAGATGGATGGCCGTCACCCCGGCGCGGGCAACCGCCCCGGGGGACAGAACCCGGCTTACAGGCCGACTCATCCCCACACCCGATCGTCGGGAGGCTCCGTCACTCCCGCGTCGTGTGCCGGGCCCACCCGAGGAAGGCGCCGATCGCGAGCACGACGGCACCGGTGACCACCGACTGCCAGGGCAGGAGCACGGCCACGGCGACGCAGCCGAGCAGGCCGAGCGCCGAGACGACGCGCAGCAACGGGCTGCCGGGCAGGGTGAGCGCACTCGCATTGGCCACCGCGTAGTAGACGAGCACGCAGAAGCTCGAGAAGCCGATGACCCCGCGCAGGTCGACGAGCACGACGAGCACGATGATGAAGCCGGCGACGACGCACTCGGCGCGCCGCGGCAGGTGGTGCGGGCCGTCGAGCCGGGCGAGCGACGGCGGCAGGTGGCGGTCGCGCGCCATGGCGAGCACCGTGCGCGAGACCCCGAGCGTCAGGGCGAGCAGCGCGCCGCCCGCCGCGACGACGGCCAGGACCCGCAGGGCCGGCCCGAGCCAGGGCCAGGCCGAGATCTCCGCGGCCTCGGCGAGCGGAGCCTCCCGGGCCGCGACCCACCCGGCCCCGAGGGTGTGGGTGAGCGCGAGGCTGATGAGCACGTAGAGCGCGAGCACGATGCCCAGGGAGATCGCCACGGCGCGGGGGATCGTGCGGCGCGGCTCGACGACCTCCTCGCCGAGGGTGGCCACGCGGGCATAGCCGGCGAAGGCGAAGAAGAGGAAGCCCACGGCCTGGGCGACGCCGAGCACGCCACCGGAGCCGGGCGGCGTCGGCGGGGGCGTGTCGGCGGTGACCGGCGGGCTGGTGAGCAGCACGACGACGAAGACGAGGACGAGCGCGATGACGGTCAGGGCGATGACCCGCGCGACGCCGGCCGAGCGTTGGATGCCCTGGAGGTCGAGCGCGAGGACCGCGAGCACGACGACGACGGCGACGGCCTGCGACCACCCCGGGGCGATGTGCACGCCGATCGTCAGGGCCATCGCGGCGCACGAGGCGATCTTGCCGCTGATGAATCCCCAGCCCGCGAGGTGACCCCACTTGACCCCGAGTCGCTCGCGGCCGTAGACGTAGGCGCCGCCCGACTCCGGGTAGAGAGCCGCCAGCCGTGCGGTGGAGGTCGCATTGGCGGTGGCGAGCAGCCCCGCGACGACGACGGCGACGAGCAGCAGCGAGCCGGCCTGGGCGGCGGCCGGGGCGAAGACGACGAATAGCCCGGCCCCGAGCATGGAGGCCAGGCCCACACCCACGGCGTCGGTGAGCCCGAGCCGGCGGGAGAGGGCCTGGGAAGAGGCGCCCGGCGAGGTCGTCATGTCCCCAGCCTGCCGCATGGCCCAGTGGCGGGGCGGCGGGACGCGACCGGTCGAGACCGGATCGTGGTCTGCCGCCGAGCCGTCGTGTCCGCCGCGAGCGCGCGCCTCAGGAGCCTTTGGCCGCCAGCCGGGCAGCACCGATGATGCCGGCCTTGTTCTTCAGCTTCGCCGGCACGATCGGGGTGCGCAGGTCGAGCAGCGGCAGGAAGGTGTCGGCCTGCTTGCTGACGCCGCCCCCGACGACGAAGAGGTCCGGCCACAGCAGCGCCTCGAGCCGCGAGTAGTAGGCCTGCAGGCGCTCCGCCCACTGCTCCACCGTCAGGTCGTCGCGCTCGCGCACGGACTCGGCGGCGCGGGTCTCCGCGTCGTGGCCGTCGACCTCGATGTGCCCGAGCTCGGTGTTGGGGACGAGCCGACCGTCGACGATCAGGGCGGTGCCGATGCCGGTGCCGAGGGTGGTGAGGACGACGGTGCCCTTCTCTCCCTTCGCCGCGCCGTAGTAGCGCTCGGCGACCCCGGCGGCGTCGGCATCGTTGACGAGGTGGACCTCGCGGCCGAGCCGGTCGCTGAAGAGCTGGTCGGCGTCGACGCCGATCCACGACTTGTCGATGTTGGCCGCGGTCTGGACGACGCCGTGCATGACGACCGCGGGGATCGTGATGCCCAGAGGCAGGTCCTTCTTCACCGCGAAGTGGTCGGCGATCTGGGCGACGACGTCGCACACGGCCTCGGGGGTGGACTCCTCCGGCGTCGCGATGCGCAGCCGGTCGTCGGTGAAGCTGCCCTTGTCGAGGTCGACGGGGGCACCCTTGATGCCGCTGCCGCCGATGTCGATGCCCAGGGCGTCGGGCTTCTTGCTCATCGTGTGCCTGCCTTCAGGGGAGGGTGAGGATCTCGTTGCCGTCGTCGGTGATCAGGATCGTGTGCTCGAACTGCGCCGAGGGCCGTCGGTCGCGGGTGACGACGGTCCAACCGTCGTCCCACAGGTCCCAGTCGGGGGTGCCGAGGTTGAGCATCGGCTCGATGGTGAAGGTCATGCCGGGCTCGATGACCGTCGCGTGCTCCGGGGCCGCGTCGTAGTGCGGCACGACGAGCCCGGAGTGGAAGCTCGTGCCGATGCCGTGGCCGGTGTAGTCGCGCACGACGCCGTAGCCGAAGCGCGCCGCGTAGCGCTCGATGACCCGGCCGATGATGTTGATCTGCCGCCCCGGCAGTGCCGCCTTGATCCCGCGCAGCATCGCCTCGTGGGTGCGCTCGACGAGCAGCCTCGACTCCTCGGCGACGTCACCGGCGAGGAAGGTCGCGTTGGTGTCGCCGTGCACGCCGCCGACGTAGGCCGTAATGTCGATGTTGACGATGTCGCCGTCCTCGATCCGCCGCGAGTCCGGGATGCCGTGGCAGACGACCTCGTTGACCGAGGTGCACAGCGACTTCGGGAAGCCCCGGTAGCCCAGGGTCGACGGGTAGGCGCCGTGGTCGAGGAGGTACTCGTGACCGACCCGGTCGACCTCGTCGGTCGTCACGCCGGGGGCGACGGCGGCGCCGGCCGCGGCCAGGGCCCGGGCGGCGAGCTGCGAGGCGTGCCGCATGCGCTCGATGGTCTCGGCGTCCTTGATCTCGCTGCCGGCGAAGGGGGCCGGTGCCGGGCGGTCGACGTACTCCGGCCGGCGGATCGTGGCGGGCACGGACCGACGGGGGGAGACCTCACCGGGTGTCACGGTTGCGGCAGCGGCAGGCATGCGGTGAAGTCTAGGCAACGAGCGCGCGACGGATGCGCTCCGGTCCGCGGCCACCCGCGAGAGAGGACGGCACGACAGATGGCGTACTGGTTCAACATCGAGACCAAGCAGGTCGAGACCGACGACAACCGCTCCCAGGGCGAGGACGTCATGGGGCCCTACGAGACCGAGGCCGAGGCCGCGGCCGCGCTCGCCACCGCCGCGGCCAAGACCGAGGCCTGGGACGAGCAGGACCGCAAGGACCGCGAGTGGGAGACCGGCGACGCCGGCGCCTGACCGCTCCTGCCGACGACATGACGAAGGGAGGGCCCGCACCGGGGTGCGGACCCTCCCTTCGTCGTGGTGTCAGCGGGGCCGGTGCACCGTGAGCGCGTAGGAGCCGTCACCGGGCCAGCGCTGCGCGTCCCACGTCGCGTAGCGCTGCACGAGGGAGAGGTCGGCGGCGAAGGCCGCCTGCTCGTAGTCCTCGGCCGAGACGGCGGCGGCGCCCTGCGGCTGGTGCCCCGGGAGTGACCAGCCGGCGACGAGCCGACCGTCCGTCGCCAGGTGCGCACGCAGCCGGCGCAGCACGTCGACGAGGGTGCCGTCGGCGAGGAAGGGCACGACATTGCCCGCGAGCAGCACGACGTCGAAGGTCTGCGTCGACAGCGACAGCGTCGCGAGGTCGGCCTGGACGAAGCGCGTGACGACATCGCGCTCCCGGGCGACCTCGACCATCGCCGCATCGGCATCGACCCCGACGACGTCGTGCCCGAGGCGGGTCAGCTCGGTCGCGACCCGGCCGGTGCCGCACCCCGCGTCGAGGATGCGGGCAGGCGGCTCGTGCAGCGCGTGGACGAAGCGGGCCTCGCCGTCGAGGTCGGCACCGCCGCTCGCCAGCTCGTCGAAGCGCCGCTGGTAGGCGTGCGCGGCGTCGATCCCGCCCGACACCTCCGACCACCGGGTGCGGATCTCGGGCAGGTCGTCGGGAGCCATCGTCAGCTCTCGAAGGAGTGCTCTGCGGCGGGGAAGCTGCCGTCGGCCACGTCGGCGGCGTAGGCACGGGCGGCGTCGCCGAGCACCGTCGCGAGGTCGGCGTAGCGCTTGACGAAGCGCGGTGCCTTGCCGGTGCGCAGGCCGGCCATGTCCTGCCAGACGAGCACCTGGGCGTCGCAGTCGGGGCCGGCGCCGATGCCGATCGTCGGGATGCGCAGCTCGCGGGTGACCTCGGCGGCGGAGGGCGCCGGCACCATCTCCATGACGACGGCGAAGGCGCCGGCCGCCTGCACGGCGCGGGCGTCCTCGAGCAGCTTGGCCGCGGCCTCGCCGCGGCCCTGGACGCGGTAGCCGCCGAGGGTGTGCTCGCTCTGCGGGGTGAAGCCGATGTGCGCCATGACGGGGATGCCCCCCTTCGTCATCCGCTCGATCGTCGGCGCCATCTCGGCGCCGCCCTCGAGCTTGACCGCGTGCGCCAGGCCCTCCTTCATGAGACGGGCCGCGGAGAGGTAGCCCTGCTCGGGGGAGGCCTGGTAGGTGCCGAAGGGGAGGTCCGCCACGACGAGCGCGCTCGCCGCCGCGCCGGCGACGGCGCGGGTCAGCGGGATCATCTCGTCGAGGGTCACGGGGACGGTGGTCTCGTGCCCGTAGACGTTGTTGCCGGCGGAGTCGCCGACGAGCAGCACGGGGATGCCGGCGCCGTCGAAGACCTGCGCGGCGTACATGTCGTAGGCGGTGAGCATGGCCCAGCGCTCGCCGCGCTCCTTCATCGCCTGCAGGTGGGGGATGCGCACCCGCTTGGGGGCGCTGGGGGCCGGGGATGACCCTGAGCCGTAGGGGGCGGTCGTCTCGCTCATGGCACCACCCTAGGGCCCGGGGGTCGTCCCCCTTCGTCGTCCTCGCTCAGGGGCGTTGCGACGGACGGTGAGGCCCGAAGGGTAAAGATTCCTTCAGGAAATCCGGTGGAGACTCCCAAAAGCCGTCAGATCTTGATTGGGTGCGCTTACCCCTGTGGCAGGAGCCACAACATTTCCCTGGAGGATTCGTGAAGAGACGTCACACCCACGTCGTGTCAGGTCTCGCCGCGTCCGCTCTCGTGCTCACCCTCGCGCCCATGGCAGCGAGTGCTGGGACGACCGCCGGCGTGGCGCCCGAGGACCCTGCTGCCTCGACCGCCCGGCACGACGACCTGCCCAACCCGCTCGGTGACGCGCAGCGCGAGCTGCGCAAGGACGCCGTCGACCAGCTGCTGGCCGGCGAGGCCAAGGTGGTCACCAAGAACGGCACCAAGGTCATCGAGGTCAAGAGCAAGGACAAGGCGGAGCGGCACACCACCGCCGCGGGTGTCACCAAGGACAAGGGCCCCAAGGGGCGCACGAAGTACGTCCAGTACGACGTCAACCGCGAGGCCTCGGTCTTCACGATCCTCACGGACTTCGGCGACCAGACGATCCCGGAGGCGGGCGGCGAGGCCGGCCCGGTCAACAACGAGATCCCCGAGCCGGACCGCGCCAACAACAACTCGACGATCTGGGACGACAACTTCGGTCGCGACCACTACCTCGACCTGATGTTCGGCGAGGGCAAGGAGTCCTTCAAGGACTTCTACCTCAAGCAGTCCAACGGCCGCTTCCTCACCAAGGGCGACGTCAGCGACTGGGTGACCGTCCCCTACAACGAGGCCCGCTACGGCTCCAACGAGCTCGCCTCCGAGGCCGACGGCTACTGGAACTACGTCAAGGACACCGCGCAGGCCTGGTACGACGACCAGGTCGCCCAGGGCAAGTCCAACGCCGAGATCCAGGACTACCTCGCGCAGTTCGACGTCTGGGACCGCTACGACTTCGACGGTGACGGCGACTTCAACGAGCCCGACGGCTACATCGACCACTTCCAGGCGATCCACGCCGGTGAGGGCGAGGAGGCCGGTGGCGGCGCCCAGGGCGAGGACGCCATCTGGAGCCACCGCTGGTACGCCTACAGCAACAACGCCGGCAAGACCGGCCCCGCGCAGAACAAGCTCGGCGGTGTGCCGCTGGGTGACTCCGGTATCTGGATCGGTGACTACACGACCGAGCCCGAGAACGGCGGTCTGGGTGTCTTCACCCACGAGTTCGGCCACGACCTCGGTCTGCCCGACCTCTACGACACTGCGGGTGGCGACAACGGCACCGGGTTCTGGACCCTGATGTCCGGTGGCTCGTGGCTCAACGACGGCACCGAGGACATCGGCTCCAGCCCGGGCTACATGGGTGCCTGGGAGAAGCTGCAGCTCGGCTGGCTCGACTACACGACGGTCAACCCCGGCGAGAAGAAGAACTTCAAGCTCGGCCCGGCCGACCGTGACGACGCCAAGCTCGCGCAGGCCGCTGCGGTCGTCCTGCCCAAGGAGACCGCCGAGACCGACTACAACACCCCGCACTCGGGCAGCTACGAGTGGTGGTCCGGGTCGGACAACGACCTCAACACCTCGCTCACCCGCGAGATCGACCTCACCGGTGCGACGTCGGCCGACCTGACCGCTCAGCTGGCCCTGAGCACCGAGGCGGACTACGACTACCTCTACACCGAGGTCAGCACCGACGGCGGTTCCTCGTGGGAGGAGCTGTCCGCGGACGACGGCGGCGACCTGTCGTGGAACGAGGTCTCCCACGACCTGAGCGCCTACGCGGGCAAGAAGATCCTCTTCCGCTGGCGCTACCAGACCGACGGCGGCGTCTCGGAGAAGGGCGCCTTCGTCGACGACATCACGATCACCGTCGACGGTGCGACCGTGCTGTCCGACGACGTCGAGTCCGGTGACAACGGCTGGACGGCCGACGGCTGGACCCGCATGTCGGGCTCCACGTCCGAGGAGGTCCAGAGCTACTACCTCGCCGAGAACCGCGTGTACTCCGGGTACGACAAGAACCTCAAGACCGGTCCGTACAACTTCGGCTGGGCCACGACCCGTCCCGACTGGGTCGAGCGCTTCCCCTACCAGGACGGCCTGCTCGTCTGGTACATCAACAACGCCTACGCCGACAACAACACGAGCACGCACCCCGGCTACGGCCAGGTCCTGCCCGTCGACGCGCGGCCGACCCCGGTCACCTTCCCGAACGGCGCGCTGCTCGGCAACCGTCGTCAGCCCTTCGACGCGACCTTCGGGACGCAGCGCACCGACGCAGTGACCTTCCACAACAAGGGCGTCGCGAGCCAGGTGCCGTCGCAGCCGGCGATCACCACCTTCGACGACTCCGACCCGGACCGCTACTGGTCCGCGAAGAACCCGTGGAGCTCGACGAAGGTGGCCGGCTCGGGCACGACCATCAGGGTCAAGAGCCAGTCCGGTGACAACGTCAACCTCCAGGTCCAGGCGGGCACCCGCTGATCTGAGCGTCACCGCGACGGCCCGTCCCACCCCCTTCGTCGGGGTGGGACGGGCCGTTGCTCGTGCGGCGCGGCCCGACCTGCGGACAACGGCGGCCATCGGTGGTTAAGGTCGGCAGGGTGAACGCCGACGCTGACGTCCCGACCCTGCCGTCCTCCCCGGTCGAGCGGGCCCTCGTGGCCCGCGGCTGGGCCGACATCGACCTCGTCGAGCGGCTCGGGCCCGGGCCCTCCCGCCGGGCCCGCGAGGCGGTCATGGTCGCCGATCGCGACCGGGCCCGTGCCTGGTACCGGCCCCCGCAGCGCAAGCACTCGGCCGACGGGGAGGGCTCGTCCGCGTCCGAGTCCAATGTCGTGCGCTTCCGGCGCGTCGTCGGCTTCATCTCGCCGGGGGAGCGGATCTTCGAGGTCGGCGTCGGACAAGGCGTTCTCGCGACGCTCATGCTGCGGGACGGCGAGGCCGCGAGCTATCGCGGCATCGAGCTCGAGCAGCGCTGGGTGGACGCCACCCGCACCATGCTCGCGACCAACGGTCTCGCCGACCGCGGCTCGGTCGACCTCGGCAACCTCTACGACCTCACCCGGGCCGACGTCGAGGCGACCGGGGCGAGCCTCGTGGTGTGCTGCGAGGTCGTCGAGCACGTGCCCGACCCCGACGAGGCCGTGCGCACGCTCGCCCGTGCCCTGCCCGAGGGCACCGACCTGCTCTTCTCCGTGCCGCTCGTCGGTCGGCTCGAGGGCGTGTGGGGGCACACCCAGGCCTTCGGCGCCGCACGGCTGCACCGGCTGCTCGGCCAGGCGGGTCTGGTCGCCCACCACGTCGAGGTGCTCCACGACACCTGGGCCTTCGTCCTCGCCTCGACGAGCCCCGATCCCTCGCCGCGGGCGGCGCGCATCCTCGAGGCCGAGAGCGGTCCGGACCCGCGGCGCTTCCTCGAACCGTCCTTCACCGCCATGGACAACCTGCCGGTGACCGAGCTGGAGCGGCGTGAGCCGCACTGGGTCAAGCGGGTCGAGGATCTCGTCGTCGAGCCCTGCCTGCGGGAGGCGCACCGCCCCGAGGGGCCGGTCGACGGGCTGCGCGTCACCGGGCGATCGGGCTACGTCTTCAAGGGGCCCGGTCGCGGGTGGTCCTCGTACGCCGGGCTCGCCTTCGCCGTGCCCGGTGGTGTGCAGGGGGCGCGGCTCCAGCTCGACCTGCCCGACCTCGACGCCGCCGACGAGGTGCGGGTCGAGTGGCGCCGCGATGGCGAGCGCTGCGGGCTGTGGGTGTGGAAGCCCCGCGAGGACCGCCCCGCAACCCGCTACCCGACCTTCCTCATCGCCCCCGACCGGCAGGGCGCCATCCTGCGTCGCACGCCCGGCTCCCGGGTCGTGGGGGCCGACGAGGTCGAGGTCGTCGTGCGGGCGCACGAGGACGCGCCGATTGACTTCGCCGTCCTGCGGTGGGCCTGGGTGAGCTGAGCGCCTCGCGTGGGGCAGGATGGGCCGCATGGATCGTCAGCAGGAGTTCGTTCTCCGCACCATCGAGGAGCGGGACATCCGGTTCGTCCGGTTGTGGTTCACCGATGTCCTCGGCACGCTCAAGTCGGTCGCCATCGCCCCCGCGGAGCTCGAGGGCGCCTTCGGCGAGGGGATCGGCTTCGACGGGTCGGCCATCGAGGGCTTCACCCGCGTCTACGAGGCGGACATGCTCGCCCGCCCCGACCCCTCGACCTTCCAGGTGCTGCCGTGGCGCGGTGAGCACCCCGGCACCGCCCGGATGTTCTGCGACATCCAGCTGCCCGACGGCAGCCCGGCCCTCGCCGACGCGCGCTACGTGCTGCGCCGCACCCTCGGCAAGGCCGCCGACATGGGCTTCAGCTTCTACACCCACCCCGAGATCGAGTTCTTCCTGCTCAAGCAGGGCACGCCCCGCGGGGAGCGGCCGGAGCCGGTCGACGAGGGTGGCTACTTCGACCACGTGCCGAAGGGGGAGGCCCACGACTTCCGTCGTGCCGCCATCACCATGCTCGAGTCGGTCGGCATCTCCGTGGAGTTCAGCCACCACGAGGGCGCGCCGGGGCAGAACGAGATCGACCTGCGCTACGCCGACGCGCTGTCCATGGCGGACAACATCATGACCTTCCGCACCGTGATCAAGGAGGTCGCCCTCGAGCAGGGTGTCTACGCGACCTTCATGCCCAAGGTCTTCGCCGAGCACCCCGGCAGCGGGATGCACACCCACCTCTCGCTCTTCGAGGGCGACACCAATGCCTTCTACGAGGCCGGTGCTCCCTACCGGCTGAGCAAGGTCGGCCGTCAGTTCATCGCCGGCCTGCTCCACCACGGTCGCGAGTTCACGGCCGTGACCAACCAGTGGGTCAACAGCTACAAGCGCCTGTGGGGCGGCGGCGAGGCGCCGGCGCACCTGACATGGGGCCACAACAACCGCTCGGCGATGGTCCGGGTGCCGATGTACAAGCCCAACAAGAGCAACTCCAGCCGGGTCGAGCTGCGCAGTCTCGACGCGGCGTGCAACCCCTACCTCGCCTTCGCCGTCACCCTCGCCGCAGGGCTCAAGGGCATCGAGGAGGGCTACGAGCTGCCGGCGGAGACCGAGGACGACGTGTGGAGCCTCACCGACCGCGAGCGCAAGGCGATGGGCATCAAGCCGCTGCCATCGAGCCTCGCCGAGGCCATCGAGGCGATGGAGGAGAGCGAGCTCGTCGCCGAGACCCTGGGCGAGCACGTCTTCGACTTCTTCCTGCGCAACAAGCGCCAGGAGTGGGCCGACTACCGCAACCAGGTCACCCCCTTCGAGCTGGAACATCTGCTGCCGCGACTGTGAGGACCGCGTGACACCACCCGCCCGACCCGGCCCCAGCATCTCCCGGCAAGGCTTCGACGACACCCGTCGGGCCGAGTCGCTGCTGGCCGACCCCGCACTCGCGCCGCTCGCCGAGGTCCGTGACGACCTCGTCGCGGCCCTGACGCGAGCCGCAGACCCCGCCAGCGCGCTGCTCGGGCTCGTCCGGGTCGTCGAGGCGGCCGGCGACGAGGTCGAGGCGCTGCTCGCTGCGCTGCGGGACGACCCGGCGGCGCGGGCCAGGATCATCGGGGCCATGGGCGTCTCGACGGCGCTCGTCGACCACCTCGTCGCCCACCCGGAGCAGTGGCGCGACGCCGTCGACGCCCGGGAGATGACGCCCGAGGAGCGCACCGAGGCGCTCCTCGCAGAGATCGCCGAGCCCGGTGACCTCGAGCCGCAGGACGCGCTGCGAGTGGGTTACCGCCGCCAGCTGCTCGGCATCGCATCCCGGGACACGACGGCCGACGACCCGGTCGAGTTCCTGCCCGAGGTCGCCCGCGCCCTGGCCGACCTCGCCGGCTCCGCCCTCGAGGGGGCGGTGCGCATCGCGATCGACGAGCTGGGCGAGGAGGGGCAGACCTGCCGCTTCGCCGTCATCGGCATGGGCAAGGCGGGTGGCCGCGAGCTCAACTACGTCTCCGACGTCGACGTCATCTTCGTCGCCGAGCCCGTCGAGGGTGCCGACGAGGCCGCCGCGCTCGAGGTCGCGACGAAGGTCGCGACGAGGATGATGCACGCCTGCTCCGACGCCACGGCGCACGGGACCCTGTGGCCGGTCGACCCGGCGCTGCGCCCCGAGGGCAAGCAGGGCCCTCTCGTGCGCACGGTGGCCAGCCACCGCACCTACTACGAGCGCTGGGCCAAGACGTGGGAGTTCCAGGCGCTGCTCAAGGCGCGTCACCTTGCGGGTGACGCGAGCCTGGGTGCCGAGTACCTCGCGGCGGTCCAGCCCATGGTGTGGGAGGCCGCCTCGCGGGAGGACTTCGTCGACGACGTGCAGGCCATGCGCCGCCGCGTCGAGGAACACATCCCGGCGGCGGAGGCAGCGCGCCAGCTCAAGCTCGGTCCAGGCGGTCTGCGCGACGTCGAGTTCTCCGTCCAGCTGCTCCAGCTGGTCCACGGGCGCACCGACGAGAGCCTGCGCTCCGGCACGACCCTCGACGCACTCGCGGCGCTCTCCGCCGGCGGCTACGTCGGTCGTGCTGACACGGCGGTCCTCACCGAGGCCTACAAGGCGCTGCGCACGCTCGAGCACCGGATCCAGCTGCACCGGCTGCGCCGGACCCACCTCATGCCGACCGCCGAGGCGGACCTACGCCGTCTGGGCCGGTCCGTCCATCTGTGGGACCAGCCGGACAAGCAGGTCGTGCGACTGCGCACGGAGCACTCGCGCGAGGTGCGGCGCCTGCACCAGCGTCTCTTCTACCGTCCGCTGCTGTCGGCGGTGGCCAAGCTCAGCCCCGACGAGGCCCGCCTGACTCCCGATGCCGCCCGTGAGCGGCTGAGCGCGCTCGGCTACCGCGACCCGGCCGGTGCCCTGCGCCACCTCGAGGTCCTCACGGACGGGGTCAACCGCACGGCGGCCATCCAGCGGCAGCTGCTGCCCGTCATGCTCGAGTGGTTCGCCGAGATGGCCGACCCCGACGCCGGTCTGCTCGCCTTCCGCAGGGTGAGCGAGGAGCTCGGCACGACGCACTGGTACCTGCGGCTGCTGCGTGACGAGGGCGAGGCCGCACAGATCCTCGCCCACACGCTGGGGGCGAGCCGTTTTGCCGGGGACCTGCTGCTGGCCAGCCCCGAGGCGGTGCAGATGCTCGGCGACGCCGACGGACTGCGCCCGCGCGAGCGGGACGAGCTCCTCAAGCGGATGCGGGCCGCCGCGAGCCGTCGGGAGGAGGCCGATGCGGCCGTCGCGTCCATCCGCGCCATCCGGCGGGCCGAGATCTTCCGCGTCGCGGTCGCCGACCTGCAGGGGCGGATCAACCTCGAGCAGGTGGGCCACGCGCTCACCGACATCAGCGAGGCGGTCATCCAGGCCTCCCTCGAGGTCGTCGTGCGCGCGGTCGAGGCCGATCGAGGGGCGCCGGTCGGCACCGACCTGCTCATCGTCGGCATGGGCCGACTCGGCGGCAGCGAGATGGGCTACTCCTCGGATGCCGATGTCCTCTACGTGCACGAACCCCACGAGGGCACGGACGACCAGGCCGCCCAGGAGGCCGCACTCGCCGTCGTCGGTGAGCTGCGACGCCTGCTCGGCGCCCCGGGGTCCGACCCGCCGCTCGGTCTCGACGCGGACCTGCGTCCCGAGGGCAAGAGCGGGCCCATGGTGCGCTCGCTGGCGTCTTACGCGACCTACTACGAGCGCTGGTCCGAGACGTGGGAGGCCCAGGCTCTGCTGCGCGCTCGTCCGGTGGCGGGTGACCCCGGGCTGGGGGAGCGCTTCACCGCCCTCATCGACCCCATCCGCTGGCCCGCCGAGGGGCTCGACGCGACCCAGGTGCGTGAGGTGCGCCGCCTCAAGGCGCGCATGGAGGCCGAGCGGTTGCCGCGCGGCGCGGACCGCAAGGCGCACTTCAAGCTCGGCATGGGCGGCCTCTCCGACGTCGAGTGGACCGTCCAGCTGCTCCAGCTGGAGCACGCGCACGAGCACGAGGACCTGCGCACCACGCGCACGCTGCCGGCGCTCCGGGCGGCCGTCGAGGCCGGGCTCGTCGGGGGCGAGGACGCCGTGGTCCTGCGCGAGGCCTGGTCGATGGCGTCGCTGCTGCGCAATGCCGGCATGCTCTTCCGAGGTCGGGCGGTCGACTCGGTGCCGTCCAACCTGCGCGAGGCCGACGGCGTCGGCCGCATCGTCGGCATGGCACCGCAGTCGGGGCTGGCCCTGGCCGAGTCCTACCGCCGCACCGCCCGCCACGCGCGCCAGGTGGTCGACCGGATCTTCTACGGCGAGGTCTGACCCCGACGCATGAGACGCCGGTCTGGGGCCGGCTCGGACATACCTAGACTTGGGGCATGCTCGCGACGATCGACCTGCGCTCACAGCCCCTCGGCGCCCGGCAGTTGCGTGCCGTCCTGCCGCGGGCCGAGTACGACGTCGAGGCCGCCCTGGACGCGGTCCGGCCGATCAGCGACGAGGTCCATGACCGCGGGGCCGCTGCCCTCTACGACCTCGCCGAGCGCTTCGACGGAGTGCGGCCGTCCTCCCTTCGCGTCCCGCAGGAGGTCCTCGAGGCCGCTGTCGACACGCTCCACCCGGCCGTGCGCACGGCCCTCGAGGTCGCCATCGAGCGCACCCGGGCCGTCCACGCCGACCAGCGCCGCACCGACACCACGACCGACCTCGGTGGTGGCGGCACCGTCACCGAGCGGTGGGTCCCCGTCGAGCGCGTCGGCCTCTACGTCCCCGGCGGCCGGGCGGTCTACCCGTCCTCCGTCGTGATGAACGTCGTGCCCGCGCAGATCGCTGGGGTCGGCTCGCTCGCCGTCGCCAGCCCCCCGCAGAAGGAGAACGTCGGCGTCTTCGCCGGCTACCCCCACCCGACGATCCTCGCCGCCTGCGCCCTGCTCGGCGTCGACGAGGTGTGGGCCATGGGCGGCGCCCAGGCCGTGGCGGGCTTCGCCCACGGCTTCGACGACGAGGCCGCAGTCGAGCGCGGCGAGTGCCTCCCGGTGAGCCTCGTGACCGGCCCGGGCAACATCTACGTCGCCGCAGCCAAGCGCCTGCTCAAGGGGATCGTCGGGATCGACGCAGAGGCGGGCCCCACCGAGATCGCCGTCCTCGCCGACGCCACCGCCGACCCCGAGCACGTCGCGGCCGACCTCATCAGCCAGGCCGAGCACGACCCGATGGCCGGCTCGGTGCTCGTCACGCCCAGCGAGTCGCTGGCCGCCGCCGTCGACGCCGCGCTCGCCCGGCAGGTGCCGCAGGCAAAGCACGCCGAGCGTATCGCCGTCGCGTTGGGTGGCTCGCAGTCCGGCACCGTGCTCGTCGACGACCTCGAGCAGGGCCTGAAGGTCGTCGACGCGTACGCCGCCGAGCACCTGGAGATCCAGACCGCCGACGCTTCCGCGGTGGCTGCGCGCGTGCGCAACGCCGGGTGCATCTTCGTCGGCGCCCACTCGCCGGTCTCGCTCGGCGACTACTGCGCGGGCTCCAACCACGTGCTGCCGACCGGCGGTTTCGCGCGGCACTCGTCCGGGCTGTCGGTGCAGTCGTTCCTGCGCGGCGTGCACGTCGTCGACTACGACGAGCAGGCGCTCGCGAGCACCGAGCCCTACGTCACCGCGCTCGCCGACGCCGAGGATCTGCCCGCGCACGGCGCCGCCGTACGAATCCGCTTCGAGGCACGCGATGAGCGATAGCCGCGAGATCGTCCGCGGCCTGCTGCGTCCGCAGTTCCGCGAAGCCACGCCGTACGGCGCACCGCAGCTCGACGTCGCGGTCGCGCTCAACACCAACGAGAACCCGTTCGAGCTCCCTGCCGACGTCGCGGTGGCAGTCGCCGACGCGCTGCGCGAGCAGGTGCCGAGGTTGAACCGCTACCCGGACCGGGAGTTCACCGGCCTGCGCACGGCGCTCGCGGCGTACCTGCAAACCCAGACCGGGCTGAGCCTGCCGATCGAGTCGCTGTGGGCGGCCAACGGGTCCAACGAGGTGCTGCAACATCTGATGATAGCCTTCGGCGGTCCGGGGCGCTCGGCGCTCGGGTTTGTCCCGTCGTACTCGATGCACGAGCTGATCTCGGTCGCGACCGGCACGCAGTGGATCGCCGGCCGCCGCGACGACCATTTCGACCTCACCGCCGCCGAAGCGCGCGCGCAGGTCGAAGAGCACGACCCCGACATCGTGTTCCTGTGTACGCCGAACAACCCCAGCGGCACCGCCCTAGGCGTCGACGTGATCGAGGCCGTGCTCGCAGCGAGCCGCGGAATCGTCGTCGTCGACGAGGCGTACGTCGAGTTCGTGCGGCCGGGTACTCCCAGCGCGCTCGCGCTGCTTGGCGGGCAGCCGCGACTGGTGGTCTCGCGCACGATGAGCAAGGCGTTCGCGTTTGCCGGCGCGCGCCTGGGCTACCTGGCCGCCGATCCGGCCGTCATCGACGGACTGCGGGTCGTCCGGCTGCCCTACCACCTGTCTTCGCTGACCCAGGCGGCCGCGCGGGCCGCGCTGGAGCACAGCGACGCGCTGCTGGCCAACGTCGAGGAGCTCAAGCGCCAGCGCGACCGCATCGTCGACGGCATCGCCGCGCTGGGTCTGGCGCCCGTGCCCAGCGACGCGAACTTCGTGCTCTTCGGCGGGCTTGCCGATGCGGCGGCGACGTGGCAGGCGCTGCTTGATCGCGGCGTACTCGTCCGCGATGTCGGCATTCCCGGCCACCTGCGCGTCACCGCGGGCACCGAGGCCGAGACCACCGCCTTCCTCGACGCACTTTCCGCGGTGCTCGCGTCGCCGGCCCGACCTCATTAGTCACGCCCCGGGGGCCGCGTCGCCACCCACGCGCGGTGCGTTCTGACACGATAATTGGCGATTACCGTGTAAGAACGCACCGCGCGTCGACGGGGAAGGGCGAGTGCGGGGTGCAGGCGCTGCAACGGCTCGTTGGTGGTGACGAGCACCAGCACCTTCGCGCTGATGCCTCGCTCAGCAGGAGCCACGCCGCCTCGGGAAACACGTCGCGGATGTCTGATGCCTGTCCATCGAGGCGGCGCCGATGGCGATAAGCAAGACCGCGCCGATAGGCCTCGCCCTCGAACACGTACTCGGGGTGGTCGTTGTCGATCGAGCCGTCCCAGACGAGATGGGACTGCGCGATCCGGATCGGGGCGTCGTATTCGCTCAGCATCCTCCGGTGATGAGCACCTTCTGATTCAACATGCACCGAGGATCGCAGACGGCCCGGACATTGTCGCTGGAGATTGCGCGGCTGCCCGATGTCACGCGCGGGCGCGAGGTCGGCAACAATGGGGTGGAGCGGGCGAGTATCGCTTAGCTGTGGCGTAGCAGTCACCTGGTGACTGCGATACCACACTTAAGCGGTTGCGGCGGGCCAGGGCGCGGCAGTTGAGCGGTTGGCCGGCCACGGCGCCGCCGATCCCGCCGAGCAGTACGCCGTACACGTCAGGAGCACGCACTATGGGCCGCACCGCACGCATTGAACGTGCGACCAGCGAAAGCAAGGTCGTCGTCGAGCTCGATCTCGACGGCACCGGTCGCAGCGAGATCAGCACCGGCGTGGGCTTCTACGACCACATGCTGACCGCGCTGTCGAAGCACTCGCTGATCGACCTGACCGTGCGCACCGAAGGCGACCTGCACATCGACGCCCACCACACCGTCGAAGACACCGCGATCGCGATCGGCGATGCGCTGCGCGAGGCGCTCGGCGACAAGGCGGGCATCCGCCGGTTCGGCGATGCGATGGTGCCGCTCGACGAGGCGCTCGCGCAGTGCGTAGTGGACGTCTCCGGTCGCCCGTTCTGCGCGCACACCGGCGAACCCGAGGGCCAGGAGTACGCGCTCATCGGCGGTACGACGCCGGCGTACCTCGGCTCGCTCACCCGCCACGTCTTCGAGTCGATCGCCTATAACGCGCGCATGTGCATCCACCTTCGTGTGCTCGGTGGGCGCGACGCCCACCACATCGTCGAGGCGCAGTTCAAGGCGTTCGCCAGGGCACTGCGCGCCGCGGTCGAGTCCGACCCGCGCACCGACGACATCCCCAGCACCAAGGGCGCCCTGTGATCGGGCAGTACGCCGCCGTGCTCGCCGCCGAGGACCAGCCCAACGTGTGGCTCGTGCTCGGGCTGTTCGCGCTGGCCGGCGTACTCGCCGGGGGAGCGTGGACTGCGCGGAAACGAAGCATCGCCTTCGCCGTGGTCCTCGGGCTGGCTGCAGCACTCGCGCTCGCTGCGGGCATCCTGCAGCAGATCCCCGCCTGATGAGCAGCGACGTCGTCGTCCTCGACTACGGCTTCGGCAACATCCGATCCGCCCACCGTGCGTTGGAGCGCGTCGGCGCCCGGGTCGAGGTGACCGCCGACCTTGACCGCGCGGCGGCGTGCGACGGGCTCGTCGTACCCGGCGTCGGTGCGTTCGCGGCCTGCATGGCAGGCATCGAGCAGATCGGCGCGCGCGCGCTGATCGCCGATCGGGTCGCCGCGCAGCGGCCGGTCCTGGGCATCTGCGTGGGTGCGCAGATCATGTTCGCCGGCGGCACCGAGCACGGCCAGCACACCACCGGGATCGGCGTCGTACCAGGCGAAGTCACCGAGCTGCACGCGCCGATCCGCCCGCACATGGGCTGGAACACCGTCACCGCGCATCCCGACTCGGTGCTGCACCGCGGCCTCGACCCAGACACCCGCTTCTACTTCGTACACTCCTACGCCGCCACCTCGACCGACCCGCAGGTGCGCATCAGCACGTGCGAATATGGCGAGCGGTTCATCGCCTCGTTCGAGTACGCCGGACTGTGCGCGACCCAGTTCCACCCCGAGAAGTCCGGCGACGCGGGCGCGGCGCTGTTGGCCAACTGGATGACACTGCTATGACAGGGAGCCTGAGATGACGAAGACCCCGCTCGAGCTGCTGCCAGCCGTCGATATCACCGACGGGCGCGCCGTACAGCTGGTCCGCGGTGAGGCCGGATCGGGCAACACGTACGGCGACCCGGTCACGGCCGCGCGCACCTGGCAGGCCGACGGCGCGCAGTGGCTACACCTGGTCGACCTCGACGCCGCGTTCGGCAAGGGCAACAACCGCGATCTCGTCGCCGAGGTCGTCGCCGCGATGGACATCGCGGTCGAGCTGTCCGGCGGCATCCGCGACGACGAGTCGCTGGAGTTCGCGCTCGCGACCGGCGCGACCCGCGTCGTCATCGGAACTGCGGCGCTGGAGAACCCCGAGTGGTGCACGCGCATCATCGGCGACTACGGCGAACGCATCGCAATCGGTCTCGACGTACGCGGTGAGGAACTTGCCGCCCGCGGCTGGACCAAGAGCGGCGGCAACCTGTGGGAGGTGTTCGAGCGCCTCGAACGTGACGGTTGCGCGCGGTACGTCGTCACCGACGTCGAGAAGGACGGCATGCTCCGCGGACCCAACGTGCATCTGCTGCGGCAGGTGTGCGAGCGCACCGACAAGCCGGTCGTGGCTAGCGGCGGCATCAGCACGCTCGACGACGTCATCCAGATCGCCCAGCTGACGTCCGTCGGCGTCGAGGGCGCGATCATCGGCACGGCGCTCTACGAAGGCAACTTCACGCTGCCCGAGGCGCTGCAGGCCGCCAGCCGATGACCCTTGCCACGCGGGTGATCCCGTGTCTGGACGTCGACGCCGGCCGTGTCGTCAAGGGCGTGAACTTCCAGGATCTGCGTGATGCCGGCGATCCCGTCGAGCTCGCCGCGGTGTACGACGCGCAGGGCGCCGACGAGCTGACCTTCCTCGATGTCACGGCCTCTTCGGGCAACCGCGAGACGACGTACGACGTGGTGCGGCGTGCCGCCGAGTCGGTCTTCATCCCGCTGACCGTCGGCGGCGGCGTGCGCACCACGCAGGACGTCGACAACCTGCTGCGGGCCGGCGCCGAGACCGAGCCGATTCCGGTTCCTCCGGCACCGGCGGACTGCCGGGTCAGCGTCGAGGCGGGACCGTCGGGGGGCTCGATACTCCACGCCGACGGACGCGTCACCTACCTCGCCGACCAGCCGGTACCCGAGGTGTTCGAACTGCGCACCGACCTCGACCCGACCAGCACGCTCGGACTGTCGGTCGCCGCCGTGATCGGGGGCCCGTTCGGCACGACGCCGACGACGGCCAAGGCGGTGCTCGTCGCCGTGCAGCTGCTGTGCGCCGCTGCAGCGCTGTTGCTGCTGCGCGGCCCTGTCCG
>ERZ500994.165-NODE-165-length-22190-cov-27.082268_pt1 | contig 22190 bp, 20 predicted proteins | sample MGYA00248878_ERZ500994 | MGnify/ENA primary metagenome ERZ500994 (study PRJEB25958, sample SAMN03398533) | human skin metagenome | study: EMG produced TPA metagenomics assembly of the Human Skin Microbiome Metagenome (human skin metagenome) data set. | reverse complement strand
TGCGGTAACACCGACCAGCCTAGCCCAACCGATACCAACATACGAATCGACTCTAGCGGATTGGTGCTCATCGTGGCATACGGTTTTAAGTTATATTTGGCAAATTCAGCTAAAGTGATTTGACTGGTAAAGGTATTGGCGGCGGGTAAAATCGCTGGATAGTTGGCCAATTGCTCAAGCGTCACGTTCATTTTATGCGCCAGTGGCGATAAAACACCCGTCACAAAATGCAGCGGATCTGACCATAGCATATGATAATTTAGACGTTTATCATACACAGGGGGTAGCGTTAAAAAAGCCAATGACAAGTCGCCATCAAGGACTGCTTTATGCGCTTGCTCGGAATCGACAAAATGCACTTCAAGCTGTACCGCAGGATAGCTTTGGATAAATTGTTTGAGGACAGCTGGCAGATGATGTAAGCCAATATGATGACTGGTACCAATAATCAGTTTGCCTGATACCGTTTGCTGGCGGTTTTTAAGATTAATTTTTAGATTATCGTAATCATCTAGCCAGCGTTTGGCATGGGGTATCAAGTCATGTGCCGCTTGGGTTGGGATAATACCACGACCCACGGTATCAAAAAGGGTGACATCAAATTCGTCTTCTAAGTTTTTGATACGCTTACTTACTGCAGGCTGTGTAATAAATAGTTTATCAGCCGCCTGCGAGATACTACCTGTTTGCATAACCGCTAAAAAAGTATTTAAATTTGTGGTATTCATCTTTCCCCCAAAACTAAAACCCTACCATTTGATATAAATAAAAGTTTCATTCTTTAAAAAATACATTAAATAAGATTATAAGATAACGTATGGACAAATACAATTTATTTAATCGTCCAATACATTCCTAAAATTTTTATAAAATATAAAAATCATCAATTAAAATTATCATTTTTCTTTGTTATAATGGCGTTATTGTGTACCCAATTACTACGCCCTTTTATAAAAAAACCATAGGATATGTGTCATGGCAGCGCAAACGCTTTATGATAAACTTTGGCAAGATCACTTAGTCAATCAACGAGACGACGGTTCTAGTCTTATCTATATCGACCGTCATTTATTACACGAAGTCACAAGCCCGCAAGCATTTGAAGGCTTGTCATTGGCAAATCGTGACCCTTGGCGTTTGTCAGCAAACGTCGCCACCCCTGACCATAATGTCCCGACGGTGGCGAGCGAACGTAAAGAAGGGGTGGCAGGCATTAAAGATGACGTCTCTCGCTTGCAAGTAGCCACACTCGATGAAAACTGTGCCAAATTTAACATCACTGAATTTACCATCAATGACGTGCGCCAAGGCATTGTGCATGTGGTAGGCCCAGAACAAGGTTTGGTATTACCTGGGATGACGGTGGTGTGTGGCGACTCACATACCGCAACCCATGGTGCGTTAGGCTGTCTTGCCCACGGCATCGGTACCAGTGAGGTTGAGCATGTATTGGCAACGCAGTGTCTTGTGCAAACCAAGATGAAAAATATGCTTATCAAAGTCGATGGCAAATTGGGTGAAGGCGTCACCCCCAAAGACGTGGTACTAGCGATTATTGCAAAAATCGGCACCGCGGGCGGGACAGGTTACGCCATTGAATTTGCAGGCGATGTGTTCCGTGACATGAGCATGGAAGGGCGTATGACCGTGTGTAATATGGCGATTGAAGCGGGCGCGCGCGTTGGTATGGTGGCCGTTGATGACACCACGATTGAATACGTCAAAGGTCGTCCCTATGCGCCTACCGGTGAAATGTGGGATAAAGCCGTGGCTTACTGGCAAACCCTACATTCAGATGCTGATGCCGTGTTTGATACCGTCATTGAGATGGCAGGCGCGGACATCGCCCCCCAAGTATCATGGGGCACTTCCCCTGAGATGGTGGTGGATATCAGCGCGCACGTCCCTACCCTAGATGCGGCAAAAGATGACGTCCAAAAAGACGCTTGGACACGCGCTTATGAGTATATGGGTTTGACCGCAGGCCAACCGGTCACTGACATCAAAGTCGATCGGGTGTTTATCGGCTCTTGTACCAACTCACGTATTGAAGATATTCGCGCGGCGGCGGCGGTTATCAAAGGTCGCAGAGTCGCAGATAGCGTCAAAGAAGCGATTGTGGTAGCCGGTTCTGGGTTGGTTAAACAACAAGCAGAAAGCGAAGGGCTAGATAAAATCTTTACCGCAGCGGGTTTTGAATGGCGGGAGCCAGGCTGCTCGATGTGCCTCGCCATGAACGCGGATAAATTGCAGCCAAAAGAACATTGCGCCAGTACCTCGAATCGTAACTTTGAAGGTCGTCAGGGCAATGGCGGACGCACCCATTTGGTCAGCCCTGCCATGGCCGCCGCTGCCGCATTAGCCGGTCATTTTGTTGACGTGAGAAATTATTAAGGTAGAACTATGAAAAAATATACCCTTGAGCAAGGCATTGTCTGCCCGCTAGACCGCTCAAACGTGGACACTGACCAAATCATTCCAAAACAGTTTTTGAAATCTATCAAACGCACGGGGTTTGGTGCCAATTTATTTGATGAATGGCGTTATTTGGACGAAGGCTATCCTGGTCAAGACAATAGCAAACGCCCCATTAACCCTGATTTTATTTTGAATCAGCCCCGTTATCAAGGTGCTAACATTTTGCTTGCGCGTAAAAACTTTGGTTGTGGTTCAAGCCGTGAGCATGCGCCTTGGGCGCTCGAAGAATACGGTTTTCGCACGGTGATTGCGCCCAGTTTTGCCGATATTTTCTACAACAACTGCTTTAAAAATGGCATGTTGCCAGTGATTTTAAGCGAAGATGCGGTCAGTGAATTGTTTGCCGAATGTTTTGCTCAAGATGGCTACCAATTAACCGTGGATTTAGAAAAGCAGCAAGTGATTTCACCCTCAGGTAAAAGCTATGCGTTTGACGTCGATGAATTTCGTAAGCACTGTCTGCTCAACGGTTTAGACGATATTGGTCTTACCTTACAGCAAGCTGATAGCATCAAAGCGTATGAAGAGAACGCCAAACAATCACGCCCTTGGGTATTTGGCACAGGCGCGGCTTAAAATGCTGCTTGGTTAGGTAAATGTCCACTGTTAGTAGCGTTTCATCATTGATGATTTATCATTGATAGTTTATCCATCATGTATCCCATCCTGCGTATAAGCCGTGTCTAAAGAAGCATTTTTTGACAAAGGCATTTTTTGACAAAGGTTGGCATATTGGTTATGTTAGTCACATTTTAGCGTGCCTATGACTGTATTTAAATCATGGCATCATCCGCCATGATTATCATCATTTAACTATGGCAGGCACCCTGTTACTGCAATTTTTTAATTGCTTTTTTTGATTTGAGGGAATAACGACCATGATGTTTACGAAGCGCTTTTTTCGCCCTGACTGTTTGCCTGTTGTAGGTATAGCCATTGCGATTTGTTCGGCAGTGGCGCTATCTGGCTGTCAATCAATGACAAAGCAGCCAAGCGCACGCGCCAAACCCTCAGTGGTAACAGCGCCGCAACCGATTGCTGCAGGCAAAAGCACCCTAAAATGTACGGGTATCTATGCCTGTGAAATCAATCGTATTGGCAAGTTGTCAATTATCAATCAATCGACTCACGCCCCGAGCGCAACACTTGGCAACCATAGCTCAGTGACTAGCCCAGTGACCGTCACACCTTTGATGAGTAAGCCGCAGAGCAAATCTACTATACCAAATTACTTGGTAAGTTTTCCCAGTGGTCAGCACGTGGTTGCCACCCGTTTTTATTTGGATGAGGATTTGACGACAGTTGAAAGTTTTAGTTTTATCCATCGTTTTGAAAGCGGTAAACGCTATGAGCTCAAAGCCTACCGCCAAATTCAAAAGACCGATTATAGTTTGCTAGCGCAGTCTGCCCCAACGCCCCTGTGTATTGATTTGTATGAAAATGCCAAACTTACCAATCAATGGTGTAAAAAACCTAATCAGCAAGGCGCTTTATCGAATGAATTTATAAAGATTGCTTTATAGATGCCCCTAAAAGCTTTTCTCACAAAAAGCTTTATCCAAGAAAGCGTCATTCAATAATGCCTGATTCGATTATTTTTTAGAAACTAACAAAATTTTAAAAGCTGCGTTGTCAGCAAAAAGTTGTGGATTAACGTGAAGGAAGTAACATGACAAAACAGATCGCCGTATTACAAGGTGATGGTATTGGTCCTGAAATCATTGGACAAGCTGTCAAAGTATTGGACAAATTAATCGAGCAAGGCTTAGACGCTCGCTATGAGTATGGGCTGTTAGGTGGCTCAGCGTATGATGCGCATGGCTCACCCTATCCAGAAGCTACCCAAACCCTGTGCCGCAAGGCTGATGCGGTATTGCTCGGTGCTGTCGGCGGCCCACAGTATGACAACCTTGAACGCTCAGTGCGCCCAGAGCGTGGATTACTGGCGATTCGTAAAGACTTAAATCTATTTGCCAATCTTCGCCCAGCCATTCTTTATCCAGAGCTTGCCAATGCCTCAACTTTAAAACCTGAGGTGGTATCTGGCTTAGATATTTTGATTGTCCGTGAGCTCACCGGCGATATTTATTTTGGTGAACCACGCGGTATTCGCACGCTTGAAAACGGTGAGAAAGAAGGCTATAACACCATGAAATACAGCGAATCAGAAATTCGCCGTATTGCCAAAGTCGCTTTTGAAGCGGCACAAAAACGCGGTAAAAAACTCTGCTCAGTTGATAAAGCTAACGTACTTGAGACCACAGAGTTTTGGAAGCAGATTTTCACTGAAGTCGCTGCCGAATACCCAGATGTTGAATTGACTCACATGTATGTCGACAATGCAGCGATGCAGCTGGTCAAAGCCCCAAAACAGTTTGATGTGATTGCCACAGGCAATATTTTTGGCGATATTTTGTCAGATCAAGCCTCAATGCTGACTGGCTCTATTGGTATGCTACCATCCGCGAGCTTAAATGACACAGGTAAAGGGCTATATGAACCATCGCATGGTTCTGCCCCTGATATCGCCGGTCAAAATAAAGCCAATCCATTGGCAACCATTTTGTCATTGGCGATGCTGTTACGTTATAGCCTCAATGATGAAGCCCGTGCCACACAGGTTGAGCAAGCAGTGCAAAAAGTATTGCAGCAAGGGTTACGCACAGGCGATATCTTTGAACAAGGCACCACGCTGGTTTCTTGCTCAGATATGGGTGATGCGGTCATCGCTAACTTATAATATTTGATTATCCTAATTTTTATCGTGCGTTAAAGGTAGTGTTAGCTGGTCTAACCTGCCTTTTTTTATGCCATTTTTGCCAACATTTTTTTGAAAAATTTGTAAAATCCTGCTTATCTTCAACCGAGTTTTGCTATAGTATGCCATTATCGTTTCTCTAAAACTTCGATGACCTTTCATCCCATCCTCCCTTGCTAAATTTTTCTTAAATTTCAATGACTATGTCTTCTTATTATAAAATTTTACCTTGCTTTACAAGCATCGTGCTTGCTATCAGTTTATCTGCCTGTCAACAGTCACCCAATCAAGCGATGGATGTACCCACAGTTGCGACAGCAAGTACTACAGCTAGTACTGCAGCCAGTACAACCGCAAGTGTCGCTGCCTCTTCGCCTGCCCCAACGCTAAAAGCCAATGTCAGTCAACAGTTTATTGGCACAAGCTTGGTGCAGCAACGACTGAAACAAGCCTTGCCAGAGATTGCCTATACCACTGATAATTTACCGATGGTTGCCCAGCAAGTAAACCAAGTGAGTTGGTCACCCAAAGGCGCTATTGAATTAAAAACCATGCCTGCCTCTGCGGTGGTGGCGTCACAAGCCGCATCAACCCCGCCTGCCTCAGCGACCCCATCTGTGACGGGTTTTCAATCAACTATTGACTATGCTGCGCTCAAACAATCGGCTAATGACAATCCGTCATCCGTGGCTAACAAAGACGCGTTACCATCAAAACAAGTGTCCATTAAACCTGATGAACTGCTGGTATTTAAGACCCAAGCCCTGCTTAACTGGCATGGGCATAGTGTGGGTGCACTGACAGGAATAATGAATAAAAATACCATCAAAGCGATGCAGATTTTTCAGCAAAAACACAATCTGCCCGTAACCACCACGATGAATGAAGCCACTTGGTCAGCGTTAACCAGCAACGAGACGTTAAATAAGCAGCCGATTTTTATCAATTATCAGCTAACGCGCGATGATTTGGTTATCACCAAAGCGCCCAAAGACATGCAATACAAATCAGCGCGTGAAGCGGTAGCTGAAAAATTCCATATGAGCCAAAAGCTGGTGAGTCGATTGAACCCCACCACGCCACTCAAAGCGGGTAACATTATCACCGTCTACAATCCTTATCAGCCCAATATGACGGAAGTGACTAAGGTTGTGAGCGATAAAAAGAAAAACATTCTATATGCCTATGCTGCTAGTGGTGAGCTCGTTGCAAGCTATCCGACAACCGTGGGTTCTAACTACACCCCTTCACCGTCTGGCAGTTTAAAAGTTAAAAATCGGGTATTAAACCCCACCTATAATACTGATTTTTCTTCCAAAGAAAAGTGGCTACCACCAGGACCCAACAATCCTGTGGGGCGCGCTTGGATTGGGTTATCAAAACGGAGTTATGGTATTCATGGCTCGCCTGAGCCTGAGTTAATCAGCGCACAAAAATCACACGGTTGTGTGCGTTTGACCAATTGGGATGCGCTAAGTCTGTATGGCACGATAGCCGATGGCGCAGACGTGGTATTTGAATAAGTTTATATTGTATGAGCGTCAAATAAACACCCCAAAATCTGGGGTGTTTGGTTATTACGATTCTTGTCGCCAAACTTGTTTTCGCAAATCCTGCTTGGTTTGTCGCCGCTGTTTTTTGCGGGCGATTTCGACATCGTCTTTTTCATGCAGTCCGCCTTTTTGCAAAAGCGGATTTAACGCCAAGTAATTACGGGGTTTAACAGCCAAATTGGATTGAGCGATTGACGGATTTTTCTCCAGTCGCTCACCCAATTTAATTAATTGTTTTTGGTTTTTCATGGTTTATCCTTTAATACACATCACTTGTTTGAGCGTATGGACGACTTCGACAAGCGCCGACTGATTCGCCATTACCGCATCAATATCTTTATACGCCTCTGGAATTTCATCCATTACGCCCTTGTCTTTGCGGCACTCCACGCCCGCCGTCTGTGCTTTTAGGTCATCAAGGTTAAAATGCCGAATCGCTTTGCCACGGCTCATGCGTCGCCCTGCCCCATGTGAACACGAACACAACGCCTCGCTATTGCCCTTGCCTTTGACGATATAGGATTTTGCCCCCATCGAGCCAGGTATAATACCAAGCTCACCCTCGAAAGCAGAAATTGCCCCTTTACGGGTGACGTACACGTCCTCACCGTAGTGATGTTCTTGGCTGACATAATTGTGATGGCAATTAATCGCCTCTTTGGTCAGGGTAAAATGTGGCAGTTCACGCTGTAGCACATTGATAATCAGCCGCATCATTTCACGGCGATTCTCCAACGCATAATCCTGCCCCCATTGTACCGCCTCAAGGTAATCGTTGAAACTATGGGAGCCTTGGGCAAAATACGCCAAATCACGGTCAGGTACATGCCCAAAGCGGCTTTGCTGTTCCTTTTTGGCAAGGGTAATAAAATACTCGCCAATACAGTTGCCAATGCCGCGACTGCCCGAATGCAGCATCACCCAGACATCCTCATTTTCATCGATACATAGCTCAATAAAATGATTACCACCGCCCAGCGTACCGAGCTGCTTTGCCCAAGTTCGCTCAAAGTTGCGCAGCATTTTGAGCAGCCCCTTGTGCTTATCGGTGATGCGCTTTAAGCGTTTGGCAAGTGGGTCAAGCGTAGTCATTTTCACCGTGATGGCTTGGTGCTGGTTAAAACCGACAGGAACTTTGGCTTCAATCGCTGCACGGATTTTAGCTAGATTATCGGGCAATTGGTGGGCTTTGAGCGACAGTCGCACCGCGTTCATGCCGCAGCCGATATCCACACCCACCGCCGCAGGAATAATCGCATCTTTAGTCGGAATCACACTACCCACAGTCGCACCCTTGCCCACATGCACATCAGGCATTACCGCAATATGGTGATGGACAAATTCAAGCTGGGCAAGATTACGTAACTGCTGGATGGCTTCTCGTTCAATATCTTTGGTAAATACTTTGACAGGTACGCCATGTTGCGCAGATTTATTTAATACTAATTGAATACTCATATATTTTTTCTGTTTAAATGCTAAATTCACACCCTTAAAATTTTTAGCGTAGCAAATTTAGACCAATAAATGATAATTAAAAATTTTTGAAATAACTTTGATAAGTAAATTTAAACAATAAAACGTCGTCCAATCGTTTAACACGACTGGCAAACAAGACTGACACACATAAATGCGTTTGAAAAACTACATGCTCTGAAAAAGTTTTTTGTCGCAAGGTGCGTTTTAGCTATCCGACGATTTCTGTGACATGTAAAAATAGGGGCATGGAAAAATAGGGAAATTTTAGACAACAAAAAACCCAAATTACCATCACAACTTTATTCTCAGTCAGTTACTATTGATGGTGATGCTTTGGGTTTGGTAAATCAAAATCGGTAAATGTAGGGGCGTATGGCATATACGCTGTTAAAAAACCAAATTTTAATTAGTTAAAACAGACGGCAGACACATCAACAGTGTTGTTTAGACGTTTTACGTTGTGAGTAAGTACGGACATCATGTGTCTCCTTTTTCCCTTTTGCTAGGGTGGCGGTTTTGGCGATGGTACTAACATCAAAATGCCAAAACAAAGCTGAAATAAAAGTTTGAGTGCATTCACAGTTTGATATGTTATCAAAACTAATGAATAAGCGGCATACTATAAAACTTTATTTATCGATATGCAAATTTTTTTATAAAAAAACCAGCGACAGGGGTCACTGGTTGTTTACAAGGCTTAAGGTAAAAATTAAGCTGGAATACGAAGTACTTGACCTGGATAGATTTTATTTGGGTCAGATAATAATGGTTTGTTGGCTTCAAAGATTTTGTTGTATTGGTTGGTATCGCCATATACTTCTTTTGAAATTTTTGACAGCGTATCACCTGATTTCACTGTGTACATACGAGATTCTGGCTCTTGCGTCGCAACCGTGATATTGTCTTCCACTTGTGCTACATACTGTACATTACCTGCCGCTAGAATAGCTTTTTCGCGCTCTGCTTGATTAGCAGCAGAACCATTAATGGTTACTTTGTCAGTGTTACCGTCATAGTTGACTGATAGATTGTCAATTTTGGCATTTTGTTGGATACGCTGAATCAATAAGTTCGCAATCTCTTGTGCAGATGGCTCAGTAGCGGCGGCAGGCGCTGCGGTTGGTGCGACATTTGATGCAGGTGTCGAGGCTGGCGCAGCGTCTTTGTTACGATGAAAGATTTTATCACCGATGTCTTTTGCAAAGCTAAATAGTCCCATTTGTTTTTCCTTATGTTGTAATATTTTAATGCACAATTTTTAATGTATGGTTCGTTGAAACTCTTAAATGATCGTTTCAACACCTCAAATGACTAGAACGACCTCAAATCACTACAATGATAATCATATTAATTATGGTCTTATTCTAGTTGCCCTCTAGATTAGCAAAAACTTAAATCGATGAGCACAAGTATTTAGTAAAGGAATGTTACTGATTGCAAGTAGTCTTTCATTTATTACGTCATTTATTACGTCATTTATTACGCCAATTTTCTATGCAATTTGTACCATTAGGGGATAATGGAGAAAAACACAAAAGTGGCTAACATGACCAAATGGATAATGCCATGTAAAAAAGTGGTGCGCCCGGTACTTAAAGTATTGATGGTTATCATGAGCGTAATGACTAGCATTACCCCTTCTTTGGCAGACAACCCAAACATGACGGGCGTTGCTGTGAAGATTGAATAAAGCGCGATAACAGGAATTGTCAACGAAATAGACGCCAAAGCCGAGCCTAGCCCCAAATTTAAACTGTTTTGCAGCTGGTTGTTGTAGGCAGCTTTTACCGCAGCAATAGATTCAGGCAACAGTACCAAGGCAGCAATGATAATCCCTAACACAATTTTTGGCATACCCATCGCCAGCAGCGCCGCTTCCATCGCAGGCGACAACATCTTAGCAAGACCCACGACCGTCACCAAACTGAAAAACAAAAATCCTACACTCATCGCCGTGGTTAGCGCATTATCACTGTGATGCAGGTCTTCTTGCCCATCAGCAATAAAATAATCTCGGTGACGAATGGTTTGGGTAAAGATAAATGCGGCATACAAAATCAAACAGCAAATCGCTACAAACAGCAGCTGAGCGCCAATCATAAAACCGCCTGCGGCAGAGGTGGTAAAATTGGGTAAAATAAATACGATTAATGCAATCGCCAATAACACACTAATTGCCGCTTTACTGCCATGCAAACTATAACGCTGTACATAATTTTTGATACCACCAATTAACAGGCAAATACCAATAATCCCGTTACAAATCAGCATCACTGCTGCAAATACCGTATCACGGGCAAGCACCGCGGCATCGGTGGGTGTGCTACTACTCATGAGTGCCAAAATAAGTGCCACTTCAATCACAGTGACCGCCAATGCCAAAACCAACGTACCAAAAGGCTCCCCCACTTTGTGAGCAATCACCTCAGCGTGATGTACGGCAGCAAAAACTGACCCCATCAAAAAAATCGCCGTCACGGTATTCATGATGATACCCGAGGGATGCCAAATCAAATGCACCGCAAGCACTAAAGCGGCAATACTTGGCGACAATAACGTCCAAATGGGTAAATTGATATTATATTTTTGGTTCAGCCAAAATGTTTTTGCCATACCACCTCCGCTCTATCTATATTTTCTAATTTATCATATAAATAGATAATATGGTCAAAAATATCAAAAATCAATTAAAAATGAAATTATTTCTCATTACTTTGTAATTTATGCCAGTAAATTATTGGTGTAAGACAAACAAAACCAATTAGCATACTCACCCAAAAATGCCATTGATAGCCCAAAAAATGCGCCATATAGCCGCTGGCAAAATGCGCTGAGCCGCCCAACACCGTCAATAGACAAACCTGCACGGTAAAATCACTCCCCGCATTGGCAGGGCGTGAATAATGCATAATGGTCGTGAGCATCGCAATCAGCGCCAACGATGCACAAAAATGCTCCAGTGCATTGACGACATAGAGCCACAAAAAATCAGTCAGTAACTGATGATAAAACCCATAAGCTACCAACCCATACAACCCTGTGGTCAGCGCTTGGGCAAGATTAAAATACAGCAGGGACGTAAAGCGAGTGAGTCGTTTCATCAAAATTGTGGCGACCCCTGCCCCAGCGACTGAGGCAGCCGAGCCCAAAATAGTTGCCCAAAAGCCAATTTGCTGCAAGTTGAGTCCGACATCGACCATCATCGGTTTGACCATACCGCTTGAAATACCATCAGCAATTTTATAGGTCAATAACACCCCTAGCCAAGCCAGCATCTCCCGCGATGACCAAAAATACTGATAATGGCGGCTAAGGTAATTTTTTAGCGCCTTCAAACTGCCAGATTTTGCTACCTGTACTTGTTTTTTTGGGGGTTCAACCGAAGTGTGGGTGTGCTCTTTAAAAAACACAATGGGCACGGTATTCATTGCCACCAAAGCCGCCATAGCAAGAAAACTATTACGCCAGCCCCATTGCTCGAGCAGCATCAGTAAAACACCGCCACCGACAATAAGCCCCAGCCGATAGCCGATGACTTGTACGGCATTGCCTTGGCTTTGGCGATGATGGTGATTGGTGGTCTGAGTCACCGAATCAGGAGAAGGCACAGGCATATCATGGGTCAACGGTTCTTTGGGCGCCATAGCCGCTTTAAGCAAACGGGTTGCTAGCCCATCCGTCGCCACATCGTGTGTCGCACCAATGAGACTTAAGGTAAATAACATCCCGTACAACGTCATCACCGACGGGGTTTGTGCCAAATTATGTGGTTCAAAAAACGCTACCGCAGTCAGGATGACTATCGACAACCCTTGCATCGGCAAAATCCAGCTTTTGGCGCGTCCGATTTTTTGTGAATAGTAGCCGTCCACGACAGTAGCCCACAGGAATTTAAGCCCCCAAGGTACCAAAATCAGCCCTGACCAACCAATGGCAACCAGTGAGACTTTGTATTCACGTAAAATCGCTGGCAAGGCTTGGGTGATAAATCCTGCGGGCAAGCCTTGAGCCAAATATAAGGTGAGCAGTAAGCCCAAGGTTTTATAATGCGTCAAATGAGAATTGGATGGTGGCGCTGGCGACTTTGATAACGGCATAGGACTACCACAGGTAGATTATTTTTATAGTCAATTATTTTTATAGTCATGAGAAGGGCGTAAAATCTACGCCCTCATATAACAAGATAAACTGCAATGATAGCAAATAACGGATGAAAAATTAGTTAAATACCACCGTTTTATTGCCTGTAACAATCACCCGGTTTTGTAGATGCCAACGCACGGCACGGGTCAGCACGCTACGCTCGACATCTTGCCCAATCGCCCGCAATTCTGCCACATGGTGGCGATGGCTGACACGGTGCACGTCTTGCTCAATAATCGGTCCTTGGTCAAGGTCGGCTGTGACATAATGCGCGGTGGCACCAATCAGTTTGACGCCTTTTTCATAGGCTTGGCGGTATGGATCAGCACCGACAAAGGCTGGCAAGAATGAGTGGTGAATATTGATAATTTTCATGTGCCAAGCGGCGGTAAATTCAGCCGATAAAATCTGCATATAGCGCGCCAGCACCAACAAATCACAGTCTTTTACCAGCGCTTGAATTTCGGCTTCTGCTTCTACTTTGTTGTCTTTGCTCACAGTCACTTGATGAAATGGCACACCAAAATTTTCTACCGCTTGGCGCAAATCATGGTGATTACTGACGACACAGGTAATCTCACAATCTAGTTGTCCTTGTTGCCAGCGCCACAGCAAATCAAGGAGTGCATGGTCATATTTGGACACCAAAATCGCCACTTTTTTACGTTTACTGTTGTCAAATAGTTTCCATTCCATTTGATAGATGCGAGCGACGGTATGCTCAAAACTGCCTTTCATATTATCAATGATATTGTCTAAATCATTGATAGCCATTTCAAGGCGCATAAAATATTGACCGCCTTCGGGCTCAGTCGAGTATTGGTCAAGGCTGATAATATTGGCGCCATAACGATAAAAAAATTCGGATACAGCTTGCACAATGCCTGCGCGGTCTTGGCATTTAATCAATAAAGTTGCAGTAGCTAGTTGGCTCATGAGGTACTTCTTGTGTTCAATTTTCAAAAGATGCCATTGTAGCGATTTTTATGCTGACAAAGAAGTCTAAACCCGTCAAAAGCCTTGTTGGATATAAAATTTTCTTGAGATTGGCGAACCCCACTGCTTTTTAACCTAACTTTTAACCTGCATTTTAACCTAAATTACCCAAATCAACTTCGGTCAAGCGCCAGCGCCCTTTTTTCTTTGAGCGTCCACCTGCGCTTTGACCACCGACTACCGCTGCGCCACCGAGCAATTTATTCAGTGTCTGACTATGATAGGCATGACAAATCGCACACGCCAAGCCATCTGCCGCATCCGCTTGCGGCTGTATCTCAAGGCTCAACAAGCGCATCACCATAAGCTGAATCTGCTCTTTGTCTGCCGCGCCATAGCCACATACCGCTTGTTTGATTTGCCGTGCGGTATATTCAGCTACTTGCAAATCTTTGGCAACCATGGCGGCAATCGCTGCACCCCGCGCCTGCCCAAGCTTAAGCGCAGTGTCGGGGTTTGATGCCATAAATACTTGCTCGATGGCGGCGGTCATGGGTTCATTGGTGTATCTTTGATAATGCTCAACAATACGGCTAATCCCATCAAATATCCGCTTTAACCGCTCTGGCATGGTTTCCCCTTGGCTGTAAGCATGAATCGTGCCTGCATCCAAATGTTCAAGTTTATCTCCACTCAACCGAATGATGCCATAGCCTGTCAGACGTGAGCCTGGGTCAATACCAATAAAGATGCTCATAAAAGATGCTCGTAAAACATGCTCGTAAAAAAAGATACCCACAAAACAATTTTGCTAAAAATGCAGTCGAAGCTAAAAACGTCGAAGCTAAAAATGCCGTCAAATTATAGCATTTATCAAAAATTTAACGAAAAAATTGCTGAATTTCAAAAAACTATTTGATAGTTTTATGCATTACCCCCATCATTATTGCATTGGTTAATGATTCATCGTTTGTTCTTTATATCTTTATAGTTTATTCACAATTTAGGAATCGTATTTTCATGGGAAATATAGTTGGGATTGCCATTGTCTGGTTGATTATTGAGATGCTAGTTTGGTATCTAATCGCACAATTTGTCAGTGGCTGGTGGGTGTTTTTGTGGTTTGTCGTGGCTGGCTTTGTGGGTGCCGCACTCATTAAAAAAGGCATAGCCACCTTAAAACCGATGGCTGGACAAGCGCAAGCTGCCATGCTTAACCCTGCCATGCGTCCCAATGAAAATTCCGTGGTTAAAGCGATTGCTTTTGCGGTGGCAGGTATCTTGTTGGTACTGCCAGGTATTTTAAGTGATATTGCGGCACTTATTGTGTTATTACCTGCGGTACAAAATAAGTTTAAAGCCTTTGCCAAAGACTATGCCACTAAAAACCCAGAAAAATTGATGCAAATGATGGCAAGCAAAATGGGCGGTATGGATCCCTCAAAAATGGGTGGCTTAGGGGGTCTTGGCGGCATGGGTGGACAAAACCCGTTTGGTGGTCAAAATCCATTTGGCGGTATGGGCGGACAAAGTCCATTTGGGGGCTTTGGTGGCAAAAATAACAACGGCGGTAAATTTGGCACGACCATTGACGGACAAGCCAAAACGGTCAACTCGAACGCCAAACGCATCACCCGCTCTGCCAATGATGACTAGAAGATGGATAAAAAATTGACTGTTAAACATTGATAAATTTAAGGCATCCCTAGTATGCCTTTTTTTATGCCCTATTTTTGCGAAAAACTGGGTTTACTTTTTGCAAAAATTCATGCAATGTGATTTACTTAAGACAAAATTTGTTATATAAATTCTATAATGATACAATTTGTTTCGTTTTGGAGTTTTTAGGTTTGAGCGTGATTTTTATTTTTGGTAAATAATATTAACAACATTGGTTAGCGACAAGGAGTGAATGTATGACCAGCAAAGTATATGACAGCGCAGCTTCGGCACTTGAAGGCGTCATCAAAGATGGACAAACGATTGCGGTGGGTGGTTTTGGTCTGTGTGGTATCCCCGAAGCTTTGATTGAAGCCTTGCGAGATAGCGGCGTTAAAGATTTGACCTGTATCAGCAATAACGCTGGTGTCGATGGCTTTGGTTTGGGATTATTGCTAGAGACTCGCCAAGTCAAAAAAATGATTGCGTCGTATGTGGGTGAAAACAAAGAATTTGAACGGCAGTTTTTATCGGGTGAATTGGAAGTGGAATTGACCCCACAAGGGACGCTGGCAGAAAAATTGCGTGCAGGGGGTGCGGGCATCCCTGCGTTCTTTACCGCCACTGGCGTAGGCACCCAAATTGCTGAAGGTAAAGAAGAGCGTGAATTTGACGGTCGTCAATATATCCTTGAGCGCTCATTAGTCGCTGATGTGGCACTGGTCAAAGCCCAAAAAGCCGATAAAGCGGGCAACTTGATGTTCAATAAAACGGCGCGTAACTTTAACCCAGATGTCGCCACGGCAGGTAAAGTCACCATTGTTGAAGTTGAGCAATTGGTGGAAACTGGCGAGCTAGATCCTGACCAAATTCATTTGCCGGGTATTTATGTGCATCGCATCGTGGTCAATGCCAACCCAGAAAAACGCATCGAAAAAGTGACGACCAAAGAACAGACAAACTAGGATATAAGGAGATTACCATGGCATGGACTCGTGAACAAATGGCACAAAGAGCCGCAAAAGAACTACAGGACGGCTTTTATGTCAATCTAGGTATTGGTTTACCAACCTTAGTGGCGAACTATATTCCAGAAGGCGTCAACGTTTGGCTACAATCAGAAAATGGGCTGCTTGGGATTGATGAATTCCCAACACCCGATAAAGTTGACCCCGATCTAATCAATGCGGGTAAACAAACCGTCACCACAGCGACCGGTGCGAGCTTTTTCTCAAGCTCACAGTCATTTGCCATGATTCGTGGCGGCAAAGTCAACCTTGCTATCTTGGGGGCGATGGAAGTTTCAGACACTGGCGATCTTGCCAACTGGATGATTCCTGGCAAGATGGTTAAAGGCATGGGCGGCGCGATGGACTTGGTCGCAGGCGTTCAACGCGTCATTGTATTGATGGAACATACCAACAAACATGGTGAGCCAAAAGTATTGGCTGAATGTACGCTACCCCTGACAGGCAAAAAAGTGGTGAATCGTATCATCTCTGATTTAGCCATCATGGATGTGACCGATAACGGTTTAAAACTGGTTGAGCTAGCAGACGGTGTCACGTTTGAAGAATTACAATCAAAAACACCCGTAACCATTGCACAATAATTGCACTATAACACCTGCAAAATAGCAACTGTAAAATAGCGCTGTTACAAGTCAGCGTTAAATTGCCATTAAAAGGACAGTGAAAAAAGACAATAAAAAAGGACAGTGATGCTGTCCTTTTTTATGATTTTGGCTTTTTTACTTTCGGTTATTTGTCCTCTATAATGACATCACTATCAACATTTATCCAACACCATGATTGCATCTCGCTTCTCTCATTCCAAATTTATCACCGATGAAGACAATCCGCTGATTGATCGTAAGTATCCCAATGAGATGGCAGCCGATGACGGCGTAGCATTGCCGCAAATTTATCGGTTTGACTTTACCGAGGTGCCAGATTTTAGCCAAACAGTGATGCAAATCACCCCGGTGATTGATGAGCCCAATATCATGGTTATGCCCAATGATCATGAAGCAGTATCAGAAAATGTCACCCTTGCTACTGATAAATCTGTGCACATGGCTCAACAAACGGCGTCATCGGTGGCGCCCACTTCGCTCAAAAAACCCCTTACTTCTCAATCGCTAACTAGCAAAATCCCATCAAAAACACGCTCAAATCGCCAAGTCATTGCGCAAGCAAGAGCCCAAGCCAAACAGATTGAACAGCAAAAACAACAACAAGAACAGCAACGCCAAGCACATGAAATCGCCCGCTATAAGGCAGAAGTTGAAGCCGCGCTACTCAATCCCACACTGCATGAAGGACTGCTCAATCAGCGCAAATCCATTGCCGAATCACAGGCAGTGGTCAACAAACATGCGATTTTTGGCGAGCTTGCACAGGATTTGCAGACCATTCAATGGCTTGAGTCAAACATGACAGAGGAAAGCCGAGCAATGTATGAAAAAGCGGTTGCGCTGATTCAAACAGCGCAATCAAGTGGCAATTTATTAAAAAACAATGTATTAGAAATCAATGCATTAGAAAATAATGTACTCGAAGAAAATGTAGTCGAAAATACTATATCAGCAGACAATTTGGCAAAAGCCGTACAAATAATTGATGAATTTGCCAAGAATGGTCTTGCTGATGCATTGCTGCGCCAAGCGCTGTGGCTATTTGAAGGCAATCACTTACTCAAGATTTCTCAAAACTCCCAACAAGCCTTGCTACTGTTGCAACAAGCAGCCTCGCAGCATGATAATCGGGCAGAGAAATTACTCAGTAAACTCTACTATGCAGGACATGGGGTTGAGCAAGATAACGAGATGGGCAAATACTGGCTAGAGCTGGCTGCGGCACATGGTCACCCTGACGCTATTCGCATTTCGCAAGGTATTGCCACCCTGTCATTACTCAAGCAAACCCAACGCGAAGATACTAGCTATGGCAAAAAAATGGCGCTTGCGACTGCGGCGCTGATTATATTCATGATACTGATATTTGTAGCAGTTAAAGTTTAAAGATTTGGATGAATGACGTAATTTGGGATTAAACAAGGTTAAATATCTCAATAACTACCAAAAAATTTAGCCATCAGTAGGGTCGTCAGATGGCAATAGTACGCCCTCGTCCTCGTCATCGCTATCCTGACGCCCATCACTCTTATGCTCATCATCATTAGCCTCATCGCTCGCCAAGTTTGGCGTCAGCAGCGGATAATTGTTTAAGATATAACAAAACAATTCAGCCGTTTTTTGGGTGTCATATAAGGCAGAATGCGCTTCATTACCATCAAATTCTAGTCCAGCGAGTTTGCACGCTCTCGCCAGTACCGTTTGCCCAAACGCAAGCGCTGATAGAGTGACGGTATCTAACACGGAGAACTGGTGAAATTGGCTTTGATTTTTGCTATTGGTACGCTCAATTAAAGCATTTAAAAAGCTCAGGTCAAAATGCGCATTGTGCCCTACCAAAATACATTTGGTACATTGGGTCGATTGGCGCACCGTTTTTAAATATTTAAAAATACGGCGAATGGCGGTTTTTTCATCTTCGGCAATGGCTTTTCGCATCGGGCTGTGGGGATTGATGCCGGTGAATTGCAGAGCACGAGCTTCAAGATTTGCCCCTTCAAACGGCTCAATATGGGCATTGACCGCCTCACCTGGGTAAAAACGCCCGGTATCATCCATCAAAATTGGAATACAGGCAATCTCAAGCAAGGCATCGGTTTTTGGATTGAACCCTGCTGTCTCTACATCCACCACCACGGGCAAGTAATTGCGAAAACGGTTGGCAATAGTCATGGGTTCAGTTGTGGCGGTCATACGTTACCTTGCGGAAAAAAACAGAAAAAATAAAGGGTGAACAATCATACGGCTAAATTAAATGGCATCACTTTCCAGTCCAGCGTTTGTCCAGCCATCAGCGGGGTCAAATCTTTACCGTCAAGATAAGGATAATGCTCGGGGACTTGCCAGGCTTCACGCACCAAGGTCACTTTATCACTATTGATAGGTAAGCCATAAAATTTTGCACCGTGAATACTGGTAAAGCCTTCTAACTTATCAAGTTTGCCCACGCTTTCAAAGGCTTGCGCATACAAAGGCAGCGCAATCGATGCGCTGTAACAGCCTGCACAACCGCAAGCATTTTCCTTGGTATGCGTCGCATGGGGCGCAGAGTCAGTGCCAATAAAGAATTTGGGATTACCACTGGTTGCCACATCAAGTAATACTTTTTGGTGACTTTGGCGTTTTAAAATCGGCAAGCAATAAAAATGCGGTTTAATACCGCCCACCAGCAGGTGATTACGATTAAACAGTAAATGCTGCGGGGTAATCGTCGCTGCGACATTTTTGCCCTGTGACAACACAAAGTCAGCGGCGTCACTGGTGGTGATGTGCTCAAAGACGATTTTTAATTTTGGAAATTTATCAATGAGATTGACCATCACTTCATCAATAAAGCGTTTTTCACGGTCAAAAATATCAATATGATGGTGCGTCACTTCGCCATGAACCAACAGCGGCAAACCCAACGCTTCCATCTTGGCAAATACATCGGTGCAATGATTGATATGGCTCACCCCATCCGCAGAATTGGTGGTCGCACCTGCAGGATATAACTTGACTGCTTTTACTACCCCTGAATCAACGGCGGTTTCGATGTCTGCTGCCGTCAGTGACTCGGTTAAATAAAGCGTCATCAATGGCTCAAATTGCTGAGAAATACTGTCATTGGGCACTTGCGCCAAAATACGCTCACGATAAGCGATAGCATCAGCGGCTGTTTTGACGGGTGGCACCAAATTTGGCATACAAATGGCACGGCGAAAATTGGCAGCAGCATGTGGCACCGTCGTGGCAAGCGCCTGCCCGTCCCGTAAATGAATATGCCAATCATCAGGGGCAGTAATAGTAAAAGTATTGATAGGTGCAGTCGCTGCGCTCATGATTTCCTCGAACAGTTTTGAGAATGCCTTAAAAAACAACGTCAAAAACCGATAATTGAAGCGTTGAAAAACTTGTGCATCATAGCAGTTTTAGGCAAAAAACGACATGAAAATATTCGCAAGCCAAGCACACCGACAAATAATACGTCAGTTTATGTCGTTTTAATAACGGTGTTAATGGATTTTGGATTTATTGCTAGGTTCGTTATTCACCTTATTGTTTACCTTATTACCCACCTTGTTATTCGCCTTGTCATCTGCCTTATTATCCATCGTGTTATTTGCCTTTTTGTCAGGCTTTTTAGCGGATTTTTTGTCAGTGGCGGTTGTTGACGATGAGGCTTTCTGCGCTTTTTGTGGCGATTTTTGTTTTACAGTTTTATCGTTAGCTGCTGATTTTTTGCTAGCGCTAGTGGTTTTTTCAGAAGGTTGCTTGTCGCCTTTGGTCGCTAAGTTAGCTTTTTTAACATCTTTTTTAGAGTCAGCATTAGAGTCATTGCCAAAATCAGGGCTGGTTGTTTTTTTGCTGTCTTTGTTAGGCTGCTTTGTGTCGGATTTTTTCGTATCTCGCGCTTTTTTAGCTTGCGCTGAATGCTTATTATCTTGTGATTTGTGATTATCTCGTGGTTTATTATTCTCTTGTAATTCAGAGATAGCTGCTTTTTTGCCACGCTCAGTCATTGTCATCGGATTAGTCTTAGCTGCTACAGAGGCGACTTTTACTATCGCCACATCGTGATAAACTGGGTGTGCCACTGACATTTTTGCTGAGGGTTGGGTGGCGGCAGGCTTATCTTTGACGTTCACCAACGCGCCTATTCCGCCAAAAACGGCGACAGATAATACGGTGGCGGTCGCAATCCAATTTTTTTGTAGCTTATCTATCCAATGAGCGGGTTTGCGAACTTGCGGTTTGGCAAAAATACTGCTGGCCGAAAGGGCTGTTTGTGTGTTTGATGTCACGGTTTTGTTTATTTGGCGGTTGCCGGTTGAAATCACATGTTGATTGAAGTGAGCATGCGGGATGGTTATTGGTGCAATGTTAAAAAAATTGGACGCTTTATAGATAGTCATTTGCTGGACAATATGCTGTTGATAGGCAGGCAAGTCCGCAACATTTTGAATTTTTGACCATTTTAATTGCTGTTGCTGCATTGCTTGAAAACTGACAGCACGTTTAAAATTCACTGCATCTATCAGCCCTATATCTTGTGGTGACATAAAAAAAACGGGCTGCATCGCAAGCCAATCAGTAATCTGCGCTGAGTCTATGTTGTTTTGTAGTGAACTTATCATATCTGCCAAATTTATCACCGCCAATGCAGTGATGGTTTGCCAAATAGTTAACAGCTTATCTAAGGGCAGATGGGTTTTTTCCAGTAGCACGCCGGCAATCATGGTTTTTTGGGTTTCATCATCAAACAACTGCTCAAAAATCGATGGGCTACTTTTAGACAGTTGTTTTAGAGTTACAAAATTGCTGCTGTTTTCAATGAAATTTTCTGTAACTAAAGTAACCAATAATTCTAAAACAAAATCATACTCATCTGTTACCTGCGCCAAATTTTGATGGATTAATGACGGATTTTGCTGAATTTTTGCCGATAACTGATACAGCATGATTTTTAACAGCTCAGGCAGCACTTTTTTGAGATAACAAATTGATATGTGCGACCCATCTGCAACTATCGGTAGCAATGGCGGCAGAGCGTTTGCCCAAAAATGATATAACGATATATGGTCAATGATATTACAAGGCATTGAAGGATTTTTTGACAGCATTTTTTGTCACTTAATTTACATTTTTTGGCATTGGGGTGGTTAGTGAGTTTTTAGCAATATCGTAGATGTAGGGCAACTTCTTTATACGCCCTCTAAAAAAATAGCGTTAAATTTAGAAATCTTGTTGATACTTTATAATTTCAATTCGATTAAATTCATCAAATTATGATTAGAATTTGTTGTAACTTTTGTGCAAACTTAGTAAAGTAGACAGCATCAAAAATTATATTTTAGCATCAATCACGTAACATTTTCTGCTCATCGAAAAATTGGTAATTTTTTCTGATTCTATTTATCTCTATCGATTTATTTAGCAGCCTTACTTACTTTCTCTAGGATAACTTTATGGCTATCTCTACCAACCTAATCAAGTCCTTTCAACTCTCGGCATTGACGACCGCACTTGCCCTCGCTGGTTGTGGCGGTGGTGGCGGTAATGATACATT
>ERZ500994.164-NODE-164-length-22298-cov-12.350312_pt1 | contig 22298 bp, 26 predicted proteins | sample MGYA00248878_ERZ500994 | MGnify/ENA primary metagenome ERZ500994 (study PRJEB25958, sample SAMN03398533) | human skin metagenome | study: EMG produced TPA metagenomics assembly of the Human Skin Microbiome Metagenome (human skin metagenome) data set. | reverse complement strand
CCCCCCGTCGACGGGTGGTGCGCCGGGTCCCCGGGGGGCCCCCCGCCGGAGCCGCTGCGGATCCCCGCCGGCCTCACCCGCCTCGAGGCAGGTGACCGTGCGGCGCTCGGCTCCCTCGCCCGGCGCCGACGCGCCCCGGAACGGTCGGGGACGGCCGGCGGCGCCCGCGCCTTCGTGCTGCCGAGCGCCGGCAGCGGGGCGACGGTCATCGAGGTGCGCGCGCAGGACCGACCGGGGCTCCTGCACGACCTCGGCCTCGTCCTCGCGGGGGAGGGGCTCAGCGTCAGGTCGGCGCACATCTCCACGCACGCGGGCCAGACCCTCGACACCTTCTATGTCACCGACCGCGATGGTCGTGAGCTCGGGCCGGCCGCCGTGGCCCGGGCCGTCTCGGCCGTCATCGACGGGTGTGACGGAGACGGTGACGAAGGGAGCGCCGCGGGCAGATAACCTTGGCCGGGTGTTCACCAGCCTGTCCGACCGCCTGACCGCGACCTTCAAGAACCTCCGCGGCAAGGGGCGCCTGTCCGAGTCCGACGTCAACAAGACCGTCCGGGACATCCGGATGGCCCTCATCGACGCCGACGTGGCGCTGCCCGTCGTCAAGGAGTTCACCGCCGCGGTGCGCGAGCGTGCCACCGGCGCGGAGGTGAGCCAGGCCCTCAACCCCGCCCAGCAGGTCATCAAGATCGTCAACGACGAGCTCGTGACGATCCTCGGTGGCAACACCCGCACGATCCAGTTCGCCAAGCGGCCGCCGACGGTCATCATGCTCGCCGGCCTCCAAGGCTCCGGCAAGACGACCTTCGCCGGCAAGCTCGGCGCCTGGCTCAAGGAGCAGGGCCACACCCCCCTCCTCGTCGCGGCCGACCTGCAGCGCCCCAATGCCGTCACCCAGCTCGAGGTGACCGGTCAGCGTGCGGGCGTCCCGGTCTTCGCGCCGGAGCGCGGCAACACCGGCGGCCACGACGCGGTCCTCGAGTCGGGGGAGGGCACCCGCTCCTTCGGTGACCCGGTCTCGGTCAGCCGCGCCGGCATCAGCCACGCGCAGGCCCAGCACCACGACGTCGTCATCGTCGACACCGCCGGCCGTCTCGCCGTCGACGCCGAGCTCATGCAGCAGGCGGCCGACATCCGCGCCGCCGTCGAGCCGGACGAGGTCCTCTTCGTCATCGACTCGATGATCGGCCAGGCGGCCGTCGAGACCGCGCGGGCCTTCGCCGAGGGCGTCGACTTCACCGGTGTCGTCCTGTCGAAGCTCGACGGTGACGCCCGCGGTGGTGCCGCGCTGTCGGTTGCCGGCACGACCGGGCGGCCGATCATGTTCGCCTCCACCGGCGAGCAGACCAAGGACATCGAGGTCTTCCACCCCGACCGCATGGCCGGCCGGATCCTCGACATGGGTGACGTCCTGACGCTCATCGAGCAGGCCGAGCGCGCCTTCGAGCGCGGCGAGGCCGAGGAGATGCAGCGCAAGTTCCTCGCCGAGGAGGACTTCACCTTCGACGACTTCCTCCAGCAGATGTCCGCGATCAAGCGGATGGGCTCGCTGAAGTCGATGCTCAAGATGATGCCGGGCATGGGCCAGATGTCCGCCCAGCTCGACAACCTCGACGAGCGCGAGTTCGACCGGGTCGAGGCGATGGTCCGCTCGATGACCCCCTTCGAGCGCACCCACCCCAAGCAGATCAACGGCTCGCGTCGCTCGCGCATCGCCAAGGGCTCGGGCGTGACCGTCTCCGAGGTCAACCAGCTCCTCGAGCGCTTCACCGAGGCGCAGAAGATGATGAAGCAGCTCGCCCGCGGCGGCGGCATGCCGGGTATGCCCGGTGTCCCCGGCATGGGCGGCGGGCGCAAGAAGCAGACCAAGCAGCCCAAGAAGAAGGGCAAGTCGGGCAACCCCGCCAAGCGCGCCCAGCAGGAGCGCGAAGCCGCCGAGAAGGCGGCCGGGCGCGGTCCCGCCGGGTCCGCTTTCGGCGGCGGTGCGGCCGGTGGCGGTGCTGCTGGTGGCCAGGGCGGCCTGCCGGCCGACCTCGACCCGAGCCAGCTGCCGAAGGGCTTCGAGAAGTTCCTCGGCGGCGGCAGCTGATCGACCGATGGGTTCGCCGACGCTCCACGCGGTGACCTCGGGGACCTCCGGCCCCCGGGTCGCCTTCTGCCACGGGCTCTTCGGCCAGGGGCGCAACTGGACCCAGATCGCCAAGGGGCTGGCCGACATCAGCCGGCCGACCCTGCTCGACATGCCCGACCACGGACGGTCGCCGTGGACCGAGCGCTTCGACTACCCGACCGCCGCCGACATCGTCGCCGACAACTTGCGGGCGATCGACCCGGACGAGCCGTGGATCGTCGTCGGGCACTCGATGGGCGGCAAGATCGCGATGCTCGTGGCCCTGCGCCACCCCGAGCTCGTCGAGCGGCTGTGCGTCGTCGACATCTCGCCGGCCGCGACGACGAGCTTCAGCGAGTTCGAGACCTACATCGCCGCGATGCAGGCGATGGACCTCGGCAGCATCACCACCCGTGAGCAGGCCGACGCGGCGATGCGCGAGGCCGCGCCCGACCCGGGAGTGCGGGCCTTCCTCCTGCAGAACCTGCGCCGTGAGGGCGAGGGCTGGCGCTGGCAGCCCAACCTCGAGGTGATCGGCCGCGACATCGCCACCATCGGCGGCTGGCCCACCGACGAGGTGGCGGGTCTCGCCCCCTTCGACAAGACGGTGCTGTGGCTCGCCGGCGAGCGGTCCCTCTACGTCACCGACGACGAGCTCGCCGAGATGCGACGGCTCTTCCCCCGGGTGCGGCTCGTGACCGTCAAGGGCGCCGGGCACTGGGTGCACTCCGAGGCGCCCGAGGTGACGCTCCAGTCGCTGCGGGCGCTCATCACCTCGTCACGCTGACGCCGGGGTGTGATGGAGTGGAGGTGTCCGGCGGTCATGCCGGGCACCCCGACCGAGAGGACCCGATCATGTCCCGCATCGTCGTCATCGGTGGCCACGGCAAGGTGGCCCTGCTGCTCGCCCCGATCCTCGCCGAGCTCGGGCACTCGGTGACCTCCGTCATCCGCAACCCCGATCACGCCGCCGACGTCGAGGCGGCAGGGGCGACCCCGCACGTCGCCGATGTCGAGATGCTCGACACCGACGGCATCGCTGAGGTCCTCGCGGGCCACGACGCGGTCGTGTGGTCCGCCGGCGCCGGCGGGGGAGACCCCGAGCGCACCCGGGCCGTCGACCAGGACGCGGCGATCCGCTCGATGGAGGCCGCGCGACAGGCCGGCGTGCGGCGCTACGTCATGCTGAGCTACTGCGGCGCCGGGCCCAACCACGGCGTCGACCCGAGCAACCCCTTCCACGCATATGCCGAGGCCAAGGCCGCGGCCGACGAGCACCTGCGCGGCACCGACCTCGACTGGACCGTCCTCGGGCCGAGCAGCCTGACCCTTGACCCGCCGACCGGCAAGATCCAGGTCGGCCGGGAGGGGAGCGGCCAGGTCTCGCGAGCCAATGTCGCCCGGGTCATCGCGGCGACCCTCGAGGCCAACGGCACCGTGCGGCGCACCATCGAGTTCCACGACGGCAGCACGCCGATCGACGAGGCCCTGCGCTGACCCGAGCAGTCTGGATAGCCTGCCGACATGGCTGATGTGCTGCACGTCAAGGGCGAGGTGCTGGTCTCCGAGCAGGAGAGCATGCCGGAGCTGTGGGTCATCGACGGCAAGGTCTCCTTCACGCCGCCGACCAGCGGTGACGTCGAGACGGTGACCGGCTACGTCCTGCCGGGCTTCGTCGACGCGCACTGCCACGTCGGACTCGACGCCCACGGGGCGGTCGACGACGCGACGAGCGAGCAGCAGGCGCTCACCGACCGTGACGCGGGGACCCTGCTCATCCGCGATGCCGGCTCCCCGGCCGACACCCGATGGATCGACGAGCGCGACGACCTGCCCAAGATCATCCGCGCCGGCCGGCACATCGCTCGCACCAAGCGCTACATCCGCAACTACGCGCACGAGGTCGAGCCCGAGCAGCTCGTCTCGCGGGTGCGGGCCGAGGCCCGCGCCGGCGACGGCTGGGTCAAGCTCGTCGGCGACTGGATCGACCGCGGGGTCGGCGACCTCGCTCCCTGCTGGCCGCGTGAGGTGCTCGTCGAGGCGATCGCTGCCGCCCACGAGGAGGGGGCGCGGGTGACCGCCCACTGCTTCGGCGAGGAGTCCCTCGCCGACTTCGCCGCGGCGGGCACCGACTGCATCGAGCACGCGACCGGGCTCGTGCCCGAGACCGTCGCGGCCTTCGCCGAGCAGGGCATCGCCATCGTGCCCACCCTGGTCAACATCGAGACCTTCCCGCAGATCGCGGCCCCCGCCGCGGAGAAGTTCCCCGACTACCACCGGCACATGCTGCAGCTGCACGAACGGCGCTTCGAGACGATCGCCGCAGCCCACGACGCCGGCATCGACGTCTTCGTCGGCACCGACGCGGGCGGCTCGCTGCCCCACGGTCTCGTCGCGCAGGAGATGGAGCTGCTGACCCGGGCCGGATTCACCACTCGTGAGGCGCTCGCCGCCGGCACCTGGCGCTCCCGTGACTGGCTGGGTCACCCCGCCATCGCCGAAGGGGAGGACGCCGACCTCGTCGTCCTCGCCGATGACCCCCGTGAGGACGTGCGGGCCTGCGGCACACCGGCGCACGTGATCCTGCGGGGCGCTCGGGTCGGAGGCAGCTGAGCCCCGGGGCTCGCGGGGGAGACGCTCAGGCGGGCTCGGCGACGAGCTCGCGCTCGTCCTCGGGGGAGTTGGCCTCGGCCGCGACCTCCGCGCGGTGGGCGCGGTAGCTGTAGGCGACGGCGGCGATCCAGCCGACCCAGATGACGGCGTAGATGCCCCAGACGGCGCTGCTGCCGAGGGCGAGGCCGTCGCCGCCGATGATCGTGCGGGCATTGGTCAGGACGATCAGGCCGCCGACGAGCGAGCCGAGGATGCGCGGCGGGATGGTGCGCACGAGCCAGGCGGCGATGGGGGCGGCGATGGCGCCACCGATGAAGAGCATCGCGACCCAGGAGAAGGCGATCCCCTGCGACCCGAGGGCGGCGAGGAAGCCGATGCTCGCGGCGACGGAGATGAGGAACTCGCTCGTGTCGATCGAGCCGATGACCTTGCGGGGCTCGAGCCGGCCGCTCGCGAGGATCGCGGGGGTGCCGACCGGGCCCCAGCCACCACCGCCGGTCGCGTCGACGAAGCCGCCGAAGAGCCCGAGCGGCGCGAGGAAGCGCTTGCGCAGCGGCGTGCCGAGGCGGTCCTTGCGCAGACCCTTGAAGGTGAAGCGGAGCAGGACGTAGAGGCCGAGGGCGAGCAGGATCCCGGACATGACCGGCTTGGCCGTCGAGGTGTCGAGGCTGGCGAGGAAGGTCGCGCCGGCGAAGGCGCCGACGGCGCCGGGGACGCCGATCTTGAGCACGACCGGCCAGTCGACGTTGCCGAAGCGCCAGTGCGAGGCGCCCGAGACGAGGGTGGTGCCGATCTCGGCGAGGTGGACCGTGGCGGACGCGGCCACCGGGTTGGTGCCGATGGCCAGCAGCAGCGTCGTCGTCGTGACGCCGTAGGCCATGCCGAGGGACCCGTCGACGAGCTGGGCGAGCAGGCCGACGACGGCCAGGAGGACGAGCTTGCGCATACGGAGGACTCTTTCCGTGAGGAGTGTGCGGCGCCCGGGCGAAGTCACTGCTTCTCCCATGGGACTAGGGGGAGTTTTGCCCACGGTCTGCTTATGGGTCAAGTAACGGTCAGTTATGTCTCAGTGTGTGGTCTCCCGGGAGCGTGCCCCAAGGGATACTGGGCGGCATGGACATCTCGGCCCGATCGGACTACGCCGTCCGCGCGATGCTCACCCTCGCGGCGGCGAGCGAAGGGGGCGGCCCCGTCTCGGTCGTCCGGCTCGCCGCGGACCAGGAGCTCCCGCGCAAGTTCCTCGAGGCGATCCTCGCGGACCTGCGCCGCTCCGACCTCGTCACGAGCCGCATGGGTGCCAGCGGGGGCTACCTGCTCGCGCGGCCCGCCGACCAGATCGCCGTCGGCGACGTCATCCGTGCCGTCGACGGCCCGCTCGCCGAGGTGCGGGGGGAGCGTCCGCAGGCCACGAGCTACGAGGGGGCTGCCACCCACCTGCGCACGGTGTGGGTGGCCGTGCGCTCCAGCGTCCGCTCCGTCCTCGACGGCACCACCCTCGCCGACGTCCTCAGTGGTGACTTCCCGGACGCGGTCACCGAGGCCGTCGCCGCCCCGGGGGCCTGGGAGAACCGCTGAGAGCGCTGTCTGGGCCGAGGTGATCCCTGCGGCGGGTGACGTCCCGCCCCCTTCGTCCTGACGTGTTTTGGCCGGGGGTGGCCCCTCGTGGAAGAATCGCCGCCGTACCCGTCCGCGCTGCTGCGCGCCGGATGCCTACACCCCGAGCTCGATACCCCGTGCGAACCGCGCACGGTCTCGCCGTGCTCACGAAACGAAGGGACCACTCACGTGGCCGTCAAGATCCGTCTGAAGCGCATGGGCAAGATCCGCGCTCCGTTCTACCGCGTCGTCATCATGGACTCCCGCGCCAAGCGCGATGGCCGGGCGATCGAGGAGATCGGCAAGTACCACCCCACCGAGGAGCCCTCGGTCATCGACATCGACAGCGAGCGCGCGCAGTACTGGCTCTCCCAGGGCGCCCAGCCCACCGAGGCCGTCGCCGCCCTGCTCAAGGTCACCGGTGACTGGCAGAAGTTCAAGGGCGAGGCCGGCGCCGAGGGCACCCTGAAGGTCAAGGAGCCCAAGACCTCGAAGAAGGACCTCTACGAGGCCGCTCTCGCCTCCTCCGACAAGGAGGGTGCCGAGCACGAGGCCATCACCGCGAAGAAGAAGGCCGACAAGGAGGCCGCCGACAAGAAGGCGGCCGAGGAGAAGGCTGCTGCGGAGAAGGCCGAGGCCGAGGCTGCCGAGGCCCCCGCCGAGGAGACCCCGGCCGAGGCCGAGACCACCACCGAGGCCTGACATGCTCGACGAGGCGCTCGAGCACCTGGTCACCGGCATCGTCGACCACAAGGACGACGTCGTCGTCCGGAGCAAGAACCTGCGTCGCGGCCAGATCCTCGAGGTGCGCGTGCACCCCGACGACCTGGGTCGCGTCATCGGTCGCTCCGGCCGCACCGCCTCCGCCCTGCGCACCGTCCTCGGTGCGCTCTCCGGCGGGGAGAACGTGCGGATCGACATCGTCGACACCGACCGCGAGCGCTGAGGGCAGCGCCCACGTCATGACGGATGGCCGTCACCCTGCGGGGTGGCGGCCATTCGCCATGTCGGGCCGCGGGTACATATCTTGTCCGGCATGACTTCCACGCAGGGCCATGTCGTCGCCCGCATCGGCAAGCCGCACGCGCTGCGCGGCGAGGTGACCGTCCAGCTGCACACGGACGACCCGGAGAGCCGCCTCGTCCCGGGCGCCGTCTTCGAGACCCGGGCCCAGCCCGGCTCGGGCGTGCCGCGCCGGCTGACCCTGGCGACGACCCGCGTGCACCGGGGCATCTGGCTGCTCGGCTTCGAGGAGATCCCCGACCGCACGGGCGCGGAGTCGCTGCGCGGCACCCGCCTCGTGCTCGCGGAGGGCGAGCCGGACCCGACCGAGGACGACGAGGGCTGGTACGAGGAGGACCTCGTCGGTCTGACCGCGGTCGCGCCCGACGGCACCGTCGTCGGTGCGGTCGTCGCCCTCGAGCTCGGCGCCGCCCAGGACCGGCTGAGACTGCGGCGACCGGACGGCAGCGAGGCGCTCGTCCCCTTCGTCGAGGCGATCGTCCCCGAGGTCGACCCCGAGGCCGGCCGGCTCGTCGTCGACGCGCCCCCCGGTCTGCTCGACCTCGACGCGAAGGGGGAGTGAGCCGTGCGCATCGACGCCGTCTCGATCTTCCCCGACTACCTCGGCGCCCTCGACATCTCGCTCATCGGCAAGGCACGCCGGGACGGGATCATCGACCTGCGGGTGCACGACCTGCGCGACTTCGCCCACGACCGGCACCGCACCGTCGACGACACCCCCTACGGCGGGGGAGCGGGCATGGTCATGAAGCCGCAGCCCTGGAGCGAGGCCCTCACCCACGTGCTCGACTCCGCCGACGAGACGACCGGCCAGGCGCCGGTTCTCGTCGTGCCCGGCCCGGGGGGTGAGCGCTTCACCCAGGCGACGGCGCGCGAGCTGGCCCAGGCACCGTGGCTCGCCTTCGCCTGCGGTCGCTACGAGGGCATCGACGAGCGGGTCTACGAGTGGGCCGCCGAGCGGATGCCGGTGCGGGTCATCTCGCTCGGCGACTACGTGCTCAACGGCGGCGAGGTCGCCGTCCTCGCGATGGTCGAGGCCATCGGCCGGCTGCTGCCGGGGGTCGTCGGCAATGCCGAGTCCCTCGTCGAGGAGTCGCACGAAGGGGGGCTGCTCGAGTACCCGATCTACACCAAGCCCGCGGTGTGGCAGGACGGCGACGGCGTCGAGCGGGCGGTCCCCGAGATCCTCCTCGGTGGACACCACGGGGCGATCGCGCAGTGGCGCCACGAGCAGCGCCTGGCCCGCACGGCCGCACGTCGCCCCGACCTGCTGCACGTCGCCGCGACCACCTCGGAGCTCGCCGGCCTCGAGCACTCGGTCGCCACCCGCGCCGACGCGGCCGAGCTGACGGTCCTGCAGAAGGCCTGCTGGATCGAGATGGTCACCCCGCAGCAGCACTGGTGGGGCGCGCCGGCCGAGGATGCCGCGACGGTCGCCGACAACCTCGAGCACTGGACGACGCACCTCTTCCGCTCGCAGGGGCGGCTCGTGGGGTCGGTACGGGTGCGCCGCGACCCGCAGGAGCCGACGACCTGGCAGATCGGGCGGCTCATGGTCGCCCCCGACCTGCAGGGGCGCGGCCTCGGGCGGGCGCTGCTCGCGCACGCCGAGGCCCTGGCCCCGGCCGACACGAGCACCTACTGGCTCAACACCGGAGCAGACCAGGAGCGGCTGCTGCGGCTCTACAAGAAGGCCGGCTACCGCGTCTGCGGGCCCGGCGAGGGCCCCGGCACGGTCGACCTCACCCGGCGGCGCCGCTCCTGAGGAGGCGAGGGGCGAGCCGTCTCGAAGGGCTACAGGCAGCCGGGCAGCCACACCCGCAGGGCGACCTCGAGCCCGGCAGTGCCGACGAGCACGAGCAGCAGCCACACCCAGCCCTGGGCGCGGTGCCCCAGGGAGAGCAGCGCGCCGGGGATCGCGAGCAGCAGGAAGACCGTCGGCAGGCCCAGCTGCAGGACCCGGCCGACGACGGCGGCGCCCTCGCAGGCCGGGGCGCTGCCGTCCTCGAGGGCGAGCAGGCCACGCACCCGCGAGGCGAGCAGCGCGGCGGAGGGGGCGAGCAGCGCGACGGTCAGCAGGGCGCCGACGATGCGAAGGGGGCGGCGCCCGTCGGTCGACGGTGCGGCAGCCGTGGTGGAGGGCTCGGCCGTCACGACTCGATTGGTGGACATGCGCTCCCCTCTGGCAGAATCGGACATCGCGCTCATTGACACCGCCCCTGCCACAGGGGGAGTGCCGGGAGAGACGATGCCAGCAGGCACCGACCACCCGCAGCACGCGGCGGTGGGCGCGACTCCTCACACAGTACTGACGAGGGCGGGCGACCTGTGGCGTCCGCAGGAAAGCGACAGCGCCATGCAGCGTTTCGACGAGATCGACAAGGCGTCCCTGCGGGACGACATCCCCGAGTTCCGGGCCGGCGACACCGTCAAGGTCCACGTCAAGGTCATCGAGGGCAACCGCTCCCGTGTCCAGGTCTTCCAGGGCGTCGTCATCCGCCGCCACGGCGGCGGCGTGGGCGAGACCTTCACCGTCCGCAAGGTCTCCTTCGGCGTCGGCGTGGAGCGCACCTTCCCGCTGCACACCCCGGTCATCGAGAAGATCGAGGTCGCCACCCGTGGTGACGTCCGCCGCGCGAAGCTCTACTACCTGCGCAACCTGCGCGGCAAGGCTGCCCGCATCCGCGAGCGTCGCGAGACCCCAGCGAGCTGACCCAGCTGCCTGACAGGGGCTCTAGGCTGACCTCGATGTCGACCGAGCCCACCCCGGACACCCCCACCTCGACCCCCGCCGGAGACCCGGCGGGGGTCGACGTGCGTCCGGCGCGCCGGCTGCTCCTCGAGATCGGCGTGGCCGTCCTGCTCGTCGTGCTCGTGCGGGCCTTCGTCATGCAGTCCTTCCACGTCCCGAGCGCGTCGATGGAGCCGACGATCATGCCGGGGGACCGGGTCGTCGTCACGAAGATCGGCGCGGGCGAGATCGAGCGCGGTGACGTCATCGTCTTCGACGGCACCGACACCTTCGCGGCTGCCGACCGCACCCCCTTCGCCTCCGACGGGCTCATCGGCCGCTCGCTGTCGGCGATCGCCTCGACGCTGTCCGTCGACCTCGGGGAGCAGGACTTCCTCAAGCGGGTCGCGGGCGTCGGCGGCGACCGGGTGACGTGCACGCCCGAGCGCGGCCTGCTCGTCAACGGCGACCGGGTCGACGAGCCCTGGCTGGAGCCGGGCACGAAGGCCTGCGACACCCCCTTCGACGTGGAGGTCCCGGCAGGTCGCCTCTTCGTCCTCGGTGACAACCGTGATGACTCCGCCGACTCCCGCAGCCACCTCGGCGATCCGGGAGGCGGCATGGTGCCGGTCGACGACGTCGTCGGTCACGTGGCGTGGCGCTACTGGCCGCTCGACCGGGTCGGCGGTCTCGAGCACTGAGCCGCGGCGGCCCGCGGACGGGCTCGGACACGGGGGGCTCGGATGCCGTCCTGCGGCACCCGAGCAGCGATACTGGAACGGATGACGTCCCGGAACGGGGCGCGGTAGAGGAAGAGACCTGTGGCACACGACCCTGATTCGGCCCACGCCGAGGCCGAGGACGAAGAGCGCGAGCGGGCCCGCGAGGAGCGGGAGCGCAGCGATCGCGGACTCGGAGCCCGGCTCGGCGCGGCGGTCCGCGAGATCGTCGTCGTCCTGGCGATGGCGCTGACGCTGTCCTTCGTCGTCAAGACCTTCCTCGTGCAGGCCTTCTTCATCCCCAGCGAGTCGATGCAGAACACGCTGCTCGTCGGTGACCGGGTCGTCGTCTCCAAGCTCACGCCGGGTCCCTTCGACATCAAGCGCGGCGACATCGTCGTCTTCGAGGACCCGGGCGACTGGCTCAGCCCGTCGCCGCAGACCGACCGCGGACCGGTGCTCGACGGCATCCGCAGCGGTCTGATGTTCGTCGGCCTGCTGCCCGACACCTCCGAGGGCCACCTCATCAAGCGGGTCATCGGCCTGCCCGGCGACCACGTGCAGTGCTGCGACGCCGAGGGGCGGCTCCTCATCAACGGCGAGCCCGTCGACGAGACGCCCTATCTCAAGCCGGGCGTCGAGGCGAGCCAGCAGGAGTTCAACATCACCGTGCCGAGCGGGCGGCTGTGGGTCATGGGTGACAACCGCGGCGACTCCTCGGACTCGCGCTTCCACGACCCGGGCGGCAACGGCGACAAGGGCTCGGTGCCGATCGACCTCGTCGTCGGTCGAGCCGTGGTCACGGTCTGGCCCTTCAACCGGATGACGACCCTGTCCGACTACCCCGAGGTCTACACGGAGGTCCCGGACGCAGGCAGCAACCGCTCGCTGGGCCCACCGGCGCGCGAGCCGCACACGTCGTGACGACCGCCCGTCGCGCACCCCGCTCCGGGCGAGGCCTCTCCGGCAAGCCCAGCCTGCGTGTCGAGCGCGAGCTGCAGCGGGCCGGGCACCGGGTGCTCGCCGGGATGGACGAGGTCGGTCGCGGTGCGCTCGCCGGGCCCGTGAGCGTCGGCGTCGTCGTCATCGACGAGACCTGCCGCACCGCGCCGGCCGGGGTGCGTGACTCCAAGCTGCTCACGCCGGCCGCCCGCCGGGCGATGGTGCCGCGGCTGCAGCGGTGGTCCCTGGCGCACGCCGTCGGTCACGCGCAGCCGGAGGAGATCGACGAGATCGGGATCATCGCCGCCCTGCGTCTGGCCGGGCGGCGCGCACTGGCCCGGATCGACGTCGTCCCCGACCTCGTCCTGCTCGACGGCAACCACGACTGGCTGACCGACCCCGAGGAGGTCGGGCTCTTCGCCGAGCTGTCGGGCGGGGCGTCGACACCTCCGGTGCGCACGATGATCAAGGCCGACATGCGGTGCAGCTCGGTCGCAGCGGCGAGCGTGCTGGCGAAGGTCGAGCGCGACGACCGCATGGTCGAGCTGGCGCGCGAGCACCCGCACTACGGCTGGGAGGACAACAAGGGCTACTCGGCGAGCGCGCACATGGACGCCCTCGGTGTGCACGGGCCCAGCGAGCAGCACCGCCGCTCGTGGTCGCTGCCGGGGGTGGCCCCGGTCGCGCCGCAGGTCGTGGGAGATGATGAGGGCGTCGCGGGCGTGGGCCCCGAGCTGCTCGCGACGACGACGAGCGAAGGGAGGTCCCGGTGAGCTCTGAGGACCTGGAGAAGTACGAGACCGAGATGGAGCTCGCGCTCTACCGCGAGTACCGCGACGTGGTGCACCTCTTCAGCCACGTCGTCGAGACCGAGCGGCGCTTCTACCTCGCCAACAGCGTCGACGTGAAGGTGCGCGGCGAGGGCGCGGAGGTCTACTTCGAGGTGACGATGCAGGACGCGTGGGTGTGGGACATCTACCGCCCCGCGCGCTTCGCCAAGCAGGTGCGGGTCGTGACCTTCAAGGACGTCAACGTCGAGGAGCTCGCGAAGTCCGAGCTCGAGATGCCCGAGGGCGGCTTCTAGCCCCGTCGCGCGCATCGGCGGCCCGGGCTGCCGGGGGCGGTTGTCCCCATGCTCGTGGCCGCGCTCGGCGTCGTCCACAACCTCGCGCGGACCCGGCCACGCCCCCTTCGCCCGCCCTTGACTGGGTGCCGGAGGTGGTCGCGATGACCGAGGTGGAGCCCACACGGGCCAGGGTGGGAGCAGAGGGCGAGGACTTCGCCGTGCGCTTCCTGACGAAGCAGGGGATGCGGTTGCTCGACCGCAACTGGCGCTGCCGCGAAGGGGAGATCGACCTCGTCCTGCGCGACGGTGACGTCATCGTCGTCTGCGAGGTCAAGACCCGGCGGAGTCTGGCCTTCGGCCACCCGGTCGAGGCGGTGACCCGGGCCAAGCTCGCCCGGCTGCGCCGGCTCGCGGGGCGGTGGCTCGCCGAGCACCGGGTCGACTCCAGCGGTGTGCGACTCGACGTCGTGGCCCTGCACCTGCTGCCGGACGAGACCTATCGGGTCCAGCACGTCAGGGGAGACGGGCTGTGAGCATCGGGGTCACCCGCGGAGTGGCGCTGCGGGGCATCACGGGGCACCTCGTCGACATCGAGTGCCACGTCGGACGCGGGCTGCCGGCCTTCGACATCGGCGGCTTGCCCGACACCGCGCTGAGGCAGGCGCCCCAGCGGGTGCGGGCGGCCTCGATCTCGGCCGGCTACTCGCTCAACGCTCGCCAGCTGACGGTCAACCTGTCGCCGGCGGCGATCCCCAAGCACGGCACCGGCTTCGACCTCGGCATCGCCGTCGCGGTGCTCGCGGCGTGCGACGAGGTGCCGGCCGACGCCGTGCGTCCGGTCGCCCATCTGGCCGAGCTGGGGCTCGACGGCCGGCTGCGTCATGTGACCGGGGTCCTGCCGGCGGTCCTCGCCGCCCAGGCAGCGGGGTGCGACCACGTCGTCGTCGCCCCCGACGACGTCGGCGAGGCGCGGCTCGTCGAAGGGGTGCGGGTCTCCACGGCCACGACCCTCGGTGACCTCGTGCTCGCCTACCGGTCCGGCCGGCGTGCGGGGGAGCGGCTGCCCGAGGCGCCGGAGCCCTCGAGCGACGGCCCGCCGCGCAGCGGACGCCGGCTCGACCTCGCCGAGGTGTCCGGTCAGCACGAGGCCCGTACGGCGCTCATGCTGGCCGCTGCCGGAGGGCACCACCTGCTCCTCAACGGTCCACCGGGCTCGGGCAAGACCATGCTCGCCGAGCGGCTGGTCACGATCCTGCCGCCGCTGACCCGCGAGCAGGCGCTCGAGACCCTCGCCGTGCGCTCCCTCGTCGGGGCCGCCCCGCCGACCGGTCTCGACGTCGTGCCTCCCTTCGTCGCCCCGCACCACTCCGCCAGCGTCGCGGCCCTCGTGGGCGGTGGCTCCGGTCTGGTGCTGCCGGGCGCCCTCTCCCAGGCCCATCACGGCGTGCTTTTTCTCGACGAGGCCGCCGAGTTCGGCTCGGCCGTGCTGCAGGCGCTGCGCCAGCCCCTCGAGTCCGGGAGGGTGGTCATCGCCCGCGCTCGCGAGCGGGTCACCTACCCGGCCCGGGTGCAGCTGGTCCTCGCGGCCAACCCGTGCCCGTGCGGCGAGGGCTATGGCAAGGGGCTGGCCTGCAGGTGCCGGCCGACGGAGCGCCGCGCCTATGCCGCGCGGCTCAGCGGTCCGCTGCTCGACCGGGTCGACATCCAGGTCCAGGTGCCCAAGGTGAGCTTGGCCGACCTCAGCGAGGACCCGCCCGACTCGAGCGAGGCGGTCGCGGCCCGCGTGCTGGCTGCCCGTGAGGTGCAGCGACGTCGGTGGGAGCCCCTCGGCTGGTCGCTCAACAGCCAGGTCCCGGGGCCGCAGCTGCGGCGTCGCCCGTGGCGGCTGCCTTCGGCGACGACGTCGACCCTCGACCGGGCGCTCGATCTCGGGCAGGTGACCGTCCGGGGGTACGACCGGATCCTGCGACTGGCGTGGACCTCGGCCGACCTCAACGGCCGCACGGTCCCGAGCCCGACCGATGTGGGTCTGGCACTGATGTACCGCACGCAGGGCGCGGTGGCAGCATGAGCCGGCCCGAGCGCGATGGCGCCCCGACGAGTACCGAGGTCGCCCGCGCCCACGCGATGGTCGGTTCCGACGAGCGGCGCGCACGGGTCGCGTGGTCGCGGGTGCTCGAGCTGCGACGTGAGCGGGTGAGCGATGCGCCGCACGCCCTGCAGTCAGCCCTCGCCGAGGTCGGCCACGTGGAGGCCTGGCACCGGCTCGTGGACGGCGATCTGCTCCGCTCGGACAGTGCCCGGGCGCGCGTGGCCGGGGTCGACGTCGACGGCGAGCTGGACCGCGTCGAGCGCACGGGGGCCCGGGTCGTGATCCCGGGCGACGCCGACTGGCCCGAGGCGCTCGACCACCCGCTCGTGTCCCCGCACCTGCTCCACGTGCGGGGGCAGGGGTCGCTCACCGACCTGTCGGCCCGGGCCGTCGCCATCGTCGGCTCGCGGGCGAGCACGGGCTACGGCGAGGCCATCGCCCGGGAGATCGGGGCAGGTGCCGCCGGTCGGGGGTGGACGGTCGTCTCTGGTGCGGCCTTCGGCATCGACGCCGCGGCCCACCAGGGGGCGCTCGCGGTCCACGGACCGGCCATCGCCGTGCTCCCGTGCGGGCCGGACCGGGTCTACCCGGAGGGCAACCGGCGGCTCGTCGAGGCCGTCGCCGAGCAGGGGGTCGTCATCACCGAGCTCGCGATCGGGACCGTGGCCATGCGGCACCGCTTCCTCTCGCGCAACCGGATCATCGCTGCCCTGTCGCGTGCGACCCTCGTCGTCGAGGCGGGGCTGCGGTCGGGCTCGCTCAACACCGCTGGCTGGGCCGAGGCGATGCGCCACCCGGTCGGGCTCGTACCCGGCCCGGTGACGCAGATGTCCTCGGCCGGTTGCCACGAGTGGATCCAGAAGCACCGCGGCAGCCTCGTCACCGACACCGCCGACCTGCTCGCGCTCGCCGGCCGAGTGGGTGAGGAGGTCGATCTGCCGGTCGAGCAGCTCGGACCCGCGCGCGAGCTCGACGCACTGACCCCACCGCAGCGCCGCATCCACGACCTGCTCAGTCGCAGTCGCGGCACGAGCTCGGGGGAGCTGGCGGCCGAGCTCGTGCTGCCGGTCGAGGAGGTCTTCGCCGAGATCGCGACGATGTCGATCGACGGGTGGGTCGAGCAGGACGACGAGGGGCGCTGGCGGCGAGCGCGATGAGCCGGGCGGTGACCGGTGTCGCCTCCGCCCGGAGGGAGGTGGGCCGTGGCACCGTGAGGGGGTGAGCGCCGCGTCGACCTCCGAGCCCGCGCCGCCCCCCGCGTGGGTCGGCGAGGTCGTCGACGCCTTCGCGACCCACCTGCTGCGGGAGCGCGACCGGTCCGAGCACACGATCCGCGCCTACGCCGGCGACACCAGAGCATGCCTGACGTGGTGCGCCGCCGAGGGCAGCGAGGGCGTCGCCGAGGTCACGCTCGCCCAGCTGCGGGCCTGGCTGGGCACGCTCGCCGCGGGCGGTGCAGCCCGGTCGACGCTGTCGCGCCGGTCGGCGGCGGTGCGCACCTTCTTCGCCTGGACGACGCGCACCGGCCGGACGGCCACGGACCCCGCGCTGCGGCTGGCGTCACCCAAGCGGCAGCGCACCCTGCCCGACGTCGTCTCCCGCGAGGGGATGACCGCCGTCCTCGACGTGGCCGCCGTCGCCGCGGACGACGAGGACCCGATCCACCTGCGCAACCGGGCCGTCCTCGAGCTGCTCTACGCCAGCGGGATCCGGGTCAGCGAGCTCACCGGCCTCGACGTCGACGACGTCGACCGGGGCCGTCGCGTCGTGCGCGTGCTCGGCAAGGGTCGCAAGGAGCGGGTCGTGCCCTACGGCGGGCCGGCCGACGAGGCCCTCGGCGAGTGGCTCGAGCGCGGCCGACCTCGGGTGGCCGTCGACGGCTCGGGCCCGGCGCTCTTCCTCGGCAGGCGAGGTCGCCGCGTCGATCCCCGTCAGGTGCGAGAGGTCGTGCACGCACTGCTCGCCCATGTCCCTGATGCCCCTGATGTCGGCCCGCACGGGCTGCGTCACTCCGCGGCGACCCACCTGCTCGAGGGCGGCGCCGACCTGCGCATGGTCCAGGAGCTGCTCGGCCACTCCTCGCTCGCGACGACGCAGATCTACACCCACGTCTCGCTCGACCGTCTGCGCCGCAGCTACGAGCAGGCCCACCCCCGCGCCTGACCGGCGTCGTCCACACCCTCGCGGCCGTCGGCTCCGTCGTCCACAGCCGCGCGGGCACCGTCCCACGAGCGACGCACGGCGACCACGCTCGATCCATGAGCACCGTCCCCTTCGTCGCCCTCGCCCTCGCCGGGGCGCTCACCGGCCCTCCGCCCCCGCCGGCCGCCGACCGCTGGTCGTGGCCGGTGGGTGGCGGTTCACCTCCTGCGGTCGTCGCCCCCTTCGACGCACCGCAGGAGCAGTGGGGCGCCGGGCACCGCGGCATCGACCTCGCGACCTCCGTGGGCGCGCCGACCACCGCGGTCGCCGACGGCGTCGTCACGCACCGCGGGCGGATCGCCGGCCGCGGCACGGTGAGCGTCACGCACGCCAGCGGGGTCCGCAGCACCTACGAGCCGGTCGACGCGAGTGTCACGACCGGTGACCGCGTCAGGCGGGGGCAGCAGATCGGCACCGTCGGTCCGGAGGCCGGCCACTGCGCCCCCGCCACCTGCCTGCACCTCGGCGCGCGGCGCGGCCCGACCTACCTCGACCCGATGACCTTCTTCGGTGCCCGGCGGGTGATCCTGCTGCCCGTCCGCTGAGCCCGGGTCAGCCGGTGAAGACGGCGAGCCGCCGGCAGGCCTCGTCGAGGACGGGCACCTGCTTGCAGAAGGCGAAGCGCACGAGCGAGGACATCCGCTCCGGCTCGTCGCAGAAGACCGACACCGGCACGGCGGCCACGCCGGCGGCAGCGGGCAGGTCGAGGCACCACTGGAGGGCGTCGGTGACGCCGAGGGGTGCGGCATCGGCGACGACGAAGTAGGTCCCGTCCGACGGGCGCACGTCGAGCCCGGCGGCCTCGAGCCCGCTGACGAGCAGGTCGCGTCGCTCGCGGAGGGAGTCGGTGAGGTCGGTGAGCACCTGCGGTCCCAGACCCAGTGCGTGGGCGACGGCGTGCTGCAGGGGAGAGGCGGTCGTGAAGGTCAGGTACTGCTTGACGACGCGGGCGGCCCGCACGAGGGGAGCGGGGCCGGTGACCCAGCCGACCTTCCACCCCGTGACGGAGAAGAACTTGCCGGCCGAGCCGATCGTCAGGGTCCGCTCGGCCATCCCGGGCAGGGTCGCGATCGGCACGTGCGGCACGTCGAAGGTCAGGTGCTCGTAGACCTCGTCGCTGATGACCCACGCGTCGTGCCGGCGGGCGAGGTCGGCGACGACCTCGAGCTCTGCGCGGGTGAAGACCTTGCCGAGGGGGTTGTGCGGGGTGTTGAGCAGGACCACGCGCGTGCGCTCGGAGAAGGCCGCGGCGAGCTGCTCGGGGTCGAAGCTCAGGTCCGCGTATGACAGCGGGACGGTCCGACGGACCCCGCCCGCCAGGTCGATGCCCGCCGCGTAACTGTCGTAGTAGGGCTCGAAGGTGACGACCTCGTCGCCGGGGGAGACCAGCCCGAGCAGGCTCGCCGCGATCGCCTCGGTCGCCCCGGAGGTGATGAGCACCTCCGTCGCCGGATCATGACGAAGGGAGTGGAAGCTCGCCTGGTGCGCGGCGACCGCCTCGCGCAGGGCCGGGACGCCGATCGAGGGCGGGTACTGGTTGTGGCCGGCCGCGACCGCCGCCCGTGCCGCCTCGAGGACCTCCGCGGGTCCGTCGGTGTCGGGGAAGCCCTGCCCGAGGTTGACGGCGTCGTGCTCGAGGGCGAGCGCCGACATGGTCGCGAAGATCGTCTCGGCGTGCGGCTCCATGCGGTCGACGAGGGGTGAGCTCATGCCCGCAGGCTACGCGGGGCGACGATTTCCCCCCTTCGCCCTGCCGCCGTAGGATGAGGGGCACATCCAGTCTGTCTGGATGAATTCGCGTGTTCCTCGCCGGATGATCAGATCACTGTGAATCCGGGGCCACACCACGGCAGTCCCGATCTCGGTCGGGCGGGGTGGGTCGGAGCACCAGGAGACAACTGACAATCAACGAGAGAGGACTTCGGCATGGCCGTCGTCACCATGCGCCAGCTCCTGGAGAGCGGCGTCCACTTCGGGCACCAGACCCGCCGGTGGAACCCCAAGATGAAGCGCTTCATCATGACCGAGCGCAACGGCATCTACATCATCGACCTGCAGCAGTCGCTGACCTACATCAACGACGCCTACGAGTTCGTCAAGCAGACCGTGTCCCACGGCGGCACGATCCTCTTCGTCGGCACGAAGAAGCAGGCCCAGGAGCCCATCGCCGAGCAGGCGACGCGCGTCGGGATGCCCTACGTCAACCACCGCTGGCTCGGTGGCATGCTCACGAACTTCCAGACGATCTCCAAGCGCCTCACGCGCCTGAAGGAGCTCGAGGAGATCGACTTCGACACCGTCGCCGGCTCCGGCTACACGAAGAAGGAGCTCCTCATCCTTCGCCGTGAGAAGGACAAGCTGGAGAAGACCCTCGGCGGTATCCGCAACATGGCCAAGGTCCCCTCGGCCGTGTGGATCGTCGACACCAAGAAGGAACACCTGGCCGTCGACGAGGCACGCAAGCTCGGCCTCCCGGTCATCGCCATCCTCGACACCAACTGCGACCCCGACGAGGTCGACTACAAGATCCCGGGCAACGACGACGCGATCCGCTCCGTCACCCTGCTCACCCGCGTCGTCGCCGACGCGGTGGCCGACGGCCTGATGGCCCGTGGTGGCGGCAACGCCACCGAGGGTGCTGCGTCCGCCGAGGCCGAGCCGATGGCCGAGTGGGAGCGCGAGCTCCTCGCCGGTGAGGGCACCGAGGCCGCGGCTCCCGCCGCCGAGGCTCCCGCTGCCGAGGCCGCCCCGGAGGCTGCTGCCACCGAGGCCCCCGCCGCCGAGGCTGCCCCGGAGGCTCCCGCCGCCGAGGCCACCCCCGAGGCCTGAGCACCACCTCACCGACCACCGTCACACTCTGAGCAAGGAGAACGGGACACACATGGCGAACTACACCGCCGCTGACATCAAGGAGCTGCGCGAGCGCACCGGCGCCGGCATGCTCGACGTGAAGAAGGCGCTCGACGAGGCCGAGGGCGACAAGTCCAAGGCCCAGGAGCTGCTGCGCATCAAGGGCCTCAAGGGCGTCACCAAGCGTGAGGGCCGCACGACCTCCAACGGGCTCGTCGTGGCCCAGGCCGAGGCCGGCGTCGGCACGCTCGTCGAGGTCCTCTGCGAGACCGACTTCGTCGCGAAGGGCGAGAAGTTCGGCGCCCTCGCCGACGAGGTCCTCGCTGCTGCGGTCGCGTCCAAGGCCACCGACGCCGAGAGCCTGCTCGCGGCCCCGGCCGGCGACAAGACGGTCAAGGAGCTCCTCGACGACGCCAACGCGACGATCGGCGAGAAGATCGAGGTCAAGCGGGTTGCCCGCGTCGAGGCCCCCCAGGTCTCGGCCTACCTGCACAAGACCAGCCCCGACCTGCCCGCCCAGATCGGTGTCCTGCTGGGCACCGAGGGTGGCGACGCCCAGGTGGCTCGTGACGTCGCGATGCACATCGCGGCCTTCAGCCCCAACGTGCTCACCCGCGACGAGATCGACGCCGACGTCGTCGCCAACGAGCGCCGGATCGCCGAGGAGACGGCCAAGGAGGAGGGCAAGCCCGAGGCTGCGCTCCCCAAGATCGTCGAGGGCCGGGTCAATGGCTTCTTCAAGGAGAACGTCCTGCTCGACCAGCCCTTCGCCAAGGACTCGAAGAAGTCCGTCGGCAAGGTCCTCGAGGAGGCCGGCGCGAGCGCGACGCAGTTCGCCCGCTTCCGCGTCGGTTCCTGACGAACCCCGCACCGCCGAAGGGCGCCGCACCCCAGCCGGGGTGCGGCGCCCTTCGTCATGCTCGGCCTCAGCTCACGGGGAGCGCCGCGGCTGGGTCCACGGCAGGAAGAGCCGCGTGACGAAGGGGAGGAAGACGTACGTCATCCACGGGATGGCGATGGCGCAGGTGAGCACCACGCGGCCCCATGCCGGCCAGCCCTCGGTGACCATCGCGAGCACATAGGTGAGCACCAGGCTCGTGGGGAAGAAGGCGCAGAAGATGACGACCATCTGCTTCCACCGCGGGGGAGCGGGGGGAGCGATGTCTCCGCCGGTCACCTCGTGCGGCTCGTCGAACCAGCCCTCGATGCCGGTGCGTGACTCCATGCGGGTCGCCTCGACGAGGCGCGCGGCGGCTCCGAGCCACCGGGCCCGCTCGTGCGACTCCTGCCAGTGCTCGAGCGCGGCGGCGTCGGCGAAGCGGTAGAGCATGTGCCACTGGTCGGAGCCGAGCGATGGGCGCACCCACCCCGAGCCGAGGAAGCCGGGGAAGCGCCGCGCGAGGGTCGTCCCCGCGTCGGCCCACACCTGCATGAGGGCTTCGTCCTCGGGGCGGACGGTGCGGGTGATCGAGACGGTGACGGGGGCCGACCGGTCGGCGGGTGCGGTGCTCACGACCGGCAAGGATAAGCCGTCAGGACCCGTCCGGGATCGCGTCGAGGACGACCCGCACCATCCAGGCGAGGTGCTCGCCGACCTGCTCGGGCGTGCCCGTCGGGTGCATGACCTGCGACAGCGCCACCCGGACGATGACCTCGATCGTCGCGTCGATCCGGGCCTGCGGCAGCGGCAGGGCGAAGGGGGCGACGAGCCCCTGGACGGTCGCGGTCGCCAGCTCGAGCAGGTGCTCGGGTCGGGTCGTCAGGAGCGGGAGCAGCTCGGTGTCGGCGCCGTGGGCGGCGGACACGACGCCGCGCACGAGGGCGCTGTCCTCGGCCCGCTGCAGCACGCGGGTGATCGACGCCTCGATGGCGGTGGGCACGTCGGGCGCCCCGTCGAAGCCGGCGATGACCTCCCCGAGGAAGCCCTCGACCTCACGGATGACGAGGGCCTCGGCGAGCTCGGCCTTGGTCCCGACCTCGGTGTGCACGGTCTGGCGGCTGACGCCGACCGCGGAGGCGATCTTGCCCATCGACACCGCGGCCCAGCCACCGCCGATCGTCAGACCGGCGGTGGCGTCGAGGATCCGTGCGCGCAGCGGGGAGTCGGTCACGCCGCGCCGGCCTCGACGACGAAGTCGAGCTTGTCGCGCACGCCGCAGTCGGGGCAGGTCCAGTCGACGGGGACCTCGGCCCATGCCGTGCCCGCCGCGAAGCCCTCGTGCTCGTCACCTGCGGCGACGACATAGCGGTAGCCGCAGCCCGGGCAGCGGGCGGCGGTGACGTCGTCGGGCGCCTCGGCCGGCGCCGGCGCCTCGACGAGGACCGTCGCCCCGCCTGCCGCGGCGGACTGCCGG
>ERZ500994.161-NODE-161-length-22328-cov-13.069771_pt1 | contig 22328 bp, 19 predicted proteins | sample MGYA00248878_ERZ500994 | MGnify/ENA primary metagenome ERZ500994 (study PRJEB25958, sample SAMN03398533) | human skin metagenome | study: EMG produced TPA metagenomics assembly of the Human Skin Microbiome Metagenome (human skin metagenome) data set. | reverse complement strand
CATCCGCCGAGCGCCGCCGGCCAGCGCCGCACGCGGTCAGCCACCGAGCAGGTCGCTCAGCCCGCCGCCTCCGCCGCCGGAGCTCTGGTGACCCCCGTCGGTCACCGACTCCGCGGGCTGGACGAGGACGTAGCCCTGCCCGCCGAAGGCCATCTGGAAGGTCTCGCCGGTGCCCCCACGGACCATCGACTTCAGGCCGCCGGTGTCGACCTTGATGTCCATCCGGACGCCACCGGTCCACATGACGACAGCCTGCGCGTCGCCGAAGGGCGGGGCGCTCGCGACGTCGAGGGCGACGGGCTCTCCCTTCGTCGTGAGGGCGACGTAGCCGCTGCCGCGGAGGGTGACGTTGTAGAGGCCGCCGGTCATCGCGGCGCCGCGCGCCTGGATCCGGTGGATGTCCCACTCGATGGAGGCGCTGAAGGCGAGGATGTTGTTGCCGTTGACCGAGATCATGTCGTTCTCGAGGTAGATCACCTGGATCTCCTGGGCCTCGTTGGCGACGAAGAGCTCGCCCTGGCCGGAGCAGGTCATCATCTTGACGCCCTCGCCCGTGGCGGCCTGCTTGAGGAACTTGCCGACGCCGCCCGAGCCCTTGTTCTCGAAGCGGATGTCGCCCTGGTAGGCGACCATCGAGCCGGTCCGCGCCATGACCGGGCCGTGGCCCATCTGGATCTTGAGCAGCTTCTTGTTCTGCAGTGCGAACTGGTCGGTGGACGACTCCTCGCGGAAGTCGTGGAACAAAGATCCGTGGATCGGCATGACGGTGTCTTCCTGGTCCGGGGCGTCCCCTGCGGCGCCACTCGTCGGCAACTGTAGAGCGAATGGCGCCGGCCCTCTAGGGTGTTGACCCCCTGCAGGCCCTGGCGGCCTCCCCCCTACGCAAGGACGGTCGATGAGCTTCTTCGAGCGAGCACGCGCCGGCTACGACAACCTCGCCGGACGGGCGGACTCCGCCTTCGACCAGGCAACGTCGAGCCGGGACCTCGGCGACATCGACCAGCACTACCGCGACCTCGGGGTCCTCGCCTACCTCGCGGCGACCGGCCGCCCCGTCGACGCCGGCACGCAGCAGCGCCTGGTCGAGGTGCTGCAGGCGCTCGAGCAGCGCGGTGCGATCCGCGACTTCGAGCTGCGCACGAGCGGTGGTGCGCCGGCCGGTGTCCCGCCGGCACCGGAGCGCGAAGGGGGGTCCGACGGCATCCCGCAGCCCCCGCCGGAGCGGGCCGGCCGGCACGGCGACTTCCTCAGCCAGCCGCGGGGGAGCGTCCCTCCGCCCCCGCCGCCCTCGCACCCGACGACGGGTGGCACGTGGGGTCCGCCCCAGGTCGACGAGACCGGCCCGGCCCGCTGGCGGCCGGTCCGCCCCGACCAGGACTAGTCCGGCCCGCAAAGGACCCGAGCCCAACTCTGCAAGACCCTAGGGTCCTGCAGGGTTGGCGGCCCGGTGCAGCCGCTCAGACCCCGACCAGCACCGCGAGCACGGGCGGCGTGACGAAGGCCGCCACGCAGATGCCGTAGAGCACCCAGGTCTGCCACGGGGCCGGGTCGTCGGCGGCGAGCAGCCGGATCCGAGCAGCAGCCGCACCGGCGCCGGGGGAGGCGCCGGGCGTCAGGTCGCCGCCGGCGGCCTCGGCGAGGGAGACGAGCGCGTGACCGAGCGCGACCTCGCCGACCTCCTCGCGAGCCGCCCTGTCGGCGAGCACCTCGACGAGCAGGGCGACCTCGCGCAGCGCGGCGTCGGTGCGCAGCAGTCGAGGGGTCGCGGTGTGCAGCACGGTGAAGAACTCGAGCACGAGGTCGTGCCGCCAGCGCAGGTGCGCCTCCTCGTGGGCGACGACGGCGGCGAGCTGGTCGTCGGGCAGCGCCTGCGCGGCCTCGGTGAGCACCAGGCGTGAGCCGGCGCCCGGGAGGCAGTAGGCCGAGGGGCGTTGCGAGGGCAGCACCCGGGTGTGGTCGCCCTCGTGCCGGCCGACGAGGTCGACGAGCTGCCGGTGCTGGGCGCGCGCGGCGCGGATGCGGGTGCCGACGTCGTGCCCGTTGACCAGCAGGCGCACGAGGACGCCGAGCCCGGCGACGGCGGCGACGACGAGGACGACGATCTCGGGGGTGGACCAGAGCGGCCCGTGGTGCACGAGCGCCAGTGGTGCCGCGGTGAGCAGGCAGAGCACGGCGGAGAGGGAGAGCGACTGCCAGACGAGGAGTGCAGCGCGGGGGCTGGTGCGCAGCCGCTCGATCCGCGCGAGCAGGCGCGGAGAGGTGAGGAGCGCCGCTGCGCAGAGCAGCAGCAGGGCAGCGATCACCCGTGCGAGTCTGCCGCACCCCGGCCGCGGCGCCGTCGTGGCCGGTCGCCGCGTGCCTCCACCTCGGCCATCGCCTCGCGCACGGCGGCCAGGTCGTCGGCGCTCGCCTCCGACAGGAAGTGCAGGATCGCCGCCTGCCGCTCCCGGTCGCTCAGGTCGTGCAGCGGGCTGCGCATGGCCTCCGCGGTGAGCGACTCCCGGCTGGCGGCCGGGCGGTAGCGCCAGGCGCGCCCGTCGCGCTCGCGGGCGGTCACCCCCTTCGCCTCGAGGCGGGAGAGGACCGTCATGACGGTCGTGTAGGCGAGATCCCGGCCGGTGAGGCGCGCGAGGACCTCGCGGACGGTGAGGCCGGTGTCGACGTCGGCGCCCCAGAGGACGTCCATGATCGCCTGCTCGAGGTCACCGAGGGATGCATTCCTGGCCACGGCTGGCTCCTTCCCTGGCGATGGTGATGGTGCGGTCCATGCGGTCGAGGCCGACACCGTGGTGGGTCACCATGATCACCGACCGGTCGCCCGCGTGCTGCAGCAGGTCCGCGATGACGGCGTCGGCGGTCGGGTGGTCGAGGTGGGCGACGGGCTCGTCGAGCAGGATGACCGGCCGCCCGCTGGCGATGGCGCGGGCGATCGACAGCCGCGCCCGCTCCCCGCCGGAGATGCCGCGGCCTCCGGTGCCGAGCCGGGTGTCGAGACCATCGTCGAGGGTGTCGAGCCATCCGCCGAGGCCGGCCCGACGAAGGGAGTCGACGAGCGCCTCGTCGTCCGCCTCGGGTGCGGCGAGCGCCAGGTTGGCCCGCAGGGTGCCGGCGAAGACGTGCGGCTCGTCGTCGACGATCGCCATGAGCGATCGCACACCGTCGAGGGGCGCGGTCGTGGCGTCGGTGCCGTCGACGGTGTAGCTGCCGGTCGTCGGGTCGAGGTGGCGGGCGAGCACGGCGAGCAGGGTCGACTTGCCGCTGCCGTTGGGCCCGGTGATGGCGATGTGCTCGCCCGGCTCGACGGACAGGTCGATCGGCCCGAGGTCGGTGCGCCCGTCGATCCAGCCCGCGGTCAGCCCGCGCAGCTCGACCCGCGGCGCCCTCGGGGCCCGCGGCGCCCGCGGTTCCCCGCGCGACCCCGAACCCTGCAAGACCCTAGGGTTTTGCAGGGTTGACGGCCAAGAACCCTGCACAACCCCAGGGTTGTGCAGGGTTGGCGGCGGCACGACGGCCGGCTCCTGGTCGAGCAGCTCGTCGAGCCGGGCGGCGCAGGCGCGGGCCCGGGCGAGGGCACGGGTGGCATCGGTGAGCACGCCGAGGGCTTCACCCGTGGCGACGGGGGCGAGGACGAGCAGGGCTCGCACGGGGGTGTCCGCGCCGGAGGTGCTTGCGAGGGCGGCGGCGGCCAGGGTGGCGAGGCCGGTGATGACGAGCACCGCTGCGGCAGAGAGCGATCGGCCCCGCGACTGGCGGGCGACGCTCTCCCGCAGCTCGGCGTGGGCCGCGCGCAGCCAGCCGGCGGCGGTCTCGGTGCCGCCGACGACGCGCAGCTCGTCGGCCTGCCCGACGGTCAGCTGCGCGACCCGGGCGACCTCGGCGCGGGCGGCGAGCACCTGCGGCTGGGAGCGCGACTCGAGCCGGTCGGCGACCACGGCCACCCCGGCGACGGCGAGGAGCATCGCGGCGAGCACGAGCCCGACCCACGGGTCGACGAGGGCGGTGAGGGCGGCGGCGAGAACCCCGGCGAGCAGGGCCGACAGGGCCGGTACGGTGACCCGCACCGAGGCCTCGACGACGTCGGTCAAGTCGTCGACGACGCCGGTGAGCACGTCGGCCCGACCGCGCCGGCCCAGTCGCGCGGGCGTGAGCGGGATGAGCGCGGCATAGGTGCTCGTCCGCGCGTCGGCGAGATCGGCGAGCGCGGTGTCGTGGCTGCGCAGCCGCTCCCAGTAGCGGAAGACCGGCCGCGCCAGGCCGAAGGTGCGGACCGCGACGATCGCCGTGAGCAGCAGCATGATCTGCGGCCGCTGGTCGGCGCGGACGATGAGCCACCCGGACGTCGTCGTCAGGGCGATGCCGGCGGCGGTGGCGACCCCACCGAGCAGCCCGGCGACGACGAGCCCGCGGCTCAGGTGCAGCAGGCGGCCGGCAGCGGGTCGACGGGTGTCCGCGACCGATGGCGAAGGGGGAGTGCATCGGGTCATCGGGCCACCTCCGGCTGGCGCAGGGCGACGTGCTCGTCGGCGCGGGCGACGAGGTCGGGCTGGTGGGTCACGGCGATGACCGTGCGCTCCTTCGCGAGTCGGGCGATGACCTCGCCGAGGGTGGCGACGGAGTCGGCGTCGACGTGCGCGGTGACCTCGTCGAGCAGCAGCACGGGGGCAGGGGAGAGGATCGCGCGGGCGAGCACGAGCCGGGCGCGCTGCCCGGCCGACAGCCCGAAGCCGTCATCGCCGATCCGCGTCTCGAGCCCGTCGGGCAGCCCGGCGACGACGCCGTCCAGGCCGACCTCGCGCAGCACCCGCCACAGGTCCGCGGACTCCTGCGGGCCACCGATGGTCAGGTTGTCGCGCAGCGTGCCCGCGCCGAGGAAGGGGCGCTGCGTCACCATGTGCACCGGTCTGGCGACGACCTCCCCGCGGTCGGGGGTGCGGGTGCCGGCGATGACCTCGAGCAGCGTCGTCTTGCCGCACCCGGAGGGCCCGGTGACGACGGTGAGGCCGCGGCCGGCGACGAGGTCGACACCGGTGAGGGTCGCCCCCTTCGCCCCGGGGTGGGTGTAGTCGACCCCGGTGACACGGACGCCACCCTCCGAACTCTGCAAAACCCTAGGGTCCTGCGACGTTGCGCCCCCCGAACCCTGCAGGACCCTAGGGTCTTGCGAAGTTGTGGGGTCAGAGGGCGCCAGCTCGGCGAGGATCTCGTCGAGGGCGGCGGCACCGTCGGCGGCGGCGTGGAACTCCGTGCCGACCCGCCGGATCGGCCAGTAGGCCTCGGGCGCGAGGAGGATCGCCGTGAGCCCGACGAGCAGGTCCATCGACCCGTGCGTCAGGCGCAGGCCGACGACGACGGCGACGATCGCCACCGAGATCGTCGCGAGCAGCTCGAGCGCCGCGGCGGACATGAAGGCCAGCCGCAGCGTGCGCATCGTCGCCCGCCGGTGCCGCTGACTCACCTCGGCGATCGTCGCGGTCTGCCGCTCGGCGCGCCCGTAGGCGACGAGCGTCGGCAGCCCGCGCACGACGTCGAGGAAGTGCCCCGACAGGTCGGCGAGCGCACCCCACCGGCGCTCCGTGTCGGCCTGCGTCGTCGCACCGATGAGCGCCGCGAAGAGCGGCAGCAGCCACACCGTGCCGACGACGATCGCCGCGCTCGGCCAGTCGACGACGACGAGGCAGGCGATGGCGAGGGCCGGCACGACGGCGGCACCGACGAGGGCGGGCAGGTACCTCGCGACATAGGGCTCGACGGTGCTCGTGCCCTGCACCGCGAGCGTCAACGCCCCTGTGCGCGAAGGGAGTCCACGCTCACCACGCGCAGCCCAGGCCGCGAGCAGCTGCTCCCGCAGTCCGGTCGCCACCGCGGCGCCGGCCCGCGCCGCGACGGTCTCCGACAGGGCCCCGAGCAGGGCGCGGGCGGCGAAGAGCCCACCCGTCCACGCCAGCGGTGCGAGCAGGTCAGACCCACGCACGACCGCGACGACGAGGGACGCGAGGGCGAAGGCCCTCGCGATCGTCGCGATGCCCTGCGCGATGCCGATGGCTGCCAGGGCGGCGACCGGCCGGCGGGTCGCCGGGACCGCCCGCAGCAGGCGTGGGTCGAAGGGCCGCATCGTCAGTGCGCCCCCGCGCCCGCCGGCTCGTGCTCGGGCATGTGCTCGACCCGCAGCCGCCGCCGGAAGACCCAGTAGGTCCACACCGTGTAGCCGATCATGATCGGGGTGAAGACCACGGCCGCCCAGGTCATGATCTCCAGAGTCATCGGGGAGCTCGCGGCGGCCTCGAGGGTGAGGTCGGGGCTGTCGCCGCGGCCGTTGATCGCATTGGGCGCCAGCATGACGAAGTAGCTGACGACCGTCAGGCCGATCGTCACGGAGGTGCCGACGAAGGCCCAGCCCTCCCTCCCCTTCGCATTGGCCGCGATCGCGGCGAGCAGGGCCACCGCGGCGACGCCGGAGACGACCCACGAGACGGCGGTGCCGCGCTGCGCGCCGAGCGAGACGAAGAGCGCGACGGCGAGCACCGCCGTGACGAGGCCACCGCGGGTGGCGACCGAGCGCGCCTGCTGGCGGATCGGGCCGTCGGTCTTGAGCGCGAGGAAATGCGCGCCGTGGGTGAGGCAGGCGGCGACGACGGTGAGCCCGCCGAGGATCGCGACCGGCGTGAAGAGGCTGAGCAGGGTGCCGTCGAACTCCGTGTAGGCGGTGCTGCCCATCGTGTGCTCGGTCATCGGCAGGCCGGCGACGAGGTTGGTCAGGGCCACACCGACGACGAAGGGGGCGATGTAGGAGCCGGCGACGATGGCCAGGTCCCAGCGGCGCACCCACTCACGGTCGTGCCGCTTGTGCCGGTACTCCAGCCCCATGTTGCGCAGGATGAGCGTGACGAGCAGGAGCAGCAGGGCGAGGTACATGCCGGAGAACATCGTCGCGTACCAGTGCGGGAAGGCCGCGAAGGTCGCGCCGCCGGCGGTGAGCAGCCACACCTCGTTGCCGTCCCAGTGGGGGCCGATGGTCGTGAGCATCGTGCGTCGCCGCGTCTCCCGCTCCTCCCCACCCTTGTCGAGCACGGGCAGGAGCATGCCGACACCGAAGTCGAAGCCCTCGGTGACGAGGTAGCCGGTCCACAGGACCGCCAGCAGGACGAACCAGATGGTGATGAGATCCATGTCAGTGCTCCCGGTCAGTAGGCGAACTCGAGCGGCTCGTCGTCCTCGACGAGGCGTGGCTGCTCGAAGGGCTCGGCGCCCGCGCGGATGTAGGAGAGGAGGAGTCGGACCTCGACGACGGCCAGGCCTCCGTAGAGCAGGGTGAAGACGATCATCGACGTCCACACGTCGGAGGCGCCGACCGAAGGGGAGACGGCCGTGTGCGTGGCCATCTCGCCGAAGACGACCCACGGCTGGCGGCCGACCTCGGTGAAGATCCAGCCGAAGCTGTGCCCGAGGACGGTGGCGAGGGGGGTGAGCACGATGATCGGGAAGACCCACCGCTGCATCGGCACCCGGTCCTTGCGCGTGGCCCACAGGACCCAGGCCCCGACGGCCATGGCGAAGAACCCGGTGGCCATCATCAGGCGGAAGTTCCAGTAGGTCATGGCGATCGGTGGGACGTAGGTGTCGGCCTGCGTCAGCTCGTCGTCGCCGAAGCTCGCCCGGTACTCGGCCTCGAGGTCGGCGATGCCGCGGACCTCCCCGTCGAAGCTCCCGGTGCCGAGGAAGGAGAGCAGGCAGGGGATCTCGATGACGTGCGTGGGGTCCTCGCCGCCGAGGCCGGCGACGGTCAGCACGGAGAAGGGAGCGCACTGGCCCTCGGGCGGGGTGTCGTAAAGGGCCTCTGCCGCAGCCATCTTCATCGGCTGGACCTCGGTCATCACCTTGCCCTGGAGGTCACCGCTGATGGCCACACCCAGACCGGAGACGAGGACGACGACCGCACCGAGGCGGGCCGCGTGTCGGTACATCCTGCGATCGGTGTCGGGTCCCCCCTTCGTCACGGTCTGGCGCAGCTTGTGCAGCCCGACGGCCAGGACCAGAGCACCACCGACGAGGTAGCAGGCGGTGATCACGTGGGGGAAGGCGACGAGCTGGACCTCGTTGGTGAGGATCGCGACGAAGTCGGCCATCTCGGCGCGACCGGTCTCGGGGTTGATCCGGTAGCCGACGGGGTGCTGCATGAAGGAGTTGGCCGCGAGGATGAAGTAGGCCGACAGCAGGGTGCCGACGTGCACGATCCACATGCAGGCCGCGTGCAGGCGCTCGGGGATGCGGCCCCAGCCGAAGATCCACAGGCCGAGGAAGGTCGACTCGAGGAAGAAGGCGAGCAGCGCCTCGAGGGCCAGCGGCGCGCCGAAGATGTCACCGACGAAGCGGCTGTAGGTGCTCCAGTTCATGCCGAACTGGAACTCCTGGACGATGCCGGTGACCAGGCCGAGGGCGAAGTTGATCGTGAAGAGCTTGCCGAGGAACTTCGCCATCCGCAGGTGGGACTCGTCCCGCGTGCGGATCCACCGCGAGTGGTACCAGGCGACGATCGCGGAGAGCCCGATCGTGATCGGCACGAAGAAGAAGTGGTACACGGTGGTGATCGCGAACTGCCACCGCGCGAGGTCGAGGACGTCCATCCCGGTTCTTTCTACTACGTCGACGAGTACGACATGACGTAGTAGATGCTACACCCGCCTGCAGCGTTCGGGGTCACCCCACGCGCTGCAGCCCTCGCTGCCCGTCCGCGACCTCGAAGCTCGCCTGCGTGTAGGCGGCACCACCGCGCGTCGTCACCCGGTCGACCGAGCGGAAGTCCGCGCGCATCCCCGCCGGCGTCACCGTCGTGCGCACGTAGCCGCGCTGGTCGCCGGAGAACTTCAGGTGCGGGTTCCACGCCATGATCGGGTCCGACCACGTGGCATTGCCGTTGCCGCCCGAGGTGATCGACGAGGCGACGAGCTCGGTGCCGACGACGGGGGAGTCGGGGTCGGCGTAGTCGGTCCTGATGTCGGCGGCCCAGTGCTTGTGGACGTCACCGGTGAGGACGACGGGGTTGCGCACACCGGCGTCCACCCACGCGCGGGTGACGCGGTCGCGCGAGCCGACGTAGCCGTCCCACGCGTCGTTGCTCGTGTGGAGCAGGTCCTGCTCGACCTTGCCGTCGCGCTGCGCGAAGAAGACCTGCTGGCCGAGGAAGTCCCAGCGAGCACCGCTGCGGGAGAGGCCCTCTCGCAGCCACTGCTCCTGCGCGGCGCCGGTGATCGTGCGGCTCGGGTCGAGTGCCGCCTCGCAGTTGGTGTCCCAGCCGTCGTCGCAGGCCTGGTCGTCGCGGTACTGCCGCGTGTCGAGCATGTGGAAGCTCGCCAGCCGGCCCCAGCCGAGGCGCCGGTAGATCTGCATGTCGGAGCCGCGGGGGATCGAGGAGCGACGCAGCGGCATGTTCTCGTAGTAGGCGCGGAAGGCATTGGCCCGCCGGGCGAGGAAGCGCTCGGGGGTGTCGTTCCACTCCGGCGCCTTGGTGTCCTGGGGGACGCCGCCGGCCCAGTTGTTGTCGACCTCGTGGTCGTCCCAGACGACGAGCCAGGGGGCGATCGCGTGGGCGGTCTGCAGGTCGGGGTCGGTCTTGTACTGCGCGTGCCGCAGGCGGTAGCCCTCGAGCGTCACGGTCTCGTCGCCCGCGTGGACCCGCGGCGCGGCCGGGTTGGTGGTGCCCTTGCCCTCGTACTGGTAGTCGCCGAGGTGGAGCACGAGATCCGGCACGTCGTCGGCGAGGTAGCGATAGGCGGTGAAGAATCCCGCCTCCCAGTTGGCGCAGCTGGCCGCGGACATCGCGAGCGATGCCGGCATCTCGTCGCGCCGCGGGGCGGTTCGGGTGCGGCCGACAGGGCTGAGGTGGCCGTCGACGCGGAAGCGGTACCAGTACTCGGGGCCGGACCGCAGGCCCTCGACCTCGACGTGCACGCTGTGCGCGTCGGCGGCCCGAGCGGGGACCGCGCCGCGGGCGACGGGACGGTGCATCCGGTCGTTGTCGGAGACCTCCCACTGCACCGTGATGTCCCGGCCGGCCATGCCGCCCTTGCCGTCGGAGGCGAGCGGGTCGACCGCCAGCCGGGTCCACAGGACGACGCCGGTCGGGGTCGGGTCACCCGAGGCGACACCCAGGGCGAAGGGGGAGGTCCGCACCGGCCCCGCAGCGGTGAGGGTGCTGGCGGAGGCGGGCGTGGCGATGATCGTGGCGGTGCCGGCGGCGAGACCACCGGCGAGGACGTGGCGACGGCTGAGGGTCATGGCCCGCAGCCTGTCGTCGTCGGGTGAACCCGTCCGCCGACGTGGGTGAACCCGCCTGCCCCGCAGCGTGGTCCGTGCATGAAGGTCCGGTCAGCCTTTGGTCAGGCTCCTCCCCGACGCTGGTCGAGGAGCGCCCCTTCGCTGGTCGAGGTGCGAGCTCGCGAGCCTCGAGACCCCCGGCGTCAGCCCCGCGGCACCCGGTACCTCGCGAAGGCCGGCACGAGCGCCGAGGCGAGCAGCGTCAGGACGATGACGAGCACGCCGCCGATGATGGTCGTCGTGGCTGCGCCGAGCTGCCCGGCGACGAGCCCGTGCAGCACGTCGGCGACGCGCGGACCGCCGGCGACGACGACGATGAAGACACCCTGCAGGCGACCGCGCATCGCGTCGGTGGCCGAGCTCTGCAGCATCGTCGAGCGGAAGGCCGCGGAGGCGACGTCGGCAGCACCGCCGGCCGCGAAGAAGACGACGGCGACGGCGAGCCAGAGGCCGGCCGACCCGTCGGCGAGGGCGACCGCGATGCCGAACCCGGTGATCGCGCCACCCCACACGAGGATCGCGACGATGACGGCCAGGCCGTGCCGCTCCACCCGCGAGACCCACCCGGACATCACCCCGCCGAGGAAGGCGCCGGCGGGCATGGCGGCGAAGAGCACCGCGAAGGCCAGCCCACCGTCGACCGGCCCGCCGAAGTCGAGGTGCGCCATCTCCGGGATGAGCGCTCGCGGCATGCCGAAGATCATCGCGATGAGGTCGACGACGAAGGACATGAGCAGCACCGGGTGCCCGGCGAGGTAGACGAACCCGTCGAGCACCGAGCGCAGCCCCGGGGTCGACCCGGCGACCGCCTCGACCGGCAGCGGCGGCAGCGAGATGACCGCCCACAGGGTCGCGAAGAGGCAGATCGTGTCGACGAGGTAGAGCCAGGAGAAGCCGAGCACGGGGATGAGCGCGCCACCGACGAGCGGGCCGGCGATGGCACCGCCGGTGAAGACCGTCATGTTGAGCGTGTTGGCCGAAGGGAGGAGCTCGGCCGGCACGATGCGTGGCAGGACCGCCGACCGGGTCGGCTGGTTGACCGCGAAGAAGGCCTGCTGCAGGGAAAAGATGGCGAGCAGCAGCCAGACGTTGGTGTTGCCGAGGCCGGCCTGCGCGAAGAAGAGGGCGGAGGTGATGATCAGGCCCCATGTCGTCACGGTGAGGATCCGACGCCGGTCGAAGTGGTCGGCCAGCGAGCCGCCGTAGAGGCCGAAGACGACGAGCGGCACGAGCCCGAAGATGCCGGTCAGCCCGACGTAGGCACTCGACCCGGTCATCGAGTAGATCTGCGCCGGGACGGTGACGACCGTCAGCTGAGCCCCGATGACCGTGATGATCTGGGCGGTGAAGAGGCGACGGTAGGCCGGCACCTGCAGGGGACGGGTGTCGGCCAGCAGGCCCCGGAGGCGACGCACCGCGTCACCCTACGCCCCTCCCTTCGCCGGCCCCATCTCCGCAAAACCCTAGGGTCCTGCGGAGTTGGCAACCGCCAACCCTGCACGGCCCAGGGGTTTTGCGAAGTTCGCTCCGGCCAACTCTGCAAAACCCTAGGGTTTTGCAGAGTTCGAAGGGGAGGTCAGCCGAGCTCGGCGACCGCCTCGGCGACCTTCTCGTGCTCGGCCCGCAGCCGCTTGAGGAAATCCTTGGTCCGCGAGTGCTGCGGGTTGTTGATGACCTCCTTGGGGGCGCCCTGCTCGACGACGACCCCGCCGTCCATGAAGACGACCCGGTCGGCGACGTCGCGAGCGAAGGCCATCTCGTGGGTGACGACGATCATCGTCATGCCCTGGCCGGCGAGGTCGCGCATGACCTCGAGGACCTCGCCGACGAGCTCGGGGTCGAGGGCCGAGGTCGGCTCGTCGAAGAGCATGAGCTTGGGCTTCATCGCGAGGGCCCGGGCGATGGCGACCCGCTGCTGCTGACCACCGGAGAGCTGACCGGGGTATGCGCTCGACTTGTCACCGAGACCCACCTTGTCGAGCAGCTCGAGCGCCTCGGCGCGGACCTCGGCCTTCGACCGTCCCTGCACCCGGACCGGGGCCTCCATGACGTTGTCGAGCGCCGTCATGTGCGGGAAGAGGTTGAACCGCTGGAAGACCATGCCGATCTCGCGGCGCTGGGCGGCGATCTCCTTGTCCTTCAGCCGGTGCAGCCGCTCGCCCTTGACCTTGTAGCCCATGAGGTCACCGTCGACGAAGATCCGCCCGGCCTGGATGTCCTCGAGCTGGTTGATGCAGCGTAGGAAGGTCGTCTTGCCCGAGCCGGAGGGCCCGAGCAGGCAGACGACCTCGCCGGTGTGCACGTCCATGTCGATGCCCTTGAGCACCTCGTTGCTGCCATAGGACTTGCGCACCTGCACCGCGCGCACGAGTGGCTGGCTCACTTGCCGCCTCCGATCGTCAGGCCCATGAGGCGGGTGCGGGTGGTGTCGGTCCTCGCCTGCTTCGAGGTGTTGCCGTAGCCGCGACCGAAGTGCCGCTCCAGGTAGTACTGCCCGACCATGAGCAGCGAGGTGAGGATCAGGTACCAGGCGCACGCCGCGACGAGCGTCGGCATGATCTTCAGCGTCCTGTTGCCGATGATCGAGGTCTGGTTGAAGAGCTCGGTACCCAGCGGCAGCGCGACGAGCAGCGAGGTGTCCTTGAGCATCGCGATCGTCTCGTTGCCCGTCGGGGGGATGATGACCCGCATCGCCTGCGGCAGGATGACCCGGCGCATCGACAGGCTCGGCTTCATGCCGAGCGCCGCGGCGGCCTCACGCTGGCCCTCGTCGACCGACATGATGCCGGCGCGGGCGATCTCGGCCATGTAGGCCGCCTCGGACAGGCCCATCGCGATGATGCCCCAGATGAGCGTGGTGCTGATCTGGTTGACGTTGAGCGTGAAGAGGGTGAGGTCGCTGCTCAGCCCGAGATAGCCGGCGAGCTGCTGGCTGAAGGGGAAGGGCCCGATGTCGAAGCGCGGGTAGAGGTAGCCGATGCCGGTGCCGAAGAGGGTGACGAGCACCAGACGCGGGATCCCGCGGAAGAACCACGTGTAGAGGAAGCCGACGAACTTGAGCACCGGGTTGTCGGAGAGCCTCATGACGCCGATGACGATGCCGAGGGTGACGCCGATGATCATCGACCCGATGGTCGCGATGATCGTGCCCTTGAGCAGGCCCTCGAGCACCGGGTTGAAGTTCATCACCTGCAGCGCGAAGGGGATGTCCCACCGCGGGTTGGTGACGAAGCTGCTGATGATCATCGCGAAGATCACCGCGATGACCACGAGTGCCACCCACCGGGCGGGGTGACGGACCGGGACGGCGTCGATGGGGCCGGCCTGCTCGGACACGGGGGCGGTCCCCCCTTCGCCTGCCGAAGGGGGGACCGCCGCGCTGCTCGTGCCGGACATCAGGGGTTGACGGAGAACTCGTCGATGCCGCCGGCCTCGTTGCCCCAGTCCTTGAGGATCGCGTCGTACGAGCCGTCCTCCTTCATGCTCGTGAAGGCGGCGGCGATGGCCTCGCCGAACTCCTCCTGGTCCTTCGGGACGACGATGCCGTAGGGCGCCGAGTCGTAGATGTCACCCAGGGCCTCGAGCTCATCGCCCTGCTGCTTGACGGCGTAGAGGCTGACCGGGGAGTCGGCGGCCATGGCCTCGGTCTTGCCGGAGACGAGGCTCGCGGTCACCTTCGCTTGCTCACCCTCGACGACGATCTTGATCTTGTCGTCGCACTCCTTGTTGAGCGCCTCGAGCTCGTCGAACTGGACGGTGCCCTTCTGCACGCCGACGGTCGCGCCGCACGGGTTCTTGGGGTCGACCTTGCCCGGGTTGCCCTTGGCGGTGACCCACTGGGTGCCGGCGTCGAAGTAGCTGATCATGTTGACCTGCTTCTTGCGCTCGTCGTTGATCGTGAAGGAGCTGACCGCGACGTCGTACTTGTCGGAGCTGACACCGAGGATCAGCGAGTCGAAGGAGGCGTTCTTCCACGACGTCTTCAGGCCCATCTTGGCGGCGGCGGCGTCGAAGAGCTCGACGTCCATGCCCTCGACGGTCTTGCCGTCGTCACCGAGGAACTCGTTGGGCGCGTAGGAGGCGTCGGAGCCGATGTTGAGCGTGCCCTTGCTCTTGACGTCCTCGGGCACGAGCTTCGCGACGGCGTCGTCGACCTTGACCTCCTTGGCCGAGGTCTCGCCACCCCCGCCGGCGTCGGTCCCGTCGAGCGAGTCCGACCCGCACGCGGTCAGGGCGCCCGCACCGAGGGCGAGCGAGGCGAAGAGAGCGACGTGTGCACGGCGCATGGTGTGTCCTCCAGATGCAGTGGGGCACGTGGGGATGTGCCCGGTTGTCGGGCCATGGTGCCACCGTGCCGGTCGCGGCGGGGACACCCCCGCCGCGACCTTCACCGTGTCGTGACCGCTGCTCAGTCGCGCGTGCGCGCGAGCAGCGCCTGGACGAAGACGCGCTCGATGTCGTCGGGGGTCTCGGCGATGTAGCTGGTGCCGCCGGTCTCGTCGGCGATCTTCTGCAGGGCCGTCGGGTCGGCCTCGCCCATGCCGATCGTCACGACGCGCACGGGGCGCTTCGGGTCGTAGCTCTCGTCGAGCTTCTTGAGCAGCTGGTTGAGCGCGAGCCCGCCGTTGGGGTCGTCATTCTCCCCGTCGGTGAAGACGACGATCGAGTTGACGTAGTCGGGGTCGTAGTCCTTGACCATCTGCTGGTGGGCGGCCCAGATCGAGTCGTAGAGCGCGGTGTCGCCCTCGATGAGCTTGTCCGAGCCGTTGATGAGCCGGAGCAGCCGGTCGCGGTGGCTGCCCGTGCCGACGGCGGCGTCCAGTCGCTTGACCGGGGCGATCTCCTCGTAGTCCTTGCCCTTGGCCCGATCGCTGCTGAAGGCCCATGCGCCGACCTGGCTGCCCGCGGGGAGCATCTCGGCGCCCTGGAGCAGCGCTCCCTTCGTCACGTCCCAGCGGGTCTGGCCGGGCGTCGGGCTGTCCCACTTCATCGAGCCGGAGGCGTCGATGAGCGCGAGCATCCGCATGTCCGTGCGCATGACGTCCCACTGCTCGACGGCGGCGATCCGTTCGTTGCGGTCGAGCGGCGAGAGCGCGGTGAGCTTGGCCGGGGCCTTGCCGTCGATCTTCGGCCCGCCGCCACCCTTGGAGTCGCGGAAGCCGGCGTCGGTGAGGGCCTGGCGCACCTCGAGCGAACCGAGCTCCGTGCGGGCGCTCTCGGCGGCCTTGAGGTCGTCGCCGGCGAGGGTCGGATTGGTGATCCACGGGTAGTCGAGCGTCAGCGTGCCCTTGTCCGGCATCACGGCGCGAAGGGGGGTGGCGTCGCCGTTGTCCTTGTTCCACGCGGCGATCTGCTGCTCCGAGGCCGGGAAGGGCTGGCTCTTCGCCGGGTCGTTGGCGTAGCCGTCGAAGAGCTGGGGGAGCGAGCTCGCGGCGAAGCGCGACATGAAGATCAGCCGCTTGCCGGTGTCGAGGCCGATCTTGCCCGGCTGACCGATACGGCTGGGCTGGTAGGCGAGCCGGCTGGCGGTGTCGGTGTCGGGGTTGGCCATCCGCAACCCGCCTTCTTGGTTGACCAGGTGGGCCCAGGAGCTGAATCTGCTGACCGCGTCCTTCTGCTCCCTGCTCGAGGCGAGGACGACGGGGGACGAGGCGATCGAGCTTCCCTCGAGCCACTGACCGGTCGTCTTCGCGGGGTCGACCGCGTCGATCCAGGTCGAGCTGTCGGGGACCCAGACGTCGGGGCCGTCGCCGTCGTTGATGTTCTTCGCCGCGTCGGCGGCCGAGGTCGACGAGATGTCGAAGTTGGCACAGGAGTCGCTCTCGCGCACCTTGGCCAGGGCGTCCTCGAGCGCATCGGCGATCTCGGGGGTGGCCGCCACGGTCAGCGGGTCACCCTCGCAGGCGATGTCGTCACCGCCGCCACCGAGGGCGGCCCAGGCGCCGCCGCCGCAGAGGGCGAGGACGAGCAGGATCGCGACCGGGACCAGCCAGCGACGCTTGCTCGACTCCTGCTCACGTCGCGACCGGCCCGAAGGTGCGGGGCCTGCGGCAGCAGCGGCCGCCCCCTTCGACCTCGCCGCGGAGCCGGACCGCTCGCTCGCGGAGGCCGCGCGCGGGGTCTCCTGCTCGTCGTCGTCCCACAGGTCGTGCCGTCGTCCCGGGTGGCCGTCGCTCATCCGTCCCTCCTCCATCGCCGGTGCTCCCTCGCTACCGGCCGGTCAAGTATGGACCACGGGTGACCTCGGGTGGCCCGGCGCGGACCGTCACGTGCCCACGATCACGTCGGGCTGCCATGCTGGGGCCATGACCAACTTCCTGATCCGGACCGGTGTCAACGCCGTGGCGCTGTGGGTCTGCGCGTGGCTCATCGACGGCATCCACCTCGCCGACGGCAGCGCGACCTTCGCCTCGAAGTTCGCCACGATCGTCCTCGTCGCCCTGATCTTCGGTGTCGTCAACGCGATCGTGAAGCCGATCGCCAAGGTCCTCGCCTTCCCCGCGATCGTGCTCACGCTGGGCCTGTTCACCTTCGTCGTCAACGCCTTCCTCCTGCAGCTGACCGAGTGGATCGCCTCGCCGCTGGGCCTCGACTTCGAGATCACGAAGTTCTGGTGGGATGCGGTCATCGGCGCCCTCGTCATCACCATCGTCTCGATGATCCTCAACTGGGTGCTGCCGGAGAAGGAGGACCTCGACCGCTGACCCCGGGACTCTGCAGCCCAACTCTGCGCCCAGCTCTGCGACCAGGAACTCTGCAAGACCCTAGGGTCCTGCAGAGTTCCGGCCTTCCAACCCTGCAAGACCCTAGGGTCTTGCAGGGTTGTGGCGTCCCGTGGAGAGGCGGCCACTAGGGTGCCGAGCATGACGTCACCCCGGCTCCGCGCCGCCCTTGACCAGGTCCCCGCCTACGTGGCCGGCAAGCCGCCCGCCCCGCGTGACGGAGTGACGGTCTACAAGGTCTCCTCGAACGAGAATCCCTACCCTCCCCTCCCTTCGGTCGTGGACGTCATCACGGCCGCAGCGGCCGAGGTCAACCGCTACCCCGACATGGGCGTGACGGCACTGACCGACTCCCTCGCCGCGCACCTCGACGTGCCCCGCGAGCAGATCGCCACCGGCACCGGGTCCGTCGGTGTGCTCGCGCAGATCATCCAGTCGACGTGCGACCCGGGCGACGAGGTCGTCTACGCGTGGCGCTCCTTCGAGGCCTACCCGATCGTCGTGGCGATCGCCGGCGCCGTGTCGGTCCAGGTGCCGCTGACCTCCCACCAGCGCCACGATCTCGACGCGATGGCCGCCGCGATCACCGACCGCACCCGCGTCGTCCTCGTCTGCACGCCCAACAACCCGACCGGTCCGTCAGTGACCCACGCCGAGCTCGATGCCTTCATCGCCAAGGTGCCGCGTGACGTCCTCGTCGTCGTCGACGAGGCCTACCTCGAGTTCGTGGAGGGCGAAGGGGAGGTCGACGGCCTCTCCCTGCGGCGGGAGCACGGCAACGTCATGCTCCTGCGCACCTTTTCCAAGGCCTACGGCCTCGCCGGGCTGCGGGTCGGCTACGCCGTCGCGCCGGAGCCGGTGGCCGAGGCGCTGCGCAAGACCGCGACCCCCTTCGGCGTCAACCTGCTCGCCCAGGCCGCGGCGATCGCCTCCCTCGAGGCCAAGGACGAGCTCGACGTGCGGGTCAAGGAGATCGTCGCCGAGCGCGAGCGAGTGCTCGCCGCCCTCGCCGAGGCGGGCTGGCAGATGACCCCGAGCCAGGCCAACTTCGTGTGGTTCCCGCTCGGCGAGCGCACGGCCGACTTCGTCGCCGCCTGCACGGAGGCCGGCCTGTCCGTGCGCCCCTACGGCACCGACGGCGTGCGGGTGACCATCGGCGAGCCCGAGGCCAACGACCGCCTGATCGCCGTGGCCCGGGCCTTCGGCCCGGCCTGACCTCCCACCTACCCCTGGCCCGCAACTTCGCAAGACCCTGGGGTCCTGCGCAGTTGACGGCTCCAGAACCCTGCAAAACCCTAGGGTCTTGCAGGGTTCTGTCATGCCGGGTCGGGGTCGGCGGTGGACCGGCGGCGAAGGGGAGATCAGCGCGCGTCGGCGATGGCGACAGCGTCGGCGATCCGTCGCAGGAGCGTCGAAGGATCGTCCAGATCGGCCCAGCCCAGTCGCACGAAGACCCACCCTTCGGCCTCGAGGGCTGCCTGCCGAGCCAGCTGGTCCTCCATCACCTCGGGACCGGTGTACTTGCCCTCGCCGTCGAACTCGATGGCGACCTTGTGCTCACGCAGCGCGAAGTCGAGCCGAAAGTTGCGGCCGCGCGCGCTCACCGGCAGTTGGGGCTCGAAGTCCCACGGCCCTTCGCGCAGGATCATCGCGGTCAAGGTCTCGCCGGGTGACTCGTGCTTGCCATCGACGATGTCGAGGGCGGTGCGGGCCCGGGCAATCCCACGGAAGCCGTGTCGAGCCGCCAGTGCTTGGTGGATCTGCTCGGAGGTGCACACCTCGTGGCGGACCGCGTGGTCGGCGGCGACGAGGGCCGCGGACGTGGCCCCGGACAGCGCCGTCCCGACGATCGCGCTCGCGGGGTCGACGACGGGGACGCTCGTGCCCACGAGCGGCACGTGGACGGCCAGCCGCTGCGCCCCCTTCGTCGCGTGCTCGCTGACGCGCACACCCTGCCGGGTTCGGCCGTGGCCGACCCCCTCGGTGGCGATCTCGACGGTGGACAGGTCACACCTGGCGAGCGGCAGCCCGTGGACCAGGGCGGCGGACATGCCGGACGCCACCGCGCTGCCGCCGAGGAGGCGCAGGTTGGCGACCGTCCTGAGGACGTGGAGCTCTTCCTCCGAGGCGTCGACACGACAGGAGTACCACCCGCGCGCGATCCGCACGACGAGCTGGCGCCGGGCCAAGATGGCCAGGTCGTGCCCGGACAGGCGCGCTTCGCGAGCTTCTCTGCTGGTGAAGAGCGGCAGGTCACGCAGGGCAGAGATGTCTCGGTGGCGAGCAGGCGGTCCGGGCATGCCCCCACGGTGGCCGAGCGGCGGCACCCGGCGCTGCCGTTTTCCACAGGCCAGGCATCAACCCTGCAAAACCCTAGGGTCCTGCGGAGTTGGAGTGGCTCAACCCTGCACGACCCTAGGGTTTTGCGGAGTTGGGATGGGCTGGATCCGGGGTCGGGGGAGGGGGCGGCGCAGTGGGTCGGAGCCGGTTTGGGCGTCCACCTGCTGAGACGCTAGGTTGGCCCCAGCCAGTGAACTGTGGTTCGGGTCACAAGCCCACCGCAGCCGTTCGGGGCGTCGCAGCTGACGCCCTCGGGGCCGCGGCCGGGTGACCCCCGGGCCGGGCCGAAGGGAGCACATCGTGAGCGACAACGACGTCGCCGGCCAGGCCGGCACCCGAGGACACGTGGCAGGGGCCTTCGAGCCCTCGCCGGAGATGGGGCCGACGCCGCCATCGCAGATCAGCGGGCACTTCTCCGACGACAACCCCGAGATGGTGCAGTTCGTCGACGCCGAGGGCACTCGCCTCGAGACCAATGCGACCAACGCGCCCTACGCCCAGATCGTCGAGGACATGACGAGCGAGGACGCGCGCACGATCTACCGCGACCTCGTCCTCGTCCGCCGCATCGACGCCGAGGGCTTCGCCCTCCAGCGCCAGGGCGAGCTCGGCCTGTGGCCGAGTCTCTTCGGCCAGGAGGCCGCGCAGGTCGGCGCCGGCCGCGCGCTGCGCCCCCACGACTACGCCTTCCCGGGTTACCGCGAGCACGGTGTCGCGTGGTGCCGGGGCGTCGACCCGGTGAGCCTCTTCGGGATGTTCCGCGGGGTCAACCACGGTGGGTGGGACTCCAACGAGAACAACTTCCACCTCTACACGATCGTCATCGGCAACCAGATGCTCCACGCGGTCGGCTACGCCATGGGCATCACGGCCGACGGTGCGATGGGCACCGGCGACCCCGAGCGCGACAGCGCGGTCATGGCCTTCACCGGCGACGGCGGCACCAGCCAGGGCGACTTCAACGAGGCCCTCGTCTTCGCCGCGGTGACCAATGCCCCGGTCGTCTTCTTCGTCCAGAACAACCAGTGGGCGATCTCCGAGCCCAACGACAAGCAGTTCATCATCCCGCCCTACCAGCGTGCCCGCGGCTTCGGCTTCCCCGGCGTGCTCGTCGACGGCAACGACCCGCTCGCGACCTATGCCGTCGCCAAGGACGCGCTCGACAAGGCGCGCAGCGGCCAGGGCCCGACGCTCATCGAGGCCTACACCTACCGGATGGGCGCGCACACGACCTCCGACGACCCGACGAAGTACCGCAGCGACGCCGAGGTCGAGATCTGGAAGCACAAGGACCCGATCAAGCGCATGCGCGGCTTCATGACCGAGCGCGGTCACGCCGACCAGGCCTTCTTCGACGCCGTCGACGTCGAGGCCGGGCAGGTCGCCGAGCGCATCCGCACGGCCTGCCAGGAGATGTCCGACCCGGAGCTGCCGACGATGTTCGACCACCAGTACACCGAGCCCCACCCCGTCGTCGACGCCGAGCGCGAGGAGTTCCTCGCCTACCACGCCGGCTTCGCCGAGGAAGGAGACGCCCGATGAGCGGCCAGCGCCTCTCCCTCGCCAAGGGCCTCAACGCCGGCCTGCGCAAGGCCATGGACAAGGACCCCAAGGTCGTCCTCATGGGCGAGGACGTCGGCAAGCTCGGCGGCGTCTTCCGCATCACCGAGGGCCTGCAGAAGGACTTCGGCGAGCACCGGGTCCTCGACACCCCGCTCGCCGAGTCCGGCATCGTCGGCACCGCCGTCGGCCTGGCGCTGCGCGGCTACCGGCCCGTCGTCGAGATCCAGTTCGACGGCTTCGTCTACCCGGCCTTCGACCAGATCGTCAGCCAGGTCGCCAAGATGCACGCCCGATCCCTCGGTCACCTCAAGGTGCCGATGGTCATCCGCATCCCCTGCGGTGGTGGCATCGGTGCCGTCGAGCACCACAGCGAGTCCAACGAGGCCTACTTCGCGCACACCGCCGGCCTGCGGGTCGTCTCGTGCAGCAATGCGGCCGACGCCTACTGGATGATCCAGCAGGCGATCGCGACCGACGACCCGGTGATCTTCTTCGAGCCCAAGCGTCGCTACCACGAGCGCGGCGAGACCGAGATCGACGAAGGGGGCGCCCCTGACCTCGGTCTCTACGACGCCCGGGTGGTCCGGGAGGGGCGTGACGCGACCCTGCTGTGCTACGGCCCGATGGTCAAGACCTGCCTGCAGGCGGCCGAGGCCGCGCGCGAGGAGGGCCGCGACCTCGAGGTCGTCGACCTGCGCTCGCTCAGCCCGCTCGACCTGCCGACGATCACCGACTCGGTGAAGAAGACCGGTCGCGCCGTCATCGTCCACGAGGCGCAGACCTTCGCCGGGCTCGGTGCGGAGATCGCCGCCCGGGTCCAGGAGGAGTGCTTCTACCACCTCGAGGCGCCCGTGCTGCGGGTCGGCGGCTACAACATCCCCTACCCGCCCAGCCGCTTCGAGGAGGAGTTCCTCCCGACCCTCGACCGGGTCCTCGACGCCGTCGACCGCTCGCTCGCGCACTGACAGGAGTCACTGTGGCCGTCAAGAAGTTCAACCTGCCCGACCCCGGCGAGGGCCTCACCGAGGCCGAGGTGACGACCTGGAAGGTCAAGGTCGGCGACACCGTCGCCGTCAACGACATCGTCATCGAGGTCGAGACCGCCAAGTCGCTCGTCGAGCTGCCCATCCCCTTCGCCGGCACCGTCGTCGAGCTGCTCGTCGCCGAGGGCGACACCGTCGACGTCGGCGCCCCGATCATCACCGTCGAGGTCGCCGGCTCCGACCCGGAGCCGGCCGCCCCGGCCGCTGGCGAGGCCGAGGAGGTCTCCGGGCCCAACCTCGTCGGCTACGGCGCCAAGGCGGGCAGCACCCGTCGGCGTGCCCGTAAGGGCGGTGCCGACGTGGCCCCCGCTCCGGCGGCCCCCGCCCCCGCGCCCGCCCCCCCCCCCCC
>ERZ500994.160-NODE-160-length-22387-cov-5.149964_pt1 | contig 22387 bp, 19 predicted proteins | sample MGYA00248878_ERZ500994 | MGnify/ENA primary metagenome ERZ500994 (study PRJEB25958, sample SAMN03398533) | human skin metagenome | study: EMG produced TPA metagenomics assembly of the Human Skin Microbiome Metagenome (human skin metagenome) data set. | reverse complement strand
CCCCCCCCCCCCCCCCCCCCCCCCCCGCGGGGGGGGGGGGGGGGGGGGGGGGGGGGGGGGGGGGGGGGGGGGGGAGTCGCAGGCGAAACCTCTCGCGAGAATGTTCCCGTCTCCAGGCGCAAGTCGGCAACAGCCGACTTGTCGTCCGTCATGCTTTGCATGACACCTTCTCCCGCAAGCGGGAGAAGGGGGCCGCCGTTACGACCCGATCGTCACGCCGCCATCGGCGACGATGATCTGGCCGGTGATGAAACTTGCGGCCGGTGAGGCGAGAAAGGCGGCGATGCCTCCGATCTCATCCGGCATGCCGATCCGCTGCAGCGGCGTCGTCGCCGTGCGATGCTTCAGCAGCTTCTCGTCTTCCCACAAGGCCCTCGCGAAATCCGTCTTCACGAGGCCCGGCGCGATGCAATTGGCGCGGATGTTCTTCGCGCCATGCTCGACCGCCAGATTGCGCGCCAGCGCGAAATCGGCCGCCTTGGAGATTCCATAGGCGCCGAGGATTCCGGTGCCCCGGATACCCCCGATCGAGGAAACGATGATGATCGCGCCGCCGCCACGCTTCTCGATATGCGGCACAGCGAGATTGGCGAGCCAGATGTTCGACTTGACGTTCGACCCCATGATCTTGTCGAACGCATCGTCCGGCATGTTGGCGAGCGGTCCGTAATAGGGATTGACCGCCGCGTTGCACACGAGGATGTCGATTCCGCCAAAATGCTTCGCGGTCCCCTCGACCAGCGCCTCGACGTCGCCGCGGCGCGAAATGTTGCAGGCGATGACATGCGCTTCGCCGCCCTTCGCGCGGATGCCTTTTGCGACATCCTCGCAGGCGTCGGCCTTGCGGCTCGACACCACGACCTTCGCGCCGAGCGCCGCCATGCATTCGGCGATCGACTGGCCGATGCCCCGGCTGGATCCCGTGACGATGGCGACCTTGCCGGTCAGGTCGAAGAACGGCGGCGTGGCGCTCATGCCGTCAGGCCGCGATCGGCTCGCCGGCGGCGGCGAGCTTGCCGAGATGATAGTCGACATCGCCATACATGAGGTCGATCATCGTCGTGCGCTTGAAATAGTGCCCGACCTTGAACTCCATGGTCATGCCGACGCCGCCGTGCAGCTGGATCGCATGCTGGCCGACGAGCCGCGCCGATTTCCCGACCTGCACTTTCGCGGCCGACATGGCGCGGCGCCGCTCGGCCGCATTTTCGGACGCCGCCATCATCGTCGCATAGAGCGTGATCGAGCGGGCGAGCTCCAGCGCCACGAACATGTCCACGGCCTTGTGCTGCAGCGCCTGGAAGGAGCCGATCGTCACCCCGAACTGCTTGCGCGTCTTGAGGTATTCGACGGTCAGCGCATGCATCTCGCTCATCGCGCCGACGGATTCCGCGCAAAGGGCGGCGGTCGCTTCGTCAACAACCCGGTCGATCGCCTCGATCGCCTTTCCTGGCTCGCCGAGCGCGACGGCCTTCGCATTCGCGAAGGAGATTTCGGCGGCATGCAGTCCGTCCTGCGTCGTGAAGCTGCGGCGCGTCACGCCGTCGGCGTTGCCGTCCACGAGGAACAGGCCGATGCCGTCGCGGTCGCGGTCTCCGCCCGAGACGCGCGCGCTGACCACCAGCGTGTCGGCGGCGTCGCCGTTCAGCACCAGCGATTTCTCGCCGTCGATCCGGTAGCCGTCGCCGTCCTTGTTCGCCTTCGTCGCGACATGCGCGAGTTCATAACGCGCAGCGCGCTCATGATGAGCAAAGGCAAGTTTTGCTTCGCCGCCGGCGAGCTTCGGCAGAAGGTCTGCCTTCTGCGCGTCGGTGCCGGCGTGGCGGATCGCGCCGCCCGCGAGCACGACAGTCGCGAGATAAGGTTCGACCACCAGGCCACGGCCAAGCGCTTCCATCACCAGCATGAGATCGACGGGGCCGCCGCCGAATCCGCCGTGCTCCTCGGCGAAGGGGATGGCCAGCAGGCCGAGTTCGGCGAACTGTCCCCAGATCGCGGGGCTGAATCCGTGTTCGCCTTTCGTATAAGTCTTGCGCTGTTCGAAATCATATTTATCGGCGATCAGCCGATCGACGCTGTCCTTGAGGAGGCGCTGTTCCTCCGAGAGATCGAAGTCCATGGTGTGTCCGGTGGATGGGAGTTGAAATCGTCTGGCGCTGTCATGCCCGCGCAGGCGGGCATCCAGTGCGGTGGCGCGGTGAAGTCCCGCTTTCGCGGGACTGACAGGTTTCCTCAGAGGCCGAGAATGGCCTTGGCGATGATGTTCTTCTGGATTTCGTTCGAGCCGCCGTAGATCGAGATCTTCCGCGAATTGAAATAGGTCGGCGCGATCGGGAAGGCCCAGTCGGGGCCGACCGGCGGCTCGTTGGCGCGCTCGTGACCGCGGTAGGGGAGGGCGTAGGGCCCGGCAACCTCAAGCGCCAGCTCGGTGATCGCCTGCTGGATCTCCGACCCCTTGATCTTGAGGATCGAGGAGGCCGGATCGGGCTTGCCCTTCTCGCGATTGCGCTCGGCGGCGACGACGCGGAGCTGCGTCATTTCAAGGGCCTTCAGCTCCACCTCGACGGCGGCCACGCGCTCGCGGAACCGCGTATTCTCGATCAGCGGCGACTGGCCGTCCATCTCCGCCCTGGCGAGTTCCTTGATGCGGCGGATGCGTTCCTTGGAGGCGCCGACGCGGGCGATGCCGACACGCTCGTTGCCGAGCAGGAATTTTGCGTAGTCCCAGCCCTTGTTCTCCTGGCCGACGAGGTTCTTCACTGGCACGCGCACATCGTCGAAGAAGACCTCGTTGACCTCATGGCCACCCTCGATCGTGATGATCGGGCGCACCGTGATGCCGGGGGTCTTCATGTCGCAGAGAATGAAGGAGATGCCCTCCTGCTTCTTGGCGGCATTGTCCGTGCGGGCCAGGACGAAGATCCAGTCGGCATGCTGGCCGAGGGTCGTCCAGGTCTTCTGGCCGTTGATGACGTACTGGTCGCCGTCGCGCTTGGCCGTCGTCTTCAGGCCGGCGAGATCGGACCCTGCGCCCGGCTCCGAGAAACCCTGGCACCACCAGTCGTCGAGATTGGCGATGCGCGGCAGGAACTGCTTCTTCTGTTCCTCATTGCCGAAGGTGTAGATCACCGGCCCGACCATGCTGACGCCGAAGGGCAGGGGCGAAGGCGCCGGCGCCTGCTGCAACTCGTCGAGGAAGATATATTGCTGGACGGGGGTCCAGCCGGCGCCGCCATATTCCTTGGGCCAGTGCGAAACCGCCCAGCCCTTCTTGTTGAGGATGCGGGACCAGCGGACGAGGTCGTCCTTGCCGGCATGAAGGCCCTTGAGGCCTTTTTGCCGGATGTCATCCGGCAGGTGCTCCTTGAAGAAGTCGCGGACTTCTTTTCGGAAGGCGATCTCTTCAGGCGTGAACGACAGATCCATCTGCAATATCCTTCGGGACGTCAGCAATGCGATAACGGAAGGATGCGGATACCATCGCGCCATCGCCGACAGACGCACAAAAGATGTGCATGCAGCGAAAGGTGCGCTGTTACCGTTAAGCCTCCCGACTGAACCTCTTGTGTTTATCGACGCTGTTCGGGCGGTCGCTACACTCTTGTTCAATTGACCGGGACGCTAGTTTGTGGTGCATATCGTGTCAACAAAGCGTCGCGATCCGAGGGCCGAAAGGCAGCCGGGCATACGCGTCCGGCGGGAGGTGAGGGAAGTATGTATTTCGCGACAGGATTCGCGTCGTTTGGCGTGCAGGGATTTCTGCCGTTTGTTTGCTCGACATTCCCGGCTGACGGAGGCGTCCGATGACGACGGGCTCCGTTCCGCTCCTGTCCGTCCGCGACGTCGTCGTTCGCTTCGGCGGCATCGTGGCGCTGGATGGCGTCACCTTCGATATGCAGCGAGGCCAGATCCTCGGTCTCATCGGTCCGAACGGCGCCGGCAAGACGACTCTCTTCAATTGTCTCAGCCGGCTTTACACGCCGACCTCGGGCGAGATCGCCTTCGAGGGCGCGAGTATTCTCGACAAGCCGCCGCATCTGATGCCGGATGTCGGGATCGGCCGCACCTTCCAGAACGTCGCGCTGTTTCCGAACCTCACCGTGCTGAACAACGTGCTCGTTGGCGGTCATTCCAAGAGCCGGGGCGACGCCGTCAGCGACATGCTGACCCTGCCCTGGGTGCGCCGCGAGGAAGAGAAGCTGCGCGTCGCCGCGAAGGAAGCGATTGACTATCTCGATCTCGGCAGCGTGGCCGACCGCGTCGTCGCCGGCCTGCCGTTCGGCACGCAGAAGCGCGTGGAGCTTGCGCGCGCCCTCACCGCCAAACCGAAGCTCCTGTTGCTCGACGAGCCGGCGGGCGGCCTCAATCATGACGAGGTCCATGAGCTCGGGCGTCTCGTGAAGCAGATCCGCGACGACCGGCACATGACTGTGCTGCTCGTCGAACATCACATGGGTCTCGTGATGTCGATTTCCGACAATGTCGTCGCGCTGAACTTCGGCAAGAAGATCGCCGAGGGGCCGCCGGCCGTGGTCCAGAAAAATCCCGATCTCATCAAGGCATATCTGGGAGACGAAGCGGCGTGACCACTCTCCTGAATGTCAGCAAGCTCGAGGCGTTCTACGGACCGATCCGTGCGCTTCACGGGCTCGATTTCGAGATCGCCGAGGGCAGCGTCACCACGCTTCTGGGCGCCAACGGCGCCGGCAAGACGACGACCTTGCGCGCCCTGTGCGGCATGGTGCGCGCGAGCGGCGAGATCACCTTCGCGGGCCAGAAGCTGCTCGGCAAGTCGACCGAAGATATCGCGCGGCTCGGCGTCGCCCACGTGCCGGAAGGCCGCGGAACCTTCACGCGCCTGAGCGTCGAGGAAAACCTGCAGCTCGGCGCGATCAGCCGCAAGCGGACTGCCGAGATCGATCAGGATATCGAGCGCTGCTTCACCTATTTCCCGCGCCTCAAGCAGCGCCGCAAGCAGCAGGCCGGCACCCTGTCGGGCGGCGAGCAGCAGATGCTGGCGATCAGCCGGGCGCTGATGCTGCGGCCGCGCCTGATGCTGCTGGACGAGCCGTCCTTCGGCCTCGCGCCGCTCGTCGTCCGCGAGATGTTCGACATTCTCCGGCGCCTCAACCGCGAGGAGAAGGTGAGCATGCTCGTCGTCGAGCAGAACGCCGCGCAGGCCCTCGCGCTCGCCGACGAGGCCTATCTCATCGAAACCGGCTCGCTCGTGATGTCCGGCCCCGCCAAACAGATCAGCGAGGACGAGAACGTCCGCCGCTCCTACCTCGGGTACTGAGGCGATGGAACTCTTTACGCAACAGGTTCTGGCCGGCATTTCGACCGGCGCGATCTATGCCTGTATGGCGCTCGCCGTGGTGATGATCTACCAGGCGATCGACCATCTCAACTTCGCCCAGGGCGAAATGGCGATGTTCTCGACCTTCATCGCCTGGCAGATGCTCGAGTGGGGCGTCCCCTACTGGGCGGCGTTCTTCCTCACGATCGGCATTTCCTTCATTGCCGGTATCCTGATCGAGCGCATCGTCTTCAAGCCGATCGAACATGCGCCGGTGCTGAGCCATGTCGTCGTGTTCATCGCGCTGTATTCGATCATCAACTCGGCGGCCGGATTCATCTGGGACTTCACCGTCAAGAGCTTCCCGTCGCCCTTCGGCTCGTCCCCGCTGTTCGGGTCGAGCCTGATCTCGGCGCATCAGGGGGGCATGGTGGCGGTGACGCTCGTCCTGCTGCTGTTGCTGTACTTCTTCTTCGGGTTCACGCGCGTCGGTCTTGCGATGCGCGCGGCGGCGGCCAATCCGGTCTCGGCGCGGCTCGTCGGCATCCGCGTGAGCTGGATGACGGCGCTCGGCTGGGGCATGGCGGCGGCGCTCGGCTCGATCGCCGGCATGCTGATCGCGCCGGTCGTCTTCCTCGAGCCGAACATGATGATCTCCATCCTGCTTTACGGCTTCGCGGGCGCCGTTCTCGGCGGCCTCAGTTCGCCGCCCGGCGCGGTGCTCGGCGGTTTCGCGGTCGGCGTGATCGAGAATCTCGCCGGCACCTACATCCCGGTCGTCGGCAGCGAACTGAAGCTGCCGATCGCGCTGGCGGTCATCGTCGTCGTCCTGGTCTTCAAGCCGGCTGGCCTGTTCGGTCGCGCCGTCGTCTCGCGAGTCTGATATGTCCGTGCAGAACGAGCCCCTCGTCCCCGCCACGCCGCGTGTCATCCCTGCCGGTACGACCCGCAGTGGAGTAAAACCCGGCGTCATCGTCTTCGTCGTCCTGCTGGCGATCGCGATCGCGCTGCCCGCGCTGCTCAAGGGCTTCGTGATCTTTCAGCTCACGCAGACCATGGTTTATGCCATGGCGATTCTCGGCCTCAACCTGCTGACCGGCTTCAACGGCCAGTTCTCGCTCGGCCACAGCGCGTTCTACGCGATCGGCGCCTATACGGCGGCGATCCTGATGGAGCATGCCGGCATCGGCTATGTCTGGACGCTTCCGGTGGCCGCGCTTCTCTGCTTCGTCGCGGGCTTCCTGTTCGGTCTGCCGGCGCTGCGGCTGGAGGGCGTCTATCTCGCCCTGGCGACCTTCGCGCTTGCCGCCGCGACGCCGCAGCTCCTGAAGCTGTCGCCGTTCGAACACTGGACCGGCGGCGTGCAGGGCATCGTGATCACGAAACCCGATGCGCCGTTCGGCCTGCCGATGAGTCAGGACACCTGGCTCTATTACTTCACGCTCATCGTCGGTCTCGTCCTGTTCATCCTGGCGCGCAATCTCGTGCACAGCCGCACCGGCCGCGCGATGATGGCGATCCGCGACAATCCGATCGCCGCAAGGTCGATGGGAGTCAACAACAGCCTCTACAAGGCCATGGCCTTCGGCATCAGCGCGGCCTTCACGGGCGTCGCCGGCGCGCTCGGTGCGATCATCGTGCAGTTCGTCGCGCCGGACAGCTTCACCCTCGTTCTGTCGATCGGCATTCTCGTCGGCCTCGTCGTCGGCGGCGTCGGCTGGCTGCCGGGCGCGCTGATCGGCGGCGCGTTCCTCGTCTACGTTCCCAACGTGTCGGAAAGCATCTCGAAAGGTCTTTCGGGCGCGGTCTACGGCATCCTGCTGATCCTCGTCATCTACGCCATGCCGTCGGGCGCGGCCGGCCTGTTGCGCGCCGTCGTGACACGCTTCCGCAAGGCGGCCTGAGAGGCGGAGCATGAAAGCCGATCGCCGCTATCGCGTCGCCGTCATTCCCGGCGACGGGATCGGCAAGGAAGTGGTGCCCGAGGGCGTGCGCGTCCTCGAGGCGGCGGCGAAGAAGCATCGCTTCACGCTCGAACAGACCTGGTTCGACTTCTCGAGTTACGATTACTACGCGAAGCACGGGCGCATGATGCCCGAGGACTGGAACGCGCAGCTCTCGGCGCATGACGCGATCTTCTTCGGTGCGGTCGGCTGGCCGGAGAAAATCCCCGATCACATCTCGCTATGGCAGTCGCTCATCCCGATGCGCCGCGAGTTCGACCAGTACATCAATCTCCGCCCGGTGAAACTGATGCCGGGCGTACCGACGCCGCTCGCCAACCGCAAGCCGGGCGACATCGACTTCTATGTCGTGCGTGAAAACACCGAGGGCGAATATTCCTCCATCGGCGGGCGCATGTTCGGCGGCACGGACCGCGAATTCGTCGTGCAGGAAACGGTGATGACGCGCACTGGCGTCGACCGCGTGCTGAAATATGCCTTCGATCTCGCGCAGCGTCGGCCGAAGAAACACCTCACCTCGGCGACGAAGTCGAACGGCATCTCGATCACCATGCCCTATTGGGACGAACGCGTGGAGGAGATGGCGAAGGTCTATCCGGACGTGCGGTGGGACAAGTACCACATCGACATCCTCACCGCGCATTTCGTGCTCAATCCTGACCGCTTCGATGTCGTCGTGGCGTCGAACCTGTTCGGCGACATCCTGTCCGATCTCGGGCCGGCCTGCACCGGCACGATCGGCATCGCGCCGGGCGGCAACATCAATCCCGAGAATGTCTTTCCGTCGCTGTTCGAGCCGGTCCATGGCTCCGCCCCCGACATCGCGGGGCAGGGCATCGCCAATCCGATCGGCCAGATCTGGTCGGGCGCGATGATGCTCGACCATTTCGGCGAGACCGACGCGGCGGCGGATATTGTGCGTGCCATCGAGCGCGTGTTGGCCGAACGGACCGGCCGAACCCGTGATCTCGGCGGCAACGCCGACACGAAGACGGCCGGAGAGGCCATCGCGCAGGCGCTGGGGTAGTCCCGGCGTCCTGTTGCGTTGTTGCAGCAGTTTCAAACTCCGCTTTGCCGTGCTCTTGCAAGAACGATTTTCTGCACGAGATTGCGGGCGTGATGAATGACGCCGCGCTCCAGTCTGCTCATGCCAACCTAGCATCTGCCTCGCCCGCCCTCTCGATCCGTGGTCTGACGAAGATCTACGAGTCGGGCTTCAAGGCGCTCGAGGATGTGAACCTCGACATACCGGCCGGCGAGATTTTCGCGCTTCTCGGCCCCAACGGCGCGGGCAAGACGACGTTGATCAGCATCGCCTGCGGCCTCGTCAATGCGACGCGCGGCACGGTCCAGGCCGACGGGCACGATATCCTGCGGGACTATCGCGCGGCGCGGCGCGCTATCGGCCTCGTGCCGCAGGAACTCAGTACGGACGCCTTCGAGACGGTGCAGGCTACCGTCGCCTTCACGCGGGGGCTATTCGGCAAGCCGCCGGATCCCGCGCTGATCGAGCGGATCCTGCGCGATCTGACCCTGTGGGACAAGCGGTCGAGCAAGATCATCACTCTCTCCGGCGGCATGAAGCGCCGCGTGATGATCGCGAAGGCGTTGGCGCATGAGCCGCGCGTTCTGTTTCTTGACGAGCCGACGGCCGGCGTGGACGTCGAATTGCGGCGCGACATGTGGGATCTGGTGCGGCAGCTGCGCGCCAGCGGCGTCACCATCGTGCTGACGACCCACTATATCGAGGAGGCCGAGGAGATGGCCGACCGCGTGGGCGTCATCAATCGCGGAAAGCTCATCCTCGTCGAGGAGAAGGCCGCGCTGATGCAGAAGCTCGGGCGAAGCCAGTTGCGGCTGAACCTTGCGGAGCCGCTTGAGGCCCTGCCGCACTGGCTCGAGCCATGGTCGCCGGATCTTTCTCTGGACGGTCCGCGGCTCGTCTATTCCTACATCGCGCAGTCCGGCGCCGAGCGCGCACTCGACCTGATCCGGACGCTGGACGCCAAGAGCGTGAAGGTCGCATCGCTCGAGACGCGCCAGAGCTCGCTCGAAGATATTTTCGTCGATCTGGTGCACGGCCGGTGATCAATTTCCGCGCGATCCTGGCGATCTATCGCTTCGAGATGAGCCGCACCTGGCGCACGATTCTCCAGAGCGTGGTCGGTCCGGTCCTGTCGACGTCTCTTTATTTCGTCGTCTTCGGCGCGGCGATCGGTTCTCATATGGCGGACATCGGCGGCGTCAGCTACGGCGCCTTCATCGTGCCGGGACTCGTGATGATGAGCCTGCTGATGCAGAGCATCTCCAATGCGGCGATCGGCATCTATTTTCCAAAGTTCATCGGCACGATCTACGAACTTCTGTCGGCGCCCGTCTCGGCCTTCGAGATCGTCGCGGGCTATGTCGGCGCGGCAGCGTCGAAATCGATGCTGATCGGCGTCATCATGCTCGTCACGGCGCGCGTTTTCGTCGACTACCAGATCACCCATCCTGTCTGGATGATCGGGTTTCTGTTCCTCACCACCGTGACCTTCAGCATGTTCGGCTTCGTCATCGGCATCTGGGCGGACAGTTTTGAGAAGCTCAACATCGTGCCGATGCTCGTCGTCACTCCGCTGACCTTTCTCGGCGGCAGCTTCTATTCGATCGACATGCTGCCGCCGTTCTGGCGGACGGTGACACTGTTCAATCCCGTCGTCTATCTCGTCAGCGGATTCCGCTGGAGCTTCTTCGGCAAGTCGGACATCGGCCCGGAAATCAGCCTCGGCATGACGCTCGTATTCATGGTTCTTTGTCTGGCGGGCATCGTCTGGATTTTCCGCACGGGCTATCGTCTGAAGCGGTAGCGCCTGTTGACAGGCCTTTGCGGCAGGCGGATGCGTCAAACAAACGACGCGACACAGAGCGCGTCAGGTCCGGGAGGCCGATCCCATGAACCTCGCTACGCTCGCACGCCGTCGCGCCGCTGCTGCAGGACCCGTGCGGGTCGGTCTCATCGGCGCCGGCAAGTTCGGCTCGATGTTCCTTGCGCAAGCGCCGTTCATCGACGGGCTCGCCGTGACGACGATCGCCGATCTCGACACGTTACGCGCAAAAACGGCGTGCAAATCCGTCGGCTGGAGCGACGAGCGCATACAAGCTGCCGTATTCGTCGAGGACGGCGCGGCGCTCTGTTCGCGCGACGATGTCGACGTCGTCGTCGAAGCCACGGGATCGCCCGGCGCGGGCATCGTCCATGCGCGCGCCGCCATCGCCGCCGGCAAGCATATCGTGATGGTCAATGTCGAGGCCGACGTTCTTGCCGGTCCGCTGCTCGCGCGGGAAGCCGCGAGCGCGGGCGTCGTCTATTCGATGGCCTACGGCGATCAGCCCGCGCTCGTCTCGGAGATGGTCGACTGGGCGCACGCGACGGGATTTTCGGTCGTCTGCGCGGGCAAGGGAACGAAATATCTGCCGGCCTATCATAACGTCACGCCGGACGATGTGTGGTCGCATTACGGCCTCACGTCGGCGGAGGCCGCAGCCGCCGGCATGAATGCGCAGATGTTCAATTCCTTTCTCGACGGCACGAAGTCGGCGATCGAAATGGCGGCCATCGCCAATGCCTGTGATCTCACGCCGCCGGACGACGGCCTTCTTTTCCCGCCCTGCGGTGTCGACGATCTGGCCACCGTTCTGCGGCCTGTCTCGTCGGGCGGTCTGCTTGCCCGCGAAGGCACGGTCGAGGTTGTTTCGTCGCTCGAGCGCGACGGACGACCGGTCTTCCGCGATCTGCGCTGGGGCGTCTATGTCGTCCTGAAGGCGCAGACGGATTACGCCGCTGCCTGCTTCGCGCAATATGGCCTGAAGACGGATGCGTCGGGTTTCTATGCAGCACAATACAAGCCCTATCACCTCATCGGCATGGAGCTGTCGATCTCCATTCTGAGCGCGGCGCTGCGCGGCGAGCCGACCGGCATGTCGAGCGTTTTCCGTGGCGACGCCGTAGCGACGGCGAAACGCGCGCTGCGAGCCGGCGAGGTGCTCGATGGCGAGGGCGGCTACACCGTCTACGGCAAGCTCATGCCGGCAGCGCGCAGCCTTGCCCAAGGTGCGCTGCCGATCGGTCTCGCGCATCGCGTCGCCCTGACCCGCGACGTTCCGGCCGGCGCGATTGTGCGGTGGAGCGACGTCGCGATCGATCAGACCGGCGGCGCGGCGCGTGTCCGCCGCGCGATGGAGCAGATGTTCGCCTCGAAAGTCTGATGCAGGTCGGCCGTCGCCGCATGTCTTGCCGGTCAGGTGCAAATGGTTGTATGATACAACGATGAATTCGATCGTTGATGACGCCGAGATCGATACGGTTCGCGCAGCCTCCCGCAAGCTTGCGCGGTCCTGGGGATTCCTCAACGACACGCTTGCCGGGAGCGATCTCTCGCCGTCGGCCGTGCATGCCCTGATCGAACTGGGCGAGCCCGTGCCGCTCACTGCGACCGATCTGTGTCACGCGCTCTCGCTCGAGAAGTCGAGCGTCAGCCGCATGCTGAAGAAGCTGGAAGCGTCCGGCCTCGTGATCGCGCGCGCGGATGGCGCGGATGCGCGTGTCAAACCCCTGCGACTTACCGCCAAGGGCCGGCGCGTCCTGTCGGCGATCGATCGTTTCGCGGTCGGACAGGTTCGCACGGCGCTCGACAAGCTGCCGGGGCACGAACGCATGACGTTGCCTGTCACGCTGTCGCGCTATGCGGATGCGCTGGCCGGCGACGCGATGCCGTCGCCCACGCCCGACCCCGTGCGGATCGTTACGGGGTACCGGCCTGGCGTCATCGGACGATGCCTCGAATTGCAGGCGCGCTATTACGCGGAGCATGTGAGTTTCGGACAGGTCTTCGAGACGGGACGCGCAAACGACATCGCCGATTTCTTCGATCGCGGATCGGCGCGCAGCGAGTTCTGGTCCGCGCTGCGCGGCGAGACGGTCGTGGGCACGATCGCGATCGACACCGAAGGCATCGGCGCCAACGCCGCGCAACTGCGCTGGTTCATCCTCGACGATGCGACGCGGGGTGCGGGTGTTGGCCGCAAACTTCTGCACAAGGCGCTGGACTTCTGCGACGAGGCCGGGTTCGCCGAAACGCATCTGTGGACGTTTGCCGGGCTCGACGCCGCGCGCCATCTTTACGAGGCATCGGGCTTCGTTCTCGTCGACGAAGAGACGTCGACCGACTGGGGGCCGCCCGTGCGGAAACAGCATTTTGTCCGGCGAAGCGGCGGGAGGCCGACGACATGAGCATTGCGACGGATATCGGTCATTCCACGCACAGGGTTCTCAATCAGGTCGGGCTCGCCGCCGGCTGGAACGCCTTTGCCGGAGATCGGCTGTTGCGCGCGCAGGTCGAGACATTCGCGCCATGGGTCGCCGACCGCGCCGATGCGCTCGGCGCCTGCGCCGGCGACGAGGACGTGCAGGAGGCGGCGCGCCTTGCCAATCGCCACGGGCCGGAACTGCGCACGCACGATCGTTTCGGCAATCGCATCGACTGGGTCGAATTCCATCCGGCCTGGCACGAACTGATGGCGCTCGCCATGCGCCATGAAGTGCATTCCCTGGCCTGGACGACGCAGGAGCCGCGCGGTCATTTCGCGCGCGCCGTCCAGTCCTATCTGTGGAACCAGATCGAGCATGGCGTCGGCTGCCCGATGGGCATGACCTATGCCGCCTTCCCCGGACTGGCGCAGCCGGAATTTGCGTCGTTGCGCGAAAAGATCGTTTCGCGCGACTACGACAATCGTCCGATGCCATGGCGGCAGAAGACCGGCGCGACGATAGGCTATGCGATGACGGAGAAGCAGGGCGGCTCCGATCTTCGCGAAACGCAGACAGTCGCGCGCTTCCACAGCGACGGGCCCGATGGGCGCGCCTATCTGCTCACCGGCCACAAATGGTTCTTCTCGGTTCCGCAGTCGGATGCGTTTTTCACCCTGGCGCGCACAGAATCAGGCGTGAGCTGCTTCATCGTTCCGGGCTTTCTGCCGGATGGCAGCCGCAACAGGTTCCGGCTTCAGCGGCTCAAGGACAAATGCGGCAACCGTTCCAACGCATCGAGCGAGATCGAATATGACGAAACGCTCGGCTTTCTCGTCGGCGAGGAAGGCCACGGCATCCGCGAGATTCTGTCGCACAGTCATCTGACGCGGCTCGATTTTGCCGTCGGCTCCGCCGGCCTGATGAGGCAGGCGCTAACGCTCGCGCTGTATCATGCGTCGCGGCGACGCGGCTTCGGGCTCGCGCTGTCCGATCAGCCGATGATGACGAACATTCTTGCCGATCTCGCGATCGACAGCGAGGCTTCGACTCTCATGGCTTTGCGCGTCGCCCGCGCGACGGATGCGATGGAGTCGAACGAGGCGGAGCGCCATATCGCGCGCGTCGCGACGCCGCTTGCGAAATTCTGGAACTGCAAGCGTGCGCCGGCTTTCGTCGTCGAAGCGCTCGAATGTCACGGCGGCAACGGCTTCATTGAGGAAAATCCGATGGCGCGGCTTTATCGAGAGGCGCCGCTCAACGCGATCTGGGAGGGCACCACGAACATGATGGGGATGGACGTGCTGCGTTCGCTCCGCAAGGACGCGCGCACGGCCGAAGCCTTCATGGCGGAGGTCGAGCATGCGAAGGGCTCTGATCCCCGCTACGACCGCTGGCTCAAGCGATTGGGTACGGAATTCGCCCGTCAGCGCAACGACGACGGCCATGCCCGAAAGCTCTGCAATGTCATGGCCTATGCGCTGCAGGCCTCGGAGCTGCACAGGCACGCGTCCCCGGACGTCTTCGAGACCTTTTGCCGGTCGCGGCTCGACGGCGACTGGGGCTATGTCTTCGGCACGCTGGAGCCCACGCCTGCTCTGAAAAACATTGTCGACCGGGCGACGGTCCATCGGGCTTAACATCGCGGGCGGGCGGTGCGACAAGCCTGCCCATGTCGAGCCCCGTCATGTCTGTGCCGCCCACCGTCCGTTTCGCGCCGTCGCCGACGGGCCGGATCCATATCGGCAATGCGCGCACGGCGCTGATCAACTATCTCGTGGCGTCCCGGGCCGGCGGACGGTTCATCCTGCGCTTCGACGATACCGACGCCGCCCGCTCGCGCGAGGAATATGCGCAGGCGATCGAGGTCGATCTCGCCTGGCTCGGCATTGCGCCGCATCTCGTCGTGCGGCAGTCGCAGCGGCTCGACATCTATCTAGCCGCCATGCGTCGCCTGATCGCGGACGGACGGCTCTATCGCGCCTATGAGACGCCGGACGAACTCGAACGCAAGCGTCGGCGGCAGCAGGCGCGCGGCGCACCGCCAGTCTACGACCGCGCGGCGCTCGCGATCACCGAGGCCGATCATGCGCGCCTCGCGGAGGAGGGGCGTCGGCCGCACTGGCGCTTCCGGCTGAACGAAGGCGTGGTCGCCTGGCAGGACGGCGTGCGCGGCGAGACCCGCATCGATTGCGCGTCCCTGTCCGATCCCGTGCTGGTGCGCGAGGATGGCAGCTATCTCTACACGCTGCCGTCGGTGGTCGACGATCTCGATCTGGGCGTCACCTGCGTGATCCGGGGTGAGGATCACGTCACCAATACCGCCGTCCAGATCCAGCTCTTCGAGGCGCTTGGCGGACCGGAGCGCGTCCCGGCCTTCGCGCATCACAATCTGCTGCTCGACACGCATGGGGCCGGCCTGTCGAAACGGACGGGCTCGCTGTCGATCGGCGCATTGCGCGACGAGGGCGTCGAGTCCCTCGCCGTTGCGGCGCTTGCGGTGCTGACGGGTTCGTCGGAGGAGGTGCATCCGGTGGCCTCGCTGGCCGATCTCGCGAAAGATTTCGAACTAGGGCATCTCTCGCGCAACGCGGCGCGATTCGACGAGGCCGAATTGCGCGCGCTGTCGATGCGGACCCTGCACCAGCTTCCCTACGAGGCGGTCCGCGACCGGCTCGCGGGACTCGATATCGTCGGCCACAAGGCCGAGCCGTTCTGGCTCGCCGTGCGCGGAAATCTGTCGAAACTCATGGAGGCCGCCGACTGGTGGCGCATCGCCTGTGGCGAGATCGCGCCGGTGATCGAGGACGCGGCGTTCTGCGAGACGGCCGCCGAACTGCTGCCCGCCGAGCCGTTCGACGAAGGCACCTGGACAACCTGGATCGCGGCGATCAAGGCGCGGACGGCCCGCAAGGGCCGGGCGCTGTTCCATCCGCTGCGGCTCGCCCTCACCGGGCGCGAGGACGGACCGGAACTGGCCCGTCTGTTGCCGCTGATCGGCCGCGCCGTCGCGACTGCGCGGCTCGCCGCGTCGAAGTAGCGGATGTAAAAAAGGCCGGCGTTCGCGAGAACGCCAGCCTTTTTTCACGTCAGGAGCTGTGCCTCAGCAGGCGACCCGCACGCGCCGGTAGCCGGCGAAGCGGCCCCAGTCGTCATAGACCGCCTCGCGTGTCACGCAGGTGCGATAGGCCGGCGGGGGCGCTGCCTGCGCGGCCGCTGCGCCGGCGATCGCACCCAGAGCGAGTCCGCCGATGGCGCCGGCCGCGACCGCGCCGGCATCTGGGCCGCCGCCGTAACAGCCCCAGGCGTTGCACCAGGCCGAAGCCGGCGTGGATGTCGTGGTGAGAGCCGCCGCCATGGTTGCGGCCGCGATCGCGGCGGCTGCAATTCTACGGGTCCGTGTCATGTTCTACCCCTTTGTTCAAACATCGGTTTCGAGGCGCTCGTCTCGGAGCGGCAGTGCCTCGCGAGCAAGCGTGGCATTTCCCGCCGCCAGGAGCAAATAGGGCGCGAGCGCAGCAAGGCTACCGGACAGGCTATTGAGGGATGATCCGCACCTTTCGTCGGCCGCCGCCGGGCAACGCCTCTTCGGTCTTCGTCCCTTCGGCCTTGCCGACCATGCGCTCCTTTTCCGCGCCCGTCCTGCCAATTCCCGATGATTCCGTTCCCGCGGTCGGCGCGCTGGCGGCGGCGGCGGCGTCGCTGGCGGTCGCTTCGTCGGCGCTCTTCTTCTGGCGTTCGAGGGCGTCGCGGGTCGCATCGGCGGCCGGCGGCACGCCGACCGCCTTCGCGATCGCATTCACGTCGAACTTGCGGTTCTTGTCCCGCTTGCCGGCGGGGCCGGCGATCCGGGAGAGCTCCTCGGCTCTCTCGGGTGTGACGACGATGTCGCCCTTTCCGTCGCCGAGAATCTGCTCCGCGTCGGCCAGAGCCTCGGCCCAGCTCTTGTTGGCCGGCTTGCATGTGCAGGTCTTGTCGAACGTCTTTTCGAACTTCAGCGCATTCGGAAGGTCGGAATAGGGCTCGCCCGACACGGAGACGGCGGAACTGATCTCGCGGCCCGGCACCTTGGTGTAAAGTCTCGCCTCGGTGCCGGGACACAGGGCCGCACAGAGATCCTGCAGTTCCGACAGATCCCGCCGCCGCGCCGGCACGCTCATCGGGAAATAGCCGCCGTCGCAGGTGCGCACGCACACGGCCTGCGAGCCGCCGCGCGCGGTCTTGCCGTCCTCGTCGTCCTCGGGCGTGCGCACGGTTTCTTCCGGCGGGAATTCCCGCATCTGGTCCGGCATGCCGGGGTTGAACAGTCGTTCGAAGAAGTTTTGTGCCGGATTGTACCCAGCGGCGCCGCGGCAATAGGCGTCGAACCGTTGCTGCAGCATGGCGCGCGAACCGTTGCCGCCATAGGCTTCCGCCTGGTTCAGGCTCTGCAGATTGGCCTGCATCCGCGCAATCTGCGCATTGATGCCGGCGCATTGGGGCGGCCTGTCACCGAACAGGAAGAAATTCGGGCGGTCGCACCCCAGACTGCTGGCGTAAGCCGAGGTTCGCGCGAGCTCCGCGCGCTGCTTCTGCGCCGCTGCCGCGAACTGGCGACCGCCGCCTTGGCCAGCGGCTGCAATCTGCGCGGCAAGACGATTGCAGTCGACCGCCTGCGCGCGTGCGGAGGCCGTCGCCCAGAGCGGCGCGGACACGACAATAACGCCTGCTACCAGAAGATTCCGCGCTTGCGCCCACAGGCGATTCATTTCGTCCCTCGTTCGCTCCCTGCTATCCGACTCGCGGGCCGAGATTGTGACCGGGACGGTAGAAAGTTTGTCCGATCTGTCCAGCGCGGGCGGGGCCCTTCCCGGCGTGCGGGTGGCCCCCCATATCCCGCGCGCCGGACGGCCCGGCGGAGCTTTTGATACATGCGCGTAGCCTTGCTTGCCTTCATCCTCGGCCTGCTCCTGGCCGCGTCGGCGCGCGCCGATGAAGCGCCGGATCTGATCTTCCGCAAGTCGACGACGTTCAAGATGCTGACCCCGAACGACAAGCTCGCCACCTATGCGATCGAGGATCCCGTCGTCGATGGGGTCGTGTGTCACTACACGGTGCCCGAAAAAGGCGGTGTTTCGGGCATGTTCGGCGTCGCCGAACAGACGTCGGACGTGTCCATCGCCTGCCGCCAGTATGCGCCGATCCGGATCAAGGAGAAATTCGCGCAGGGCGACGTCGTGTTCAGCGAACGCCGCTCGCTGCTCTTCAAGCGGATGCAGATCGTACGGGGCTGCGACGCGAAGCACAATGTGCTCGTCTATATGGTCTATTCGGACAAGCTGGTCGAAGGATCGCCGAAGAACTCCACGACGGCGGTTCCGATCCAGCCGTGGGGCGGCGGGGGCGATGTCGTCCGCTGCGCCGATTTCGTGAAGGGGTGACATTTGGGCGCACATTCGACCGGCGTCGGCATGCTCATGGCGGCGCTCCTCGGCTTGTTGAGCGGCGCGGCCCTGTCGCGATCCAATCTCTGCCTCATGCGCGCCGCCCATGAGGTGTCGCGCGGGCATTTCGCGACCTTTCAGGGGGTGCTGGCGGCAAGCGCGGTCGCCGCGGTCGTCTTCTTTCTGTCCGGACAGGCCGGGTGGCACGATCGTGCGCCGTGGGCCTGGCCGACGGGCCTGACCATCGCCGGCGCCGTTCTGTTCGCGGTCGGCGTGCGGCTCAGCGCGGCCTGTTCGATCGGCATCGTCGGCCGGCTGTCGAGCGGCGATCTCGGCGCTCTTGCGACGATCCTCGGCATGGTCGTGGCGCTGCTGCTTCTTCCGCGCCCGCCCCTCGCCGACGAGCCGCCCGTCTGGGCGGGGCGGCTTCAGGCTCCGATGGCCGTCGCCATGGCGATCGTCGCCGGCCTGATCGCCCTCGTCGCCTTGCGGCGGAAAGACATGGGGCGCGTCGCGGCTGCGATCTTTCTCGGCGCGGTCGCCGCGCTTCTCTACAGTTTTCACGTGCAGGTGACCTGGTCCGAACTCGCAGCGGATGCGGTCAACGGGGCCGGAGTCGGGGCGATCGCCGCAGCCGGTATCGCATCCGCCCTGCTCGGCGCCTTCGGCGCACGTTATCTGACGGGCGGAATCCAGTGGCGTCTGCCAAAGCCTGCGCAGTTCGCGCGGGAATTCGTCGGGGGCCTGATGATGGGCGCGGGTTCGGTGCTCATTCCCGGCGGGACCGATGCGCTGGCCTTTTACGGTCTGCCGAGCGGCAGCCCGCATGCGCTGGTGGCGTTCATTGTTCTCTTCGCGACGGTCGTGGTTTCGTTCCGGCTGTTTCCGGTCGATTCTCCCGCGCTGTCGAAGACGGCCTGATCAGATCGTCACCTGCGCGCCGAGTTCGACGACGCGGTCGGACGGTATGGCGAAGAAGTCCGTCGCATTCGCGGATTGTTTCGAGAGCGCGATGTAGAGCTTGTCCTGCCAGAGCGGCATGCCGGACGTGGGGCTCGCTTTCAGCGTGCGCCGTCCCAGGAAGAACGATGTCGTCATGATGTCGAACTTGTGCCCCGCCTTGCGCAGCACGGCGAGGGCGGTGGGGATGCGCGGCGTCTCCATGAAGCCGAAATGCAGCGTCACGCGCATGAAATCGCCGGACAGTTTTTCGGTCTCGAAGCGCTCCGCCTTGGGCACGCGCGGCATATCCTCGGTGACGACGTTCATGAGCACGATGCGCTCGTGCAGAACCTTGTTGTGCTTGAGATTATGCATGAGCGCCGAGGGCGCGACGCTGGTGTCCGAGGTTAGGAACACCGCGGTTCCCGGCACCCGCGACGGCTTCGATTTCTCGAGCATGCGGATGAGATCGGTGGTCGGAATGGAATCGCGGTGAGTCTTCTGCGCGAGGAGTTTCGTGCCACGGACCCAGGTCCACATCACGATCATGCTGAAGCTGGCGAGCACGAGCGGCACCCAGCCGCCTTCGAATACTTTGATGAGATTCGCAACGAGAAACGCGAGATCGACGACCAGCAGGAGAGCAACCAGAGGCGCCGCGATCCACAGCGGCCATTTCCAGAGCTTCACGATGACGACGGCGAGCAGGCATGTCGTGACCGCCATCGTCCCGACCACGGCGAGCCCGTAGGCGTTGGCGAGCGCGTCCGACGTGCGGAAGATCAGTACCAGCGCGAGCACGCCGATCAGCAGCGTGCGGTTCACGCGCGGGATGAAAATCTGTCCCTCGGTCGTCTCCGAGGTGTGCTGGATTTCGAGGCGGGGCAGAAGGCCGAGCTGGATCGCCTGGCGGACCAGCGAGAAGGCGCCCGTGATGACGGCCTGGCTCGCGATGACGGTCGCGGCAGTCGCGAGCAGGATCAGCGGAATCAGCGCCCAGTCCGGCGCGAGAAGAAAGAACGGGTTGAAGTCCGGGCGTTGCACGATCGACAGGTCGTGCAGAACGAGGGCGCCCTGGCCGAGATAGTTCATGATCAGCGCGGGTAACACCAGAAACACCCAGGCGACCTGGATCGGCCTGCGACCGAAATGGCCCATGTCCGCGTAAAGCGCTTCTGCGCCGGTGACGGCAAGGAACACGAGGCCCAGCGTCGTGAAACCGTTCCAGCCGTTCGACACGAGGAAGCGCAGGCCGTTCAGCGGATTGAGCGCCAGCAGGATTTCCGGCGCATCGAACACATGGATTGCGCCGAGCACGGCGATCGTCGAGAAGAACAGCAGCATGATCGGGCCGAAGAAGGCCGCGACGCGCGCCGTGCCCGACGACTGGATAAGAAAAAGGACCACGAGGATGCAGATCGTGATCGGCAGGATATAGGGCGAGAAATCGAAATATTTCCGGACCGCCTCGAGCTTCAGGCCTTCGACCGCGGAGAGCACCGAAATCGCCGGCGTGATGATCGCGTCGCCGCTGAACAGGCCGGCGCCTGCGACGCCGAGGACGAAGACGATCAGCGCGCGGCCGCCGAGCGCACGCTGCGCCATCGACATCAACGTGAGGGTGCCGCCTTCGCCGCGATTGTCGGCCCGCATGACGAAGATCACATACTTCACGGTGACGATGAAAATCAGCGCCCACAGAAGCAGGGATACGATGCCGATGACCTCGCCGGCCTCCGCGCCGCCGGTCTTCGCGTGTTCGAGGGCGGCCTTCATCGAATAGAGCGGGCTCGTGCCGATATCGCCGTAGACGACACCGGTCGAACCCAGAACCATCGGCCAGAACCGTGAGGAATGGGCAGCCGGATGCAGGGGGGCCGCATGATGCGGCGTCGCCGGTGAGGAACCGGGCGAAGGTTGCTCCGCAATGTCAGACATCAGGTTCGAAGCCTCCGTCGATCCCCGACGTTTCCATCCGACATTCTGGCCGCTCGCACGCCACTCGCCCCAGCCTATAGCAGAACGCCCACGTTGGAGAAGGGGTGCTTGCTCCGGCGCATCCGACCTGCGAAATCCCCGCCATGCGCGGCACCGCCCCATCCTTCGCGTCGCGTTTGCCGATCGACGACGTTCTCGTCAAACTTCGCGAAGCGCTCGCCCGTTCCGCCGCCGCGGTCCTCGTCGCGCCGCCGGGCGCCGGCAAGACGACGCGCGTTCCGCTCGCGCTGCTCGGCGAGCCCTGGGTCGCCGGCCGCTCCATCATTTTGCTGGAGCCGCGACGGCTCGCCGCCCGCGCGGCCGCAGAGCGCATGGCGACGACGCTGGGCGAAAGCGTCGGGCAGACGATCGGGCTGCGCGTCCGCCTCGAATCCCGCGTCTCGAATGCGACGCGGATCGAGGTGGTCACGGAAGGCGTGTTCGCGCGCCGGATTCTCGACGATCCGTCGCTCGACGGTGTCGCGGCGGTCCTGTTCGACGAATTCCATGAGCGGTCGCTCGACGCCGATCTCGGCCTCTCGCTCGCCCTCGATGCGCAGGCCGGGCTGCGCGATGATCTGCGGCTGCTGGTGATGTCGGCGACGCTCGATGGCGCCCGCGTCGCCGGCCTGATGGGCGACGCTCCGGTGATCGTCAGCGAAGGCCGAGCCTTTGCGGTGGAAACGCGACATACGCGACGCGAGCCAAACGAACGCGTCGAGGATGCCGTCGCGCGCGTCCTGCGCCGCGCGCTTCGCGAGGAAACCGGGTCGGTCCTCGCGTTTCTGCCGGGGCAGGGCGAGATCACGCGCGTCAGCCAGATGATCGAGCCGGCTGCGAAGGACGCCGGCGTACTCGTCGCGCCGCTCTATGGCGCGCTCGACCGCGCGATGCAGGATCGCGCCATCCGGCCTGCGCCGGACGGCCAGCGCAAGATCGTCCTCGCGACATCGATCGCAGAGACGTCGCTGACCATCGAAGGGGTTCGGGTCGTGGTCGATTCGGGTCTTTCGCGTGTGCCGGTCTTCGAGCCCGATCTCGGACTGACGCGCCTGGAGACCGTCCGCGCCTCGCGCGCCTCGGTTGACCAGCGCCGGGGGCGCGCGGGGCGCACTGAGCCCGGCGTCTGTTACCGGCTCTGGGAAGAGGCGGCGACCGGCGCGCTGCCGGCCTTCGCGCAGCCGGAAATCCTGTCGGCCGATCTCAGCGGTCTTGTCCTCGATCTCGCCGAATGGGGGGTCCGCGAGCGCACGGGGCTCTCGTGGCTCGATCCACCGCCCGCACCGGCATGGGAGGAGGCCAAAGCCCTGCTCATGTCGCTCGGCGCGCTCGATTTCGGCCTCATCGTGGACGGCGCCGTCATCATCGCCGAGAACTCGCTGCGCCACCTCTCCGAAAGGCAGCAGGAGGCCGGGCGGACGCTCACCCTGCAGGAGCGGCTGGCGACCGTGCACGCCTCGGCCGAGGAGATGATCAAGCCCTCCGTCTACGGGCAGGC
>ERZ500994.158-NODE-158-length-22485-cov-5.400624_pt1 | contig 22485 bp, 19 predicted proteins | sample MGYA00248878_ERZ500994 | MGnify/ENA primary metagenome ERZ500994 (study PRJEB25958, sample SAMN03398533) | human skin metagenome | study: EMG produced TPA metagenomics assembly of the Human Skin Microbiome Metagenome (human skin metagenome) data set. | reverse complement strand
GGCCCCCGGTAAAAGAGGGGTGCAGGCGGCGACTCGCCCCACCCAACAGGCGACGAGCCGTCTGCACAAATCATAGGCTGAAACCCCGACCGCGTTCCTGCTGATGACGTTGCGCCTGGAGGAGTTGCTGGTAAGCAGCTAAATCCTGTTGCCTTGCTTCAACGATCTTCTCTGATAACGGTAGACCGCGCTGGTAATCAGCTGTGACTTCTCGAATCCGTTCCACATAGTCGGCAGGTTTACCCAAAGCGATCGCTGCTTTGTGCCACTGTCCTAGCAGATCCAAGTTATGTTGTCGTTCAAGCTGCTCCTGCTGCTGGCGCTCAAGAGCAAGGCGCTGCTGCTCCTGCTGCTGGCGCTCTGCCTCAACAGAAGAGCGGTACTGCTCAAGAGAGTCGAGCCAAGTTACCCGATTATCTGTAGCTTGGGATTGGCAGTACTCAGAATAGCTCACTACGTAGGCGCGATCGCGCTTAAGTAACTCCTGCACAGCGGGACTTTGTGCCAAGATCAAGGTGATTTCGTTGGGGGTCTGCTGCTGCTCAAGCATCAAAAATGCGATGCGCTGGTCAACATCCTGTGGTGATTCAACTCGATATACAGCCCTAGCAAGGCTAGCCCACTGCTGATAGGCAGCAGTGGCGAGTTCTCGTTGCCCATGAGCCAGTCCGGTGATTTCAGCTTGTGGCTCTTCATTGTTTTCTGGGATAGCTCGAATCAAGTCCTGTACAGCGGGTATCCCATATTGCGGCGACCAAACCGACTGGGTTTGAGGCTCTGGTTGGGGCAGCTCGGACACAGTTTCCATCTGTGGTTGAGGAGTTTGTAATTCCAGAAAATGAGGTGCAGTTTCTCTTGCTGGTTGTAATTCCTGGTGTTGTTGTCGTGCGCCCTGAACAATTTCAACAAGTTTCTGATTATCCCTAGCTGGGTCATAGTTCACTTTAAGGTACTTCTGCAATCCAGGGAAGCTGTAGGCTTTACCCAAGGCATTACCAGCTACTTTCTCCCCATCTGCGGTTTGGTATGTGATGCCTTTGGGTTTACCATTGCGGGTAAATCCTACTTCGGCTCGAAGTTGACGTGATGCCAAGCGCTGAAAAAATTCCGGCATGGTCGGGTTGCCAATAGCTGCTTGTTCTATTGACTGTGTTAATTTTTGTTGATGAGAAAGTTTTGGATTCTGCTCTAGCTGATGCTCCTTATTCTTAAACGTCTGCCAACTAGTCGCAACTGGTTCTAAGCCGTAGGTTTGCTCTAGCTGACGAATAATTTCCTGGCTGCGGTAACGCTCAAAGCTATCGACTACAATCTTACCGCTAACCATATCTATCCGGTTAATAGCCATGTGTGCGTGTGAATGCTCGGTGTCGAGATGTCGCACAATCAGATATTGATTTTTAGCTAGGTCAAAGCCCATCTTTTCCATCCATGTTTCACAGGCTTCTCTAAACTGTTCGTCGCTCAAATCCTCTCCAGGTAACAGAGATAGCGAGGCGTGTAAAACAGGTTGCTTGATACCAGGGTTTAGGTCACGGATAGCCATAAATTCAGCAGTTAATTCTCTGCTACCCTGACCATACATATTCGTTCCCAGAACAACTGCATCCTCTTTATCCAGGTACTCAACTAGATTTTTAAAGCTGCCACCTTTAGAAATTTTCCCGATCATCCTCGCTCTTAATTCCAGTATTCAACAGGACAATCGCACGACCTAGTTCTTTTAATTCCAGTTCTAATTCTGATAGTTTGTCAATACAGTGCTGTAAATATTCCAGTGATATTCCTGAAAAGGTATGTTGGAGTTTCGCAGTGTTCAAAGCCCTAGCCTGTTGATTGAGCAATCCTCCAATCCGGTTTAACTGCACTAATATTTCACGGTTAATGGCAGGAACGTTTGCACGAGGAATAGGGAGTCGCTGTTTGAAGAGAACAGAGCGAATGTACTCACTCAACTTTATTCCGCCTCTTGCAGTATTAAGGATGTCTAACTCTGAATCGCTGACAACAAAGCTGAGTTTGTTCTTGCGCTCTATTTTTCCAGGTAGCTCTACTTGAGAGTTTTCAAATACTCCTTGTAAGATCTCTGATAGAGGTTGGCGGTCTGTCACAGCAGTTTCTTGGGTTGAGTGAGCAGTGTATCCGGGGGACGGGGGTTCAGGGGTACTCCCCTGACAAGCTTGAACGGTCGCGGAGCGATGAGGAAAAAGAGCGAAGCTTTTTTTCCGAAAGTTCACAGCTTGCTCTGCGAGGCAAACAATAGTCAGTCTTTACTAGGGTATATCTAAGCCCGCAGACGTATTTTACAGGGGATATCACTTGGCATGATGGGTTAACTGGGTGCAATTGGGGTGAGGTTGTTAACTGTCGTCTCTATATTTTTATATATTACTTGTATAATTAAATAGCTTTAAAGGTGGATGCAATACTTTACCATAGGCAGCCTCACCATGCCGACTGAATCTAAGTCTAAAAAATCTTCGCCGACTGTTAATGAAACCCAGCCCTCTGATGCTCAACCTAATCCAGATGGGTTTTTGGCTGAACTTGATGATTGGGGGAGTAAGCCTAATCCAGCTTCTTTTGAGAAATTGCTAGAGGCAAATCAGACGAAGTTTGCTCGCGCGTTATCGCAGGGCTATAGCGCTGAGGATATTTGTCGGCTGGCTGCTTCTTACGGTATTCAAGTTAAGCCGAGTACGTTTCGTAAGTATTGGCAGAAGTTGAATGCCAAGCCATCCAATGAGCCAACACTAGCTACAACTTCTAAGCAACCAGCACCAAAACAAACAGCAAAACCAGATTCTACTGCCAGCACGAATGCTAACTCTGCTGTTAATTTCTAGTAGTGGGAGATATTAACCGTGAGTAATGCGATTAATTTGTGGTCTGGGGAGAAGGGGGGAACTGGTAAGTCCTGGCTCGCTAGGTTAGATTGTCAGCGCCATTTGGATCGGCAACAGGATTTCTTTCTGATTGACACTGACAAGAGTAATGCCACGACGAGCAATTATTACGGCAGCTATAAGTTTGACAAGCAAGCATATTTTAGTGAGGCGGCTTCAAGAGCAAGTACAGCAAATTCTATACTAGATGCGGCTTTACTTCGTCCTGTTGTGGCGAATTGCCGCGCTGGGACTAATGAAAGTTTGCTCACCTGGCTGGTAACGAAGAAAGTGCCGCAAACAGCTAAGCGACTGGGCATTAAGATGCGTTATCTGTTTGTGAGCGACTTGGAAAACGATTCTCTTAACTTATTTGAGCCGACAGCCAAGGCAATCGGTCAATATATGCCGATTATCTTTGTGGCTAATGTTGGGCGCAATACAACGGATTTGGAGTTTTTTGAGTCTTCTGGTTTTCAAGCGCTATTGTCACAGTATCAAGCGCCAGTGATAAGCCTTGGACTGTTCGACTTGGTTTTGAAGAAGGTAATTGATGGGCGTAACCCAGAGCGAAAGCTTCTGACTTGGGGGGAGGCGCGGGACTATCCCGACTTTGGAATTTTGGGACAGCAAGAAATCCAAACATATTTAGAAGACTTCTATGCCCAACTCGATAGAGCCGAGCGACTCGCCGATCATGCGTTTTCTGAACGTTCAGCATCCAGAGATGCCAACCCAAGTGAAACAGAAACTCTTCCACCTCCTACTAGAAAGCGGAATTCCACCAACGGATAAAATTTTCCCTTGGGTGGTGGAAACGGCTCTGACTAGAATAGAAATGGCTTCGCTTCAAGCTCAACTGGCGCAAACTTCTAGCCACCTTGCTCTTCATCCTGAACAGCTGAAGAATACTCTTGCGTTGGTGTTGAAGCCATACTTGTCAGAAGTAGGTCTCGTAAGGATTGCTTCAAACGAACTGACGAAGGAACTTCGGGCGGCGGCAATCATTGACGCTAGCATTGCCTCTTCGGGCTGGCGAGGAATCGGGGCAGCCTTGAGCGCTATCTTTAAGCATCAAAATCTTCTGACGGTGGTTGGGGTACTAATGGGGATGACTTTCGTGTTGGGTTTTGCAATTGCCTGGAATTTAGGGGGGCAGAATCGGCTACTCATAGAACGGAATCGACAGGTGATCCAAAAATGCAACACAAGCAGCGCCTCTGACCGAGACAAGAATGGCTGGTACACCTGTCCGTTGTGGCAGTTACCCATGCCAGAGAAATAGTGAAAGAGGTGGCTTATGGGGCGCGCTTGTCAGGGTTCGGGTCATGCCTGCAATGGCTTGATCTGCTCCGGTGGGAAATATTTTGGGCGCTCTCCTGTCCCCAACCGCCATTGGGTTATCTTAGCTAGGTATTTTTCTTCTGTCATCCTTTCTGCTTCTGCCTGCCGCTTTAATGTGGTTGGGGATATACCCAAGCGGCGCATAATTTCTGTTTTGCTCAACCCCTCAGAGGCTTCTTTGACTGTGTAGGTGAATTGTCCGCTACTGATATTAGTGTTCTCTGCCAGATGCTCTTCTACACCTGTTGCTAGGCTTCTGGCTCCGGCGGCGATGAGAGCTTCTCTCACCAGCTGCATCTGAATTTCTAGCTTCACTAGCCTGGGTGGTAGGTTTTCTTCTTCTAGAGCGGCTACTCTAGGGGCTAGATCGGTGTCTCCTAGAGGTCGTCCGTCTTTTTTGAGGAAGTGTTCTACTATCAGCGATACGGCTTGAGAGACAGATCGCTGGTAGTTGTCATTCATCCATTCCTTGAGTTGCTCTAGCACTTCCTTGGGTAAATAGGTTGTGACTTGTACGCTCTTTTTTTCAGAATCTTCCATACATTGCTCCTACTGCTATTCCATGTATAACCCATGTGGATTAACTGTTGATTGCATCTTCTAAGCATGGCTTTAACTGCTTACAAAGTCAAAAATAATGTGGTAAGCACTTTTAATCACATGGAAATAGCATAAGTTAAATTTGCTAATCCAGTCATAAGCCATGTGCTATTAATGTTGAACACATGGAAATAGCATAAATAACTACTGTTATGCCATTTGTGTTTATGTGCTAAAACATTGAATTCATTTAAATTTACTGCTAGTTTGACTGAAAACAAGTTGGTTTAAACTTGGTGGTCGCTGTCTCGTGATGTGACATTAGTTGGGCGAACGGATTTGACGCGCTTGCCGGATCTGTTTAAGGGCAGCGTAGTGATTGGCACTGGGGGTAAGACATGAGTACCCCAACACTACCCAATGGGTATGCAGCTGGGTATCCATTGGGTAGTGAGAGGTAGCAGTTGGGTAGTGGTTGGTAGAAAGAACTTGATGTATCAGAGCAGCAGCCACAGGTCGAGCGTCTTTGAAACGAGTTGGTGTAACCAGGAAACCAAGCTTTTGCGTTAACAGCAAAAAAACCCGCTTCGGAGAATCAGCAGTTAAGGGGTTGTGTATTAATAAATTGAGCAGGCTTTCGTGTCCTGTCTAGGGGTAAAGGTAGCGAAGCTGCATCCAAGTGCCACGTAACGTCTAGAAACATTGGCCTGCAAAGCTTTCCGAAAAATTTTAGGAAATTGGTTGAAACGCTAGTTCTACCGTGACTTTTCTAGCCACTCCATCCATCATTTATGGGCAAGTTGCTATTTTTGAGATTTTTTAGTTGGATTGCCCGCTATACAACTGTTTCAGCTTTCGCATGGCACTTAGATGCAGTTTCGCTATCTTTACCCCATATAGTGAAGTCCAATAAGGAGCGCTTCACTTTTGGAGGTAGCGCTCCTTACTGATTCCAACCATTCATAATTAGGAGCATTTTCATCCTATGCCATACACGCGCAAACAGCTAGAAAGTATGCCCTTGGCTCAACTGAAACGGCTCTTGCTACTTGAGGTAGAAAACGCCAGTTCTAGTGACACAGTGAAGCGCTTTCAAGCCATCCTGGTAGATGCTATCCTCCAAATTCAGCTTCTTGATGATGGTCAATTGGCCATTGCAGATGAAACCATCTCCACTGAACTAACCCAAACTTCTGTAAGTGCTACCGAGCTTCCATCTGCTGATCCCGTGCAGGAATGGAAACGCCGCGAAGCCGAACGGATTGAAAAAATTTTTCATCATGCTGGCGTAAGTTCAGAGAAAGCACGCTTTGCTGCTAATTTTGATGTAGTTAAGGATTCCGATAAATACGCCACTTTATTTTCTTACTGGCGGGAAGTAGCAGAGAAAACCGGAGAGGTTTATAGGAACCATTTGATTATCTGTTATCAGGACTCAGGTGGCTGGAGCTTTGACTTGCATTCGCCCAATGGGATATTGCATGATGGCGATTTTTGCGGCTACCCCACTCGCTCAAAAGCAAGGCTGGAAGCGCGACGCGAGTTACTGGTTTACTTGACTACTGGTTCACTTTTGAAAGCCGTTGGTGAGCTTGAGAAGCAAGGAAAAATTTCCGGGGTTGAACACGATGCTTTGGAAGATAGTATCTATGCCTTTTCCCTGTCTTTCCGTTCTTAAACTGAAAAAGTCAACCATCAAAGCGGAGACACACCCTTGATGGCTTTGCCCCGATACTAGCCAGTCCGGGTTCTCTTAATCCAGTCAGAGGAGTCGGGGTTTTCTTGTGGTGCGATCGCGCTTTCGTTCAACTGTCTACAAGCTGTCTACGTTCCGCCAGTATCCGTTTACAATGTGTAGGCAAGCGTAGACAATAGATCGACTGATATCAATTTTGGGAGCAGCTGCACCATGTTGGGGTAAAGGTAGCGAAGCTGCAACGAAGTGCCATGCGATCGCACTCAACGTTTGATTAGCAGAGAATCCAACTAAAAAATCCCAAAAACTGCAACTTGCCCAGAAATGATAGCTGGGTCGTCTACAAACGTTACGGCAGAATCAACATTTCAAGTCCTTTTTGCTGAAAAACTTGCCCGGAAAGGCTATTTTTGAGGATGAAGAAGCCAATCCAAAAAAAAAATCTGAAACTCCTGCTCGGTAAGGGTTCTAGCTGTCGCGTGGCACTTCATTACAGCTTCGCTACCTTTACCCCGTCTAGTTATAGTTAAATTTGGTCGCGTAATCTAATAAAGCCTGCTCAATTTATTTTTACAAGAGTGCTAAAACTTCACGCGCCTAAAAGTCCGGCAAGACTTCTGGTAGTAGGTCTGGATTAGCTCTAGCCCAAGTTCTAACCTCATCCATCAGCATTGGTTCGCCCGACGACCAAAGATACCGCATTTTGGCAATGGTTTCCCGTTGCTCTCGCTCAGAGGGGCTGAATCTTCCCTCAATCAGGGACTGCACATCTACTGCTTTTTTGGCGTGGCTAATTGCAGCAAGCCAAATTCGGGTATGGCGGCGAGTGACTTCAGGATCAGCTGCTATTGGGATTTTGGACACAGGCACAGCTGGCGGCACATCTCCCCTGGAATATTGCCTTGAGGTAGATTGCTCTTGCAGTTGCTCTGATGCAATAATGTCGGTAGCATCCACAGTGCCAGAATCGTCAATTGATAAGTCTGGTTTATGTAATTTTTCCGCCGCGCCGGAGCTTGTAGGGGATTTGTAATTCTTATCAGATGGGCTATTTGGTTCTGTTGGTAACGAGTCAGAAGAATTTAAAGAATTTAATGAGTTAACTTCTGACTCTTGGGAATTGGGTTGGAGATCTTCTTTTGCCGGAGGCAAGCACGGCATACACAAACCCTTCATTAAGGGGGGGGGTGTGTAATTATCGGGCAAGACCTGCTCCTGTAAGGTTTGTGGCGATTTTGGCTCGTCCCAAGGGTCGGGGAGAATCGGGTATTCTTGGTCAGACGAAACGGCTGCGTTCGGCTTCTGACAATCTATTACACACTTTTCAGCTTGTAGGTGGTAGTGGTCTGGATGCCACAATCTTAGGTATTTAGGCTTATGCAGTGTGGTTTGACTTATGCCGATTCCCGTTAGGAGCTTGGATGCGGCAATAATGGCAGAACTCCTAGCTGTGGCAGTTTTGGGTAGATTGCCCGACGACTCTAGGTGTGCTACTGCAACAGTAATGCGCTCTTGAGCTTCGGCGCTCTTGGTGGCGTTGAAGCTAACTATGTTGTTCGATGCTGGTGGGCAATCGTTAGCTAGTTCCTGGTGGAAGTGGTCTGCATAGGTTCCCTCACGACAAGGCTCTGACCCGTAGGGCCAGTAATACGCCTCCACGCATCGGCTCCAGTCAGAGACTCGGCGGTGAATTTCATGCTGGTGGCGGCAAAACTGCTCGTATCCAGTCGCGCCCAAAGCTTTCTGCACCGTGTAGTCAATCAGCTCCTTGCCCGACAGCCTCTGGAATACTCGCCCGTAGGTGGCGATCTCCTTGATTAAGCTGTTGGTTTGTGAAAAAGCTGTCCAGCCCGTGCTTATCCTCCGCTCTAGATGCCGTCGCCAAGTCTCTACTCTACCACTACTCCCAAACCCGCTTGACACGGCTTGGCGAGACCAACTTCGCCCTATGACTGGAGTTAATAGCTTTAGGTTTTGTTGTGCGGCGACGGTGTTGAATTCACCCAGCAGATCCTCAACACTATCAGAGTATGGCAAGAGCATTGCGTCTAGCAGGAACGAGCCTGATTCTGGCTGTAGTGGTAGGCGATGGCACTTATACTGAACGAAGTTGCCATCCTTGCCGTAGCTTTTGGTATTGGGGAAAGTTTCCAGCTGACCGTCTCCTAGCAGAATGCCGTGGTCAAACAGCGTCCATTTGACAGCACAAGCGACACCGAAACTGGAGATGGCTTTGGGTAGTGGGTAGTAGATGTGCAACCCCTCGCTCCAACTGGAACGGATGACAACGGGGCTATTCAACCCAATAGAGCGCAGAATTGCAAGTATTTCGGCATACTTGGCTTCGTCGTTGAGCGGGTGATACTTGCTTCCACGGTCTATGTCTATTACGAAGTAGCGCGTAAATTTCTTGAAACCAACTCCTAGCAGTTCATGGGGGTCAGCGTACCGCAGCCACAGTTCATCAGGTTGGATTGGGTAGGGTTCAGTTGTCCAGCGGGTTTTCTCTCCTGGCGCTGGTAAGTCACTTCTGATAAAATTCCAACCTCTGCTATTGGACCAAAACCACTTGCAAAACTCTGCCCCTACTGGGTCGGTGGGGAAGACTGGGGGGAAGATTTTTTTCTGTCTTGGAGGCAGCTTCACTGTGCCGACCTCCTCAGAGGACTGTTGGGTCGGCTTCCAGAACGGCTAGACAGCCACTTGTACTTGTTCTCTTGGGCATCGTCAAAGCGGGTCGGCCAGCCAATGTTACGCCCATGCACATCAAAAACGTAGCCAGGTGCAACGGTGACATCGTGGCGGCAGTGAATTAGCCCCGTGTGGGTGTTTTCTTGGCAGTCACGTCGAGCGCCAGAGCAGATGGGGCAATTTCTCTTTAGTGGGCAGAATGTGGATGGCATCACTTGATAATGCCAAATCCGCCAAGCCCGCGTTGGAAAGTTGATCTATTTATCTATTACTCCGAGCTGTTCTAAAAAGCTAAAACTCTTATGTAGTCAGGGTTTCAAAAATGGATTGTCGGGGGATGTGGATGGTTTTGTCGGGGGATGTGGATGGTTTTGTCGGGGGATGTGGATGGTTTTGTTCTAAAGCTCAAACCCATACAGGACAAGCCTTAAATGCCAATTTTTAGAGAGAATTTTTTCTAGAACAAAGCGCTCAGAACAAAAAACCAGCCCATCGGGTGATAATGGGCTGGTAGCCAGCGACTGTCAAGACTGCTTAATCTTCGATATCCAGAAGCCTTCGTATTTTGGGGTTTAGTTCTGGGTTGACGGGGCGATCGCCACGTTCAATCAGGGATATGAGCTTTTGAGACACGCCAAGAACACCAGCCAGCTGAGCCTGAGTCCAGCCTTTTGCTTTTCGGGCTTCTCTAACTTGGCTGCTAGTCAAGGCGGTGCTAGGAGCTGGCTTCAGCTTTGCTTTGGACTGTAATGGTTCTACTTTAGGTTTTACCTTGGATGCTATGAGTTCAGGGATAGGAGTGGGGGGCTTGATAGTTAACTTCGCATCCAGCAGATTGTCTATGTAGCCTTTAGGCTTCTTATCCTTGGATTCTGGTCTTAGCCCTTCGGGGTAGGTTTCTGAGTCAAAAGCGATCTGCCAGCCCAGCTTGAGCAGTAGCTTCATTGCATTATCCCAACGCTGCTTTAGGTCATAGGCTTTGCGGCGGTCTAACCGAGCGTTATCTATAACCGATTTGGGGAATGTAATTTCTAATAGCTCCCGTACTTTGTACTTTCCATCAAGGCGAACCCGACTATCCAATGTTAGATATATAGCCAGCCTTAGCGCGAGTTCATCATGGTAAGGATCGATTTTCAAAACTTGCTGGGCTAAGTAGCCAAACTGATATAAAGCTTCCCGCGATTTGGCTCCAGCTCGGTTCAAAAAATCTTGAGTCCACAATCCTGGCTGTATTGTGATGTATACTTCATCAGGATTGTCTATCTTCCCTTCAAAATTAAACTGACCGATAGGTTTAATCTGGACGTTCCACATTCTTCCTACAGGAGCGCTACCTATAATTTGTCCTTTTTTGTTTCTCCCCTCCACCCAAACAGCCTTGACTATCAAACAATCAAGGGCAAAGGCTGTGGTAGCAATCTCTAGTAGCTTTTCTGATTTTGGTTTTTTGTGATTTTTATCCCAGCCAAATTCCTGGATGATATCGCTTGCTTTCAGGTTAAATTTACTTTCCCAAGGTTTCTCCTGTTTCATAGCATGGGCAGCAAAAATCAGGTGGAGTTTGGCAGTTGTAAAGCCAAACTTATCAATAATTTGTTGAGCTTCATCCCAAGGAAGCATGGTAATATCGCCTGGGCTAGAGATGTAATGCTCAATGTAATTTTTGGGGTTCCCTTTAGCTCTATGCTGCAAATAGGCTATGCCGTTCTCATTCTTTTGCCATAAGTCTTTTCTTATATAAGCTTCAATGCTGGAAAACATTACGGCTGATGAGGGGATAGGAACTATGGAATGAAGCTGTGGTTCTGTAACTGGTATTGCTGACGAAAGCACATTGTCAGCTATACTTTCCAAAGCTGTGTTTTGTTCTAAATCAGCCGTAAAGCTCTCTACTATCTGTGCGGCGATTTCTTCTACATAGGCTTCATCTCCAGATCGAACAGGCTGACCCCATGTATCTTTAATCAATCTGATAGCCGTATCTCTAGCTAGTTCCTTAATGCCTTCTTTGAAGCCAGCTCGTAACGCCTCTATCAATTGTTCCCTGTCAACAAATAAACTTGTATCAATTTCCGCACTAATATTAATATGATTAATTGGAGCAGATTTTTCTGAATTACGGAGATTCAGGATAAATTTAGTTAGGTTGCTTTGATAATTAGTATAGTCTATCATAGCCACAGTTAAGTTTTATAATCTTTCGCTTTAAATAAACATAATTTTATCTCACTTAAACATTTGTTCATTCTGATGAATGCAAATTTTTTTCCCAATAAAGCGACTTTAGCTTGTTCTACTTTCAAAGCATTAGAGAAAAATTAAATCCCTAAATTTGACTGTTTTCAATTATTTGCACTAACACGGTAGAAAGATTCTTTGTGAACCCCAGAACGGGGAGTAAGCCATGCTCATTTGACTCGGTTTTGAATTCGCCAATAGAGTTTTTTGCTACATCCGCCCCAATTAACTCAGAGGGATATGAACAATTCGGTCTTGATATTCATTTTCATTTCCAGCCAAAGCAATCAGAATTAAGTCATCAAGGACTTGCCCGATTTCTGCTCTGGGACGCAGGACGAAAATTCCTGGGATATGGTGTCCTTGGGCTAGATGCTCTGCCAAATGTACGGGCATGGAACTGCGGTTATTTGTGACCAAAATAAAGTTGTTGATCTCACACCACAACAGAATTTCTGGATCTAATGTGCCTGTAGGGGGAACTCCAGGCTCTCCAATCATCCAAACGATTAGATCGCTTTGGCGGCGGAGAAGCTGCACTTTATACAGGGGAGGCAAGTTTTCATCCAGTAAGTAATTAATGCTCATTTAAAACCTGTGTGGCTGCTCCTCGCTCTGCTTTTAACTGGCGAAGTCTGACTACAAAGGCAGGCGGATTTTCATCCTGCTCTCGCTCGGATTTCAGGCAATACTCTAACCAATCAGCAATGTACTTGCTAATAGTTTCTTTGTTATGCAGGTAATAGAGAATTGTGGCGTAGACTTGTTCTAATGTAATGGAAGGATAAGTTTGGGCGATTTCTTCTGGAGTCCGAGCGCGATAAATGTACTCATATAGAATGGTTTCAATCCCGATACGGGAGCCAGCCAACCGAATGTCATTGGGCGCGAGAAAGTTGAAGTAATCTTCTAGTTGCATTGGTTAATACTCCTTTTTGAATAATGGTAGAGTTGTCGATTATCCAGTCATCAATTCTGACAACATGGCTCTGAAGAGTTCATCTATGACTGATTATTTTTTCTAGGCGGTGATTTGGCGCTTGCAACCGTGTACGGTATTGGCAATTAGTTTCTGTTCCTTACTTTTGTTCATCTTCTGGCAGATAAGGAATTAAACCAATGCGGAATGCCTCTTGTTGGAATTCACGCGGGGCATTACGGACATCCACAATCAAGCCATTGATTGAGACCATCCAGGCTAGGGGATTTTTGTCTATGTTACTTGGGACACACCACTTTGGGTCCATTTGGTACATATCCATCGCGTCTCGCACCTGCTTGGACTTGGCTGAGCCTGTACTCTGGCTCACCCCAAACTGCTGGTAAATTTCACTCGCACTCATGTGGGGTGTTTGGCTTGGGTCAAACAGAAAATTCACCATGCCTAGTGCATGGACGATACCGCAAGCCCAAGTGTTAACCTTGCCTTTCGCTAAGGGTGAAGGACGTTTCCGACTCAAAGCCGCTGCCAGGAGTCGGCACAGTTGGGCATATTCTTCGTTGAGATGCTTTTGGCAAAAGGTATCGGTGAGGCTGACGATTTCCTCAAATTTGGCTTGCATTTGTTTTGGAACTCGTTCTGCACTTTGTTGGTTCATGTAATTCTCCTAACCTGGGGTGGATTTTCTTGTCAGTATCCGTTACTTGTAGCAGCCCAATAACTGTGTGAGGTGTGGAGGTAGTGCAGCTATCGTGCTAGAAATAATCCAGCCTACTTCCCAAACCCCTGACTGCGTTTTTTCTGAGTGACAGTCGGAAGTTGTGAGAGCAACTCGGCTGCAAAATGTGGCTGATTCTGAAGCTTGAGTCCACGAATCCGCTTCTGTTGATAGGTCTGCACCTCTGTCGCTAAGGGATAGTCTGGAGCAATCTTCAAGTGTGTGATTGAGACAACGTGGACTTCTTTATCTTCTGGATTGTCTCCAATGGCACACATAATCCCACCCAGATCCCCGGAATAGCTCACAAAGTTGACGCTAAACTCCTGGTTTGGCGAGACTGATTTTCCCTGCGACCGTAGGGACTTGACCAACTCTTTTGTTGGACGTGCTTTAATCGGCAGATTCGCCTGAAGTTTCTCAGTCAGCGCAATCGCCTCTTGATGATCATCAATCTGCATTGCTGTTAAACCAAATCGCCTCTCCTTATTAATCTATCGAAGCCTTATGTCATAAGCGCCTGGAAATTCGGCAAATGGCACGAAGAGCAGCACAATTTGTTATGGTTGGAACTCAAGTAAATCGGTGGGGTCGCTGCCTAATTGCCTGGTGAGCGTACGTATCATTCTGCCAGTGACCCCAATGGCTAACAAAGCCTCTGTCTTTATGTACTTTCCTAATGGTATTAGACAATTACTTAATCAAGCCTTTAAAGCTTTAGCCATTGCCGCAAATCTTCTACGTTCTTAATTTGGCTCCAGTCAATCTCAGTGTCTTGCAGTAAATCTATAGCTATACCAATCAAGTGCTGGGGGAACACCCGCTCATTAGGGGCAACAGGAGTGTCATTATTGTCGCGCACCATTCGTGCTGTATCAGCTAACCACCTCTGCTGAACGCGAGTAATTTTGATGTTTATGGGTACAAGTTTTTCAGTAGGTACTGGTTGAAGTTGTTTTTCGACTTCTGATGAAGCTACAATTTCCGGCTTGGGTTCGGGTTGTGGCTTACTGGTTTTTCCAAAGTCACTCAGCTTTCCCAAGCCCCCCATTCTTGACCCTTTTTTAGAAGTCATGCCACCTTCCACACTTTGCTACATTCCTTAGCCAAAGATTGATAAGCTTTTGCGCCACTAGAGTTAGAAGCATATTCCAAGACAGATTTCTGCACTGCAATCGACTCAGCCACGCTGATATTTTCAGGAATTACAGTGTGTAGAAGCCGATAGTCCATCTCCACAGCCGATTCGATGAGTAAGTCATCCGCCTCACGGGTCAAAACCAATCGCGGCTTATAGCGTACCCGCAGCGCCTCAATCGGCATATCGGGTCTTTCATCTCGAATTAGGGCTACAGCCTCAGAAAATCCCCGCAGTGCAGCTGGTTCGCACAGAGTTGGAACCAAAACCCGATCGCTACTCAAAATCGCCTGCACGGATGCAACGCTTAAGGAAGGCGGACAGTCCATTAGTGCCACATCGAAGAAGCCAGTTAACCGCGATAGCGCCCCAGCAAACAAGTCTGATTCCGCACTTAAGCGAAATAGTCCAATATCGCCAGGAATCAGCGACAGATTTTTTGTCGAAGTCGCCAGGGGAGTAAATAGCCCCTCACTTGTCAACCAATCAAGCGCTGTAGGAGCCTGCCCATCCATACCCAAGGCAAATGAAAGCGTCCGCTGTCCATCCAGATCGATCAGCAGTACCCGACGCTTGGGGTTGGCAATAGCTGCACCCAGGTTCAAAGCTGTCGTGCTTTTGCCCGTGCCGCCTTTGAGATTGAATACAGCCACCTTCAACATACCCAATACCTAAATTGCTTTATTATTTGATTTCATTAAGGTATTAGACCTTTATACCTAGCGAGAACTGACTCTAACATCCAAATAGATTCTACCTTTGAGCGCCCCCTAAGCTCTGCTTTTAACACTTAAAGGTATTAGACCATAAAACAATAATAAAATTACTCAAGCGCTTGAGAATTCACGCGGGGGCAGAAAACGTACCCTATTCAGAGCGACGGGGGCAAATTGGAACCTTTAGCCTTGCCACAGCTAGCCGTTTGACCTCTTCAGAGCGCATATCGTATTTAGCAGTAGTAGAAGGATCGGCGTGTCCTGCCAGCCGGGAAACGGTAATCACGTCAGCGCCTGTGTCCAACAATTGAGTTATAAACGTCCGCCGAAAATCATGAGGTGAGAACGCCTCTACCCCCGATTGCTGTGCGAGTTTTTGGAGAACGAACATCACCGCTTGATCGGTTAAACGTCGAAGAGTGATTCGACCCGCTTTGTCAACTGGATACAATAGCGGTCCCGGTTCGTCACCACGAATAGCCAGCCAATCTTCCACAGCAGCCGTCGCCCCTTCTGGCAGATAAGTTATTCGGTCTTTCATGCCCTTACCCCGCCGGATTGTTAAACCGGACGTCTTTGCGTCAAAATCTTCAAGATCCAAATTCACTGCTTCAGAGCGACGCAACCCTGCCATCAAGATAGAAATCATTGCTGCATCCCGCACCCCTTTTGGCGTCTTGTCGTCCAGGCAAGCGGAGTATAGTGCCGCAATCTCGTCATGACTCAAAGCTCGACCGCGCAGCATCTGGGTACTTTTAATGCCTTTTACATCCACCGCACTATCATAGTCATCTGCATCCATCTGCTTCAATCGTCGTGCTTCCTTCAATACGCGGCGTAACGCTGACAACATTCTATTTGCCGTCGCTGGGGCATACTTATCCCTAAAGACGGCAGCAAGAGCAGCGGTGTGTTGGTAGCGTAGCTTTGACCAGTCCAGAGTCATTGCATCGCACTGCCCCGACGTTAGCAATGAGGCGATCGCATTGAGAGATTGTCGCATCGTGCGCCGCGACTTTGGTGCTAGCTGCGACAAGTACACCGCTGCTGGATGTATTGTTAAGGGCAGTGGTGCTCTGAGCGCCAGTTCTTCTGGCTCAATTAAGTGAGCGATCGCATCGTGCATGATTCGCTTGGGCAAATGTGATTTTTCATAAGTGATTCTCCCATGCCCACACGCCCATAAGAACGATAGGAGCGCTCCTATCAGATCTCATCACCTTGAGCCGAATAATATGATCATCACCCGCCAAAATGATCATATTAATCACGATAGCGATCGTGTTTTTTCCCAAACCGCATCTCGACCAGGCTTAATGCAGCGGATTTGACCTGAAGAACGCAGTTGGGCTAAAGCCCGATTGATTGTGGGCCGACTTACGCCAGGGCAAGCACGCTCAACGTCTGCATATTGGAATTGATTGGGCAATCGTGCCACCACGTCAAACACGATCTCGCGCTTCGAGCCTCGGCTTGCCGTCACCATACCAACGCGCTGCTCAAATTCCCGGTAAGCCGCGAGAACGACACCGAGAAAGTATTCCCACCAGGGGAGTAGCGTGTGTTGTCGGTCATGCCAGCCCACAGAAGACTGATACAGGGTGTCGTAATAACTTTCCTTGGTGCGCTCGACAATCTGTTCCAAACTAATGTAGCGACCGACTTCATAGCCTGCTTGGTAGAGCAATAACAAGCTCAAAAGACGAGCCATGCGACCATTGCCGTCGCGGAATGGGTGAATGCAGAGAAAATCTAGCACATAGGTGGGAATTAGGAGCAATGGCTCTACCGACTCTGTTTGCTTATGGGTGTTGAAGCGTGAGTGTAATTGCGCCATCGCGTTTGGTGTGAGAAAAGCTTCGACGGGTTCAAAGCGCACGGCGGTGGTGCCGTCGGGATGAGTCTCAGTGATTTTGTTGTCAACTGACTTCCACCGACCGCCCTCGCCTGGTAGAAACCGATATAGATCTCGGTGCAGTTGTAGCACTAAGCTAGTGCTAAAAGGCATATGAGCGTAGTTAGCATGAATGGTGTTGAGAACATCACGATACCCAGCAATCTCTTGCTCTGAGCGGTTCATTGGTGTGGTTTTCTGCGCCACCAGTGCCAGTATTCGTTGGAGCGGCGCTTCTACCCCCTCAATACGATTTGATGATTCGGTGCTTTGAATGATAGCTGTTTGCTGTAGTGTCTCCAAGATTTGGGGTGACTGTTCCTTGAATAGCTCCTGCTTGCCTTTGTACTCACCAATCAGCCGGATGGTACGCAGTAGATTTTGAGTAATGGGCTGGCGCTCAATCAAGCCTGGTTCAAAAGAATTCATCATCTACTCCGACACGCTCTTTCCTCGGCTAATATCCTGACACTTTCCGCGCGTGCATAGCGTGGGCGGTGTTCCCTTGAACACTGCATGGGTCGGGGTGCATTGTATCGGAACGCTACTGTTCAATCCGCTGCTTTTAATCGGGTCGTTTTTGTCTTACAGTAAAAGACAGTATAAGCTATTGCCTGCTTTGGTTAGATAAACGTAAGACTGATAGTCAGACTTACAAAAACTTACAGTGTAAGCTAGTATTACTGTTAGTTAATGCTAGTAAATGTAAGACATGGCAAAAACGAGCAACTCATCAAAGTCTGAATCGGTAACACTCAGAATCCCCAATGAAATATTCAACTCGGTTCTGGATTATGCGACTGCCAAGACCAAAGGCAACCGCTCAGAAGCGATCGTTGAACTCCTAGAGCTAGGGCTAACCGTCGCCAAAAGTCAGCAATCCACTCCGACTGAAATTACAGTGCAAGACATTGTAAGGCATCAGCAGGTAAGCGAAACTGTCACCGCGCTAGAAAAACAGGTAGAACAGTTATCCCATCAAGTGCAAGATACTGTATTGCACCGCCTTACAGAACTGGAGACTGAACTGATGGGGGAGTCCGTCGCCTGAGAGCGGAAAACTCTGATCTCAGGCAACAACAGCAGCCAGACTTTGAGGCTGTGCGCGATCGCATTCTTTCAGGGTTGAAGTTGGGATCGCAAGCGCCTGGTTACAAAGCTGCTGCCAAAGCTCTAGACCGCTTCATAGCTGAGTTGCGCTCACAGTGACTATGCAAAACCTCTGAAAACTTCAAAGCCAAATGCAGTTATGGCTATATGCTATATATTGGTGATTGTGCCATCGTATCTGAGCAAGGGCGATCGCCAGCATTTAGTTAGCCTGCTTGCCGCTCATGTCCAGCAGCTCCCAAAAGACAAGAACGCTTATACCTGGCTGCCAAGCTCGTGCAGGAAGCTCAAAGAGAAAGCAATCGCATTAGCTCATAACAGTGAAGCAGGAGTGCGATCGCAATGACTGATTTTACGAATTTCAGATCTTCCGCTATAAAATAAACCTTCTACCCTACTCAGATTTGTTGACAACAAATCTGCTGTATTTTGAAATTGCTGATGTTAATGCTGTAGTAAATCTAAATTCGTCTTTAATTTCCTGCAATGCTCCAAGATTTCTCCGGCAAGAATTTACGAGGTCGTTCTTTCAAAAGTCAAGACTTGAATGGGGTTGACTTTAGTGGTGCAGATATTCGGGGAGCAGATTTTTCTCATGCCATTCTTATTGGTGCAAACTTCAGGGGTGCTAAGGCTGGACTACAGCGGCGTTGGGTGGTTGGGCTGGTTGTATGTTCGTGGCTACTTGCAGGAGTCTCAGGGTTTTTGTCAATAATAGTAGGTGTTTTGGTATCATCTGTTTTAAATCCCACTAATACACAAAATTTCATTGGTGGAATCGTTAGCTTAGCCACGCTTGCTATCTTTTTTATCGTTACTTTTTGTAAAGGTTCAGCAGCCGGAGCCAGAACCGTAGCCTTAGCTGTAGCCGGAGCCGGAACCGTAGCCTTTGCTTTCGTCGGAGGAACCATAGCCTTCGCCTTCGCCTTCGCCCTCGTCGTAGCCTTCGCCGTAGCTTTAGCCCTAGCCTTAGCCTTAACCATAGCCTTCGCCGTAGCTGGGGCTTTAGCCTTAGCGGGAGCCTTAGCTGGGGCTTTAGCCTTAGCGGGAGCCTCAGCCTTCGCCGGAGCCTTAGCCTTCGCCGGAGCCTTGACTTTAGTTAGTGCATATCTTGGATGGCGCGGTTGGGCTGGAGATGAAAAATATGCTTTGGTTCGCTCCTTTGCAGTTGCCTTTGCTGCTATTGGTGGTACAAGCTTTCGTTCTGCTGACTTAACCGATGCTAATTTCAGTGGGGCAAGGCTCAAAAGCACTGACTTGAGGGATGCTATTGTTACCCGTACCTGCTGGCGCAAAACTAAAATGCTTGATCGCGCTCATCCTGGCAGAACTTATCTTCAAAATGCTCAGGTGCGACAAGTGCTAGTGACAGGAATAGGGCAGGACAAGAATTTTGACCGTCAATACTTATGGGGGATCAACTTCACTAGCGCTAACCTAGCAGATGCTAGTTTTATTGGTGCAGACTTGAGCGGTGCTAATTTACAGGATGCCGATCTATCTGGAGCGAAGCTAGTACGAACGCGGTTAGATAAAACAGACTTAACAGGTGCTACTCTCACTGGCGCTTGCATAGAAGATTGGGGCATTACGAGCCATACCAAACTAGATAAGGTGAGATGTGAATATGTCTTCATGCGGCAACCAACTCAAGAAGACCCCAATCCTCGCCGCAAACCTGATAACTGGGAGGAGAAGTTTGAAGATGGTGATTTTGCTGATTTCATCCAATCAATAGTAGATTCACTTGACCTAAATCACAATCAAGACATTTGGACCTACGAAGGACTTCCACCACCTATAGTTGCGCCACCAAGAGTGGCTTTTTTTGTTTTTGTAATTACTGGAATACTTGTAGGTGTAGCTCATCAAATTTCAAAGTGGCAAAATGCTACTAGCTTGCTGTTTGCTGGTCAAATGCTTCTATTTACAGTAGCGATTTGCTTGATACCAACCGTTGCTCAAGGGTTTACCAAACAACAAGGACGCATAGCTCGCGTAACAGTAGAAACTCTGCTGTTTGTAGCATTGCTCTTGGGCTTTAGTCTATGGGTATTTGGTACATCTGCCTTTGGAATTTGGATTGGCTATGCAAGTGTTTTGATTCTTTTACTTGAGGTAGGTAGCAATATTGTTGAACGGTACAAGATTATCACTTTAAAGAACCTTTCTCGCAGTGTCTTGTTTGAGAGCCTTAGAAACAATGCTGAAGCTATTGAAAAAATGTTCCACGACGAGTTAGTTTTATACATTTCTGTACCAGTAGGGTTGCTCCTTGGAACGATTACTGGCTTGATTCGCAATCAAACACAAAAACAAATAATTGTATTGTGCTTACAATTCGTTTTCTTGCTAGCCTCGCTCGTCTTACTGTTCTTCCTTATTCAAGCTTTTGCAAGGATGTCCGATTCATTATTCAAAACAAACCAGCTATCATCACCAGAAATTATTAATGAGCAGATAGGAGGACGAATAGGTTTTATTAGTAGAATCGGCAAAGTTCTTAGGTTAAATGCACCGCCACCGAAACGTGAGACGGAAGACCAGGAGCAGCAAGACATTAACCTAGCCTGTATGAGTAGCGATTTGCGGAAAATATATCTATACGATGCTATACATAACGTCACTTTAATAGTAGCTTTTGTAGCTTTTTTCTTGAACTTGTTAGGAATTGCTATTGACATTAAGTGGTTGATTGGTAGCTTGATAGGTGTAGCACTTATTTTTAATCAATTGCCGTATATAATTGGACAATCATTGCTTTATGAGAAGATAACGGAGCGTTATGAAGGAGTAAAACGTGAAGAGATAAATGAAAAACTTAAAAAATATGCACCTTTATTTCCAAAGTTTGAGTTTTTTGCTTCTTTGTCCACTACTGGCACAGCAGGTGGTTTAGTTTACTTTTTATTAGACCAGTTCATGAAGAATGTACTGAAATAAATTATTGAAGTGTGGAAGTGTGAATCAATAGAATAATAATAATAAATAATAACTCATCAAACTTTTTAGAACATAAATTAAAAGCAAGTAAGACTGTAGATGCTGGTCAATCACTCTGGAGTAAAGCCAAACCTATTATCATTAAAGTTGCAGCTTGGCTGGGTGCAGCCGCTGGTTCTCATTTATTGGGTTTGTAAAACAATGCGAGTTTCCAACGGAAACTAATACTTCTCTAGAGTCAGTTGCTGCGGCTAGTCAAGTGATTGAGAAGGCGATCGCGTCAGGATACTACCCCCTTGTAGAGCAGCAAGTAGTGTTGTCAACAATGAGCGATCGCCAGCTATCTGTTACTGTAAGTGAGTTTGAAGCTGCGGTTCATCATGGTAGTCGTATAGGCAAACGAGTATTGTTTGGCCACGCTATTAGAAGGTACGGCGTATCAGCGAGTTAGCGATTGCAGCAGTTGAATTGTTCTTTAGCCTCCGGCTGCTTTTCCTACGCTAAAAATCTTCCTACAACCTGGAGCAGCTTCAGGTGATGTCTGTCGCCTAATTAAAGCTTGGTAATGAGCTAACCACTAGGTAGAGAGATTTGCAAGGGTGTAGGAGTTGACCGAGCGCCGTAAGTTTTCTGCTGATGAGGGCAACCATCTGGTAAGCCAAGCTTATCACGTTTGCTAATAAGCAATTACAAAAAAAAACTAAAGAAATGGTAAAAACATAGTTTCTAGGGAAGCGATTGCCTAATATCTGTAGGTTTAGCTTGGTTTATGCTTATTTTTAAAAGCAGGTATTAAGTTACTTTCCTTACTTCAATTTATGTTTATTTTCAGTATTATTACTAATTGACAGAGCAACGAATTTATTAAAAAGTCTTTTAACCATCTGACAGGGTGCAGTCAGTATTTATTAAGTTTTGTTTGATTTTTCTCAAAGGTCTTAAATCTCCTTGTTCTCTCCTAGCGTTCGTGATAATTTTACCATTGAAGATTAATCAATATTATTTTGGAATTATCACTCAGAAGACCTTCAAATGTTCTTTTATCACCGATATTGACTGTGCGGTGGTAGGAGCAATAGTTAACCTGCTTTGAAAAAACTTTCCTTATTCTTTAGTAGCTCTCATTCGATGTATCAATGGTAAGTATCTGGAACTATCACCATACATCTAACAAAAATTAACACAAATTGTGAGGATTATCATGCTACTTAAATCTCGTATTTATACTATTGCCGCAGGGACAATTTTAATCGCAAGTTCGTTTACTTTACCTGCTTCTGCCCAATTACCTACTTCTACCGAATCTGAGTTAACCACTGGTTCTAAACCCAGTGACATTTGCCACCTTCCGACCTACGGCGGTAACTACTACTGCGGCTACGGCTACCAGTCCAACCGCTTCCCCGACGGAACCGTGCAGGTGTACGTCATCGGCACCGACTTCTCGGTCTGGACGCGGTGGACTAAGAACGGACGGCTCAGCAACTGGGTCAGCCTCGGCGGCAAGATCAGGCATACGTACAAGAGCTCCGACTTCTTTGTGGGCTTGTGCGGGAACCAGCCCTTTGTACGGATCTACGGACTCGACAACCAACTCTGGTCGAACATCCGACACGAAGATGGCACCTG
>ERZ500994.156-NODE-156-length-22827-cov-5.376164_pt1 | contig 22827 bp, 21 predicted proteins | sample MGYA00248878_ERZ500994 | MGnify/ENA primary metagenome ERZ500994 (study PRJEB25958, sample SAMN03398533) | human skin metagenome | study: EMG produced TPA metagenomics assembly of the Human Skin Microbiome Metagenome (human skin metagenome) data set. | reverse complement strand
CGAAGCCGTCGATCGCGCGGAGAAGCTGCCCGAGCGCCTCCGGATCTGTTATCGCGGCTCGGTTCTTCGATTTCGGCGCCAGCAAAGCACCGCGGAGAGCCGATGTCGGGTCGTTTTCTGCGCGCGCCGTCGCGATCGCGAGGCGAAAAACTTCGCCGATGACGCTCCGGAGCCTTCGCGCGCTCTCTCGACGCCCCCTGCCCTCGAGAGTCCGCAACACCGCCAGGACCTCGGCCGCCTTGATCTCAGCGACCGGTCGGTCCCGCAGCGCCGGCAGTGCGAAGCTCAGGAGCCATTCCGTTTTCGCGATCGTCGCCTCAGCTCGGTCCTCAGCCTTCTTACGAGCAACAAGCTCGTCGGCGACGTGGCCGAACGTGTCTCGCTCGGCGAGCGCGGCCGCGGCCTTCTTCGCTTGGCGGTCGGCCGACGGGTCAAGACCGTCATCTAGGAGCGCCTTGGCATCCTCGCGCGCTTTTCTGGCCTCCTTGATCCCGACCTTCGGATAAACGCCAATCGGCAGGAGCTTTTGTCGGCCCGCAAAACGGTAAGCGAGCCGCCAGGTCTTCACCTGTGTGGGAGAAATCCAGAGCTGCAGACCGCCGCCATCCGACAGCTTTTGCACCTTCAGGCTGGGCTTGGCATTGCGGATCGAGACGTCTGTCAGCGCCATGGGAATCGAATTCGTTGGCAGGGTGGAACTGGCTGTTGGAATTCGGCCAAATCCTACCAACAAGTGGGGCGGCTGCAAGCGAAGGGTCGTGAAAGAGTTCGAACGAGAACGACGGTCTAAATGGCCAATTTCGTTCGACTTTCCGGTCAGTTACGGAAGGAAATGAAAGCTTGTGAAGAAGAGAATGGTGCCCAGGGGCGGAATCGAACCACCGACACTGCGATTTTCAGTCGCATGCTCTACCAACTGAGCTACCTGGGCGACGCCCGCGAAGCGGGTGCGGGCCGCTTATAGGAATGCCTCGCGCGCTTGTCCAGCGACGTGGATCAGCCATCCTCATTTTCGTTGGCCGGCCGGCCGGCGATCACATAGGCGCCGGACAGCCAGCGCGAGAGATCGACATCGGCGCAGCGCCGCGAGCAGAACGGCTTGAAATCCGCATGGCGCGGCCGGCCGCAGATCGGGCACGCCGGCGCCTCATCCTTCGACCCCGCTTCGGGTTTGCCACTCTGGTCGGGCGCGCTCACTCCTGGCTCGCCCATGCCGCCCGGACGGGAAAGCCCTCGCCGTCGAGAAGCGCCACCGTCTCGTAGAGCGGCAGGCCCACGACGGAGGTGTAGGAACCCACCAGCTTGACGACGAAGGCTCCGGCAAGACCCTGGATCGCATAGCCGCCGGCCTTCCCGCGCCATTCGCCGGAGGCGAGATAGGCTTCGAGATCGGCTCCTGAGAGGCGTTTGAAACGCACGCGCGTCTCGACGAGCCGCCGCCGTTCGGCCCCTTTCGAGGTCAGCAGGCTCACGCCGGTATAGACCCTGTGCTGCCGCCCGGAAAGCAGGCGCAGGCAATCGGCCGCCTCCTCGACGAGTTCGCATTTCGGCAGGATGCGACGACCGACCGCCACAACCGTATCGGCGGCAAGAATGAAGGCGCCCGCGAGATCCGCGTTTTCGCGAGCGTGCCGCGCCGCGGCGGCCGCCTTTTCCGATGCGAGGCGGGCGGCCAGCGCACGGGGAAGGTCTTTCTTGCGAGGCGTTTCGTCGATATCCGCGGGCAGCAGGGAATCGGGTTCGATGCCCGCGCGCTGCAGCAGCGCCAGCCGTCGCGGCGACGAGGAGGCGAGCACGAGTTTCGGGGGCGGCCCGGCAGGTGTGCGGCCGATCATGCCCGGCTCATGTCCCCCACCCGGCCCACGATCACTTGAACCGGTAGGTGATACGCCCCTTGGTGAGGTCGTAGGGCGTCATCTCGACGAGCACACGGTCACCGGTCAGCACGCGGATGCGGTTCTTGCGCATCTTGCCGGCGGTATGGGCGATGATCTCGTGGTCGTTCTCGAGTTTCACGCGGAACGTCGCATTCGGGAGCAGTTCCGACACGACTCCCGGAAATTCCAGCAATTCTTCTTTCGACATCGATGTCCTTATCGGCGCGGCAAGCCGCTCGCGGCGCAGCGCCGGGGTTGTAGAGCAATGCGATGCCCAAGCAAACTAGGCAAATCGCAAACCGGGCAAATCGCGATTCAGGCCCGACGCCGGCGCTGCTGCCCCAGGCCCATCTTCTTGGCGAGGTTCGAGCGGGCGGCGGCGTAATTGGGCGCGACCATCGGATAATCCGGCGGGAGCGCCCATTTTTCCCGGTATTGCTCGGGCGTCATATTGTATTGCGTGCGCAGGTGACGCTTCAACGACTTGAACTTCTTTCCGTCCTCCAGACAGATGATGTAGTCGTTCGTCACGGATTTCTTCACCGCGATGGCCGGCTTGGTGGCCTCCACGGCGACGGGAACCCCCGGGCCGACCACCCGCACGAGCGCCGAATGCACATCCCCGATCAGCGACGGCAGATCGGCAGCCGGAACGGAATTGTTGCTGACATAGGCGGAAACGATGTCGGCCGTCAGTTCGATGAAATTCACAGGTCCAGTCGCATCGGTCATCATGCTTCTCACGCTCGAATACGCGTTGCCGGCGCGGAGGCGCCTCGCAAATCCCTCTCTACAAGTCCGATCGGAATCAGCCGCACTGCCCTCCCCGAATACGCAATGGCATGGGTGAACGCAAGGTTTCATGTGGCGGGATTGCTGAAAATCGGCTCCGAAAACGGCCGCTCGACCGGACGATACGCTGGGATCGAACTGACTTGCTTCGATAAACCCCGGAAATTCATGCCGACTTGAGGAGCTCGCGCCGAATGCTTACTTAGAGCCTTTATCGGAGTCCCGCCCGATTTCTCGCCAGGATGCGACGATGCAGAACGCGACGAACGCCATCGGAACCGCGAAGCTTACGCTGACCGAGGAGGAATGGCGGCAGCGGCTTACGCCGGCGCAATTCCATGTCGCCCGCGAGCATGGCACCGAGCGCGCCTTCACGGGCCCGAACTGGGACCAGAAGGCCGCCGGCCGCTACGATTGCATCTGCTGCGACGCGCCGCTGTTTTACTCGGCGGCGAAATTCGAGTCCGGCACAGGCTGGCCGAGTTTTTACGCGCCTCTCGCGCCGGCGGCCGTCGCGGAGCACGACGACCGCTCGTGGTTCATGCGCCGGACAGAAGTGCGCTGCGCGCGCTGCGACGCCCATCTCGGCCATGTTTTTCCCGACGGACCGAAGCCCACCGGCCTGCGCTATTGTATGAACGGCACGGCGCTCGCGTTCGTGCCGGCGCAGGCGTGAACGGAATGGATGCGATCGCCCCTCGCCGTCCGCAGGTCGCGTGGCGCACGGATGCGCCGGTCCCGCAGGCCCGCCGGGAGCCTGCCGGGCAGACGGTTCACGGCATCGCGCTGACCGACGACTATGCGTGGATGCGCGCGGACAACTGGCAGCAGGTTCTTGCCGAGCCCGACGCCCTGCCCGCCGACATCCGCACGCATCTCGAGGCCGAGAATGCCTATTCGGCCGCGATGCTCGCCGACACGGACGATCTCAAGGCGCTCGTCACACGCGAGTTGCGGGGCCGCATCAAGGAGGACGACGCCGAGCCGCCGCTGCCTGACGGTCCCTTTGCCTACTACACGCGCTTCCGCACCGGCGGGCAGCATGTTCTCCTGTGCCGGCACAAGCGCGGCGGCGGCCCCGAGGAAATCCTTCTCGACGCCGACAAGGAGGCGAGCGGCCACGCCTTCTTCCATATCGGATCGGTATCCCATTCGCCGGACCACACGCGTCTGGCGTGGAGCGCCGACGACAAGGGATCGGAACTCTACGGCATCCGCACGCGCGACCTCGCGACCGGCCGCGACAATGCGGACATCGTCGACCACACCGATGGTTCGGCCGTATGGATGGCCGACGGACATGCGTTTCTTTACGTCTACGTCGATGACAATCACCGCACGGCGAAAGTGTTTCGCCATGTCGTAGGGACCGACCCCGCTTCAGACGTGCTCGTCGTCGAAGAGACCGATCCGCGCTGGTTCATCCATCTGACACGGTCGGCTTCGGGCCGGTTCGGCATCGTCTCGATGCACGACCACGATGCCGGCGAAGTCTGGCTGATCGACCTACACGACGCCGCCGCGCCGGCACGTCTCGTGTCGAAGCGGGAACCGCATCTGCGCTACGAGGTGGAACATCGCAGCGACAGCCTGCTGATCCTCACGAATGCCGACGGCGCGGAGGATTTCAAGATCGTCGCCGCCCCGCTCGCCACGCCCGATCGATCGCACTGGCGCGATGTCGTGCCGCACCGACGCGGCCGCATGATCATCGACGCCGCTGTCTTCGAAGACTTCGACGTCCGCCTCGAACGCGAGAACAGCCTGCCGCGCATCGTCGTGCGGGATGTGGCGAGCGGCGCGGAACATGAGATCGCCTTCGGCGAGGAAGCCTATTCCCTGCGCATGGTCGACGGACTCGAATTCGCGACAAACACGTTGCGCTTCGTCTATTCGTCGATGACGACGCCGCCAGAGACGTATGACTATGACATGCGGACGCGCGAACGCGTGTTGCGCAAGAAGCGTGAGATCCCCTCGGGCCACGATCCCGCGCTGTATGTCACGCGACGGCTGATGGTGCCCGGCGATGACGGGGCGCTCATCCCCGTCTCATTGCTATCACGCGCGGACCGCAGCGGGGCGGCGCCTTGTCTTCTCTATGGTTATGGCGCCTACGGTCATGCCATTCCGGCGTCGTTCGAATCCAACCGTTTCTCGCTGGTCGATCGCGGCTTCGTCTATGCGATCGCGCATATCCGCGGCGGCACCGACAAGGGCTGGCACTGGTACGAGGACGGCAAGCTCGCGAACAAGCCGAACACGTTCCGCGATTTCGTCGCCGTCGGACGGCATCTCGTCGAGGAGGGGTGGACGGAAGCCGGCCGGATCGTCGCGCAGGGCGGCAGCGCCGGCGGCATGCTGATGGGCGCGGTGAGCAATATGGCCCCGGAGCTTTTCGCCGGCGTGATCGCCGACGTGCCTTTCGTCGATGTCATGAACACGATGCTCGATGCCACGCTGCCGCTAACGCCGCCGGAATGGCTCGAATGGGGCAATCCGATCGCGGACGAAACGGCGTTCCGGACGATGCTGTCCTATTCGCCCTATGACAATGTCGGCGCGAAGGACTATCCGCCGATCCTGGCGCTGGGCGGTCTGACCGATCCGCGCGTCACCTATTGGGAGCCGGCGAAATGGGTGGCGCGCCTGCGTGCGACCATGGCGGGCGGCGGGCCGGTCCTGCTGCACACGAACATGGGCGCCGGGCACGGCGGCGCGTCAGGCCGCTTCGACCAGCTTGCGGAAGTCGCGATGGAACAGACCTTCGCGCTGAAGGCCGCCGGCATGGCGGTCGATCAGAACCGTTCCGGATTGGCGGCGTCGCGTTCGTCCGCATAGGCGCGCAATTCGTCGAGCGACACGAAGTGGAGTACGCCGTCGGGCGTATGCGCCTCGACCGTGCCGTCCGAAAACATCACATAGGTCGAATCGCCGGACACGTGTCGCCCGACGATCTGACGCTCGCTTTCCGCCTCGTGCTTCGTGGCGGGGACAGGCGCTACGGGAGGCGGTGGCGGCGGCGATTTGGGCTGGACATCGGCTGGTTTCGGCCGCGCGGCCTCTCCATGGGCGGCGACGACCGCCTGAGGCGCGAGACGGGCGGCGATGTCGCCCAGCCGGACCAGAACTGCAGCGATGGCGACGATCACGAGCCCCGCCGACAGCATCGTGGAGCCGCCGATGACGGCGCTCCAGCCCCGTTCGACCTGAACGATGTCGAGGCCCGTCCAGAGCCACCAGAAGCCGACACACGCAAGAACGAAACCGACGGCAAAAACAACCCGGGCAAGCCAGCGTTTCAAGCAATTCTCCTTTGCGCCCATTATCCCGACGGCCCGTGGCCGGCGTCAACTCGCCCTTAGCGCCGATGGCAGGTTGCCGGGGATGCGGACCCTTTCTAGTTAGGATATGAGGGCGGCCTTGGCTGGCCGTCGAACCCTCAACCGGCCCGGAGGATCACTATGTCGTTCGAATTGCCCCCGCTTCCCTACGCCTATGACGCGCTGCAGCCGTACATGTCGAAGGAGACGCTCGAGTTTCACCACGACAAGCACCACAACGCCTATGTGACCGCAGGCAACAACCTGATGAAGGGAACGGACTTCGAGAAGATGACCGTCGAGGAGGTCGTGAAGGCGTCCTACGGCAAGAATCAGGCGCTCTTCAACAATGCCGGCCAGCACTACAACCACATGCACTTCTGGAAGTGGATGAAGCCGAACGGCGGCGGCGCCATCCCCGGCGAGCTGGAAAAGGCGATCGTCGCCGGCGTCGGCTCCGTCGACAAGATGAAAGAGGAATTCACGCAGGCCGGCGTGACGCAGTTCGGCTCCGGCTGGGCCTGGCTCGCCGTCAAGGACGGCAAGGTCCAGGTCATGAAGACGCCGAACGGCGAAAATCCGCTCGTGCATGGCGGAACGCCGATCCTCGGCTGCGACGTCTGGGAACATTCCTACTACATCGACTACCGCAACCGCCGTCCCGACTATCTGAAGGCGTTCCTCGATCACCTCGTGAACTGGGACTATGTCGCGGAGCTTTATTCCAAGGCGAAGTAAGCGACCCGACGCCCCGGCGGCCTGACAGCAGGCCGCCGGGAGCGGAACCATAAGCGGGGCCGCTCGTTTGATGACCGTCGCAACGCCCTTCCGGGCTCAAGGAGACGGTCATGAACGGTATCATCTATCTGGTCGGCCTCGTCGTCGTCGTCCTCGCCGTCCTGTCTTTCTTCGGTCTGCGCTGATCCTCCAGACGCAGGCTCCGGCCACGAAAGCCGTTCGGCTTTCAAGCGGCCGCCACGTCTTGCAGGAACTGCTCGATCATGTCCGTCAACTGCCGCCCCTGACCGGCGACATCGCTGGCGGCCTGATAGACCTGCGCGGCGGACTGATCAGTCTCCGCGACCGCCGCATTCAGGCCGGCCATCGTTTCCGAGATCGATGACGTGCCACGCGCAGCCTCCGACACGCCGCGCGAAATTTCACTTGTCGCAACTGTCTGCTCCTCGACAGCGACGGCGATGCTGGTCGCGTAATTCTCGGCCGATGACATCGTTTCCGCGATGACGGCAATCGCGCTCACCGCGCCGGATGTTGCGTTCTGGATAGCGGCGACATGCTCCCCTATGCGTTCGGTGGCATGGGCCGTCTGCGCCGCGAGCGCCTTCACCTCTTGCGCGACGACCGCGAAGCCGCGCCCTGCGCTGCCGGCGCGCGCCGCCTCGATCGTCGCGTTCAGGGCCAGCAGGTTTGTCTGCGCCGCGATCGCCTGAATCAGACCCACGATCTCGCCGATGGCATTGGCCTTCTCCGCGAGACCTCCAACCATGACCGATGTCGTGCCGGTGGTGCGCGCGGCCGTCTGCACGCGCTCGCGCGCGCGGCCGACCTGCGTCTCAATCTCGGAAATCGAATGAAACAATTCCTCCGACGCCTGCGCGACCGACCGAACGTTCGCCGACGTCTCCGCCGTCCCCGCCGCGACGACGTCGGCCCTCGCCTTGCTCTGGCGCGCAATGTCGGACAGCGAATCGGCCGCCAGCGTCATCTGTTCCGTGTTCAGCTGCACCTCGCGCAACGAAGCGCGCACGTTGGAGCGGAAGGACAGGATCATCGCGTCGAGTTCGCGCCGGCGCGCATCGATCTGCTGCCGGCCTGCCTCCGCGGACGTCTCCAATTCGCGGCGTTCGGAGAGCGTCTGCTTGAACACGCCGATTGCGCGCGCAAGCCGGCCGATTTCGTCGCGCCGCGCCACGCCCGAGAGCGGAACGTCGAGAGCGCCGGCGGCCAGCCTGTTCATCGCGGCCGTCAGCTGGCTGAGAGGGGCCACGACGCGGCCGACGGCGAAATACAGCAGGATCGCCAGTGTCGCGATGATTCCGAGCGCGCCGGCGAGAAGGTAGAATCCTTCCCGATAGGCGGCGTCCGCGAGATCGTCCTCGTTGTAGCGCGCCACGACGACCGCGTTGGAAACGCCTCTGACGCCGAGAGGCTCGCTGAGGATGCGGTTGCGGCCCCCGTCGCCCGGCCCCTTGGCCGACGCGTCCACCGGTGTCTCGCCCGGCCGCTGGATAGAGGCCGCCGCCGCCCCGTCCACGAAGACCGTCGCCGCCGAAAACGCGCCGTCGCCGAGAAGGCCGGCAAGAATCCGGCGCGCACCGTCCCGATCGCCCCGGTTGAGGGCGTCGGACAGAGGCGGCGCGATCAGCCCGAGATAGGAATCCGTCCGCGCCGCGAGATCGGCGCTAGCGCGTTTCCAGTTGTAGATGCCCGCACCCAGCGCGGCGACGATCACGATCACCGACACCATGCCGACGATCGACGTGGTGACGTGGTTCTGGATAGTTCCTGAGCGCTCCCGCCGCGAGGCGAAGGTGCGCACGCCGCGCTGGCCTGAAATATCGTTCGCGGACATGGATGATTTCCGGCGCGTTTCGCGCGACCGGAATCTGCCGGTTCCCGGTAAAGGTCCTGTTAAGAATGCCCCGGTTGCCGGAGGCGTGCGCCGGCGCGCGCGAGAAGGCGCGGCCAGGCGTCCGATAGGAGAAACCGGAGCTCCGTCTCGCGGGCCGTGGTGACGGGATCGAGCGCACGCAGCGCCGCGTCGACACGGCCGGGATGACACATCACGAGATGCAGGGGTCCGGGCGCAACCAGATAGCGGGCAAATTGCGCGGCCGGATCGGCCCGCGGATCGAATGTCGAGAACCCCGTGAACCCGTCGTTGCACGGAAAGCCGGCCTCTCGCGCGGCCGCCGCGAAGCCGCGCGCGAGGGCCGCGACCGCCAGCGCCTTGGGCACGCACGATTGCCGGCGCAGGATGCGCGTCAGCCGGTCGCCGCTGTCGCGCAGCGGCATCGAGCGATAGCCACGCTCGCACAATGCGCCGAACAGCGCCTCGCGCACGACCGGCAGGACATGGACGTGCTGATGCCCGTCGACATGATCCGGCGCGCGACCGGCATGGGCAACGAAGGCATCGATCTGCCGGCCGATCTCGGCGCGAATCTCCTCTCCCGGGAGATCGCGCGCGCGGGCGAGCATGCCAACCGACGGTAACACGCCGCCGGAGGCAAGCATCGGCATGGGGCCGAGCGGCGCGCCCAATGTGAGATTGAGATGAAGGCCGAGCGTGGCCGGAGGCCGCGTCTCGAGCCATGCCGCGGCCGCGCGCGGCCAGTCCGGCAAACCGGTCATTGCGGACGCCGCGCTGATGCGCGCGGCCTGCGCGGCCTCGAGAATGCCCGCGCTCACGCCCTCGCTCATGCCGTAATCGTCGGCGCAAAGGGTAAACACCAATGTCACCCGTTCCGGCTAGCTCACATGTCTGCGTCACGCAAATCGGGGCTTTCGTTTTCGCTAATCCGGAAAACACGGTAGATCAGGGATCGATGATCGACGCAGACGAAACGACGACGCCCGTGCGAACCGGACAGACTCCGGAACTGAGCGTCGTCGTGCCGGTCTTCAACGAGGCGGGCAATCTCGAGACGCTGGTTGGGCGCCTAGTGCCGACGCTCGAAAGCTGCGCGTCGTCCTTCCAGATCGTCTTCGTGGACGACGGATCGAGCGACGAGACGCTCAACCGCCTCACCGCGCTGCATGCGCGCGACCCGCGTATCGAGGCGGTGTCGTTCAGCCGGAATTTCGGCAAGGAGATCGCCATCGCGGCCGGCCTCGACCATGCGCGCGGCAGGGCCTGCGTCATCATGGACGCCGATCTGCAGCACCCGCCGGAGGTTGTCGCGCAATTCGTGCAGCGCTGGCGCGAAGGCTACAAGAACGTCTATGGCCAGCGACGCACGCGCGAGACGGACGCCGCGCTGCGGCGCATCCTGTCGCATCGCTTCTATCGCCTCTTCGACCGCTTCGGCGAAACGGCCCTTCCGCAAGGGGCCGGGGACTTCCGCCTGCTCGACCGGCAGGCTGTCGATGCGCTGCAGAGCATGCGCGAGCGCGCGCGCTTTACGAAAGGCCTCTACGCCTGGATCGGCTTCAGCACGATCGGCGTGCCGTTCGATGTCGAGGAACGCGCATCCGGGACATCGAAATTCAGCTATCGCAAGCTGACCCGTTTTGCGCTCGACGGCATCATGTCCTTTTCGACCATGCCGCTGAAGGTCTGGACCTTCATCGGCGTGACGATCTCCGTGATCGCTTTGTTCGCGGCCCTGCTCTTTCTCGTGCAGACGATGATCAACGGCGTCGATGTTCCGGGCTATGCCTCGCTCATCGTCTCCGTGATGTTCTTCGCGGGGGTGCAGTTGCTGTCGCTCGGCGTGCTTGGCGAATATATCGGCCGGATCTTCGCGGAAGTGAAGAAGAGGCCGCTGTATATCGTCGCGGAAACCATTGGCGCGCCATCAGACGACGGTGAGGCTGCGCCAAAACAATGATCCGCAACATCCTGTCCGTCGGCGCATTCACGCTGCTGTCGCGCGTCACGGGCTTCGCGCGGGACGTCGTGCTGGGCGCCATTCTTGGCGCGGGCGCGGCGAACGACGCCTTCGTCATCGCCTTCCGGCTCCCGAACCACTTTCGCGCGATCTTCGGCGAAGGCGCGTTCAACGCCGCCTATGTGCCCGCTTATGCCGGCACGCTCGAACGCGACGGCGCGGCGAGCGCGCATCTTTTCGCATCCCGCATCTTCACGCTGCTCCTGTTGTCGCAGATCGTCCTGCTGGCGCTCGCCTGGGCTTTCACGCCGCAACTCGTCGAACTGCTCGCGCCGGGATTCCGCGAGACGCCGGACAAATTCGAACTCGCTGTCACGCTCACGCGGATCACCTTCCCCTATCTGCTCTGCATCACGCTCGTCACCTTGATGAGCGGCACGCTGAACGCCGCCGGACGCTTCGCCGCCGCCGCCTTCGCGCCAGTCCTTCTGAACATCGCGATGATCGCGGCGCTCGCGCTGGCCTTCCTGTTTCCCTCGGCCGCTCATGCGGCGAGCGTCGGCGTCCTCGTCTCGGGCGTGTTGCAGCTCGCGCTTCTCGCGGTCGCGTCGCATCGCGCCGGGCTCCTCGAACATCTGGCATGGCCGAAACTCGACGCGTCCGTCCGGCGCTTCTTCCGCGCACTGGGCCCCGCCGTGATCGGATCGGCCGGCGTGCAGATCGCGCTGTTCGCCGACACGATCATCGGCTCGCTGCTGCCGACGGGCGGCGTCTCATCGCTCTATTACGCCGATCGTCTGTACCAGCTTCCCATCGGCGTCATCGGCATCGCGGCCGGCACGGTCCTCCTGCCGGAGATGAGCCGCGCCTTCGCGGCCGGCAATCCCGACGCCGCCTATCGCGCGCAGAACCGCACATTCGCGCTTTCGCTGGCGCTGGCGCTGCCCTGCCTCGTCGCTTTCCTCCTGATCCCGGATCTGATCATGCGCGCGGCCTTCGTGCGCGGCCGCTTCACCATCGCCGAAGCCGAAGCCGCCGCGCGCGTTCTTGCCGCCTACAGCTCCGGTCTGCTGCCGATCGTCCTGATCGCGTCCGCCCGCGCTTCGTTCCAGTCGCGCGGCGACACGACGACGCCAATGATCATCGCGCTCGTCGCCGTTGCCTGCAACGTCGCGATCAAGATCGTGCTGTTCCAGCCGCTCGGCGCGGCCGGCCTCGCCACGGCGACCGCCATCGGCGCGTGGATCAATGTCGTCGGGCTGCTGGCGCTGGCCTGGCGTGGCGGCTGGTTCCGGCCGGACAGGCTGCTCGGAAAGGTGACGATCGCTGCCCTGCTGGCAACCGTCGCGCTAGCGCTGGCGCTCCTCGTCGGACGCGCGCCTATCCAGACGCTGACTGCATCCATGGGCGACTTCGCTGACATCGCATCGGTCGCCCTGCTCGGCATCGCGGGACTTGTGATCTATGCGCTCGTCTTCGGGCTCGCCGCTGCGATATCCGGCATCGATCTCATGCGACTGCTGCCGACACGACGCGCGCGAAAGGCGGACAGGTCATGACGAGCACCTATGTCTTCGACGCCTACGGAACGCTGTTCGACGTCCATTCCGCCGTGGCGCGGCACCGCGACCGCATCGGTCCGAAGGCCGAAAGACTCTCGGACATGTGGCGGACGAAACAGCTCGAATATACTTGGATCCGCACGATGTGCGGGCCCTACCGCGATTTCGCCGCGCTGACGGCCGAAGCGCTCGACTACGCGGCAGCACGGTGCGGCGGCATCGACGCAACCGTGCGCGCTGATCTTCTTGCATCCTACGAACGGCTCGAGGCGTTCCCTGACGTGAAGCCCACGCTCGCAGCGCTCAAGGCGACCGGCGCGCGTCTGGCGATCCTCTCGAACGGCACGCCGGCGATGCTCGCCTCCGCTGTCGCGCATGCCGGCCTCGAGGGCCTGTTCGAAGCGGTCCTGTCGGTCGATCCGCTCAAACTCTACAAGACGGCGGACGCCGCGTATGCCCTCGTCGAAAACGCGATGAGTGTTCCGCCGCGCGAGGTCTCGTTCCAGTCCTCGAACCGCTGGGATGTCGCGGGCGCGGCAAACTTCGGCTTCCGCGCGATCTGGATCAACCGCGCGGGCCTGCCGGACGAATATTTTGACATGGCGCCGTCGCGGACCCTGTCGTCGCTTGCGCCCATGGCGCAAACTCGCCGCTGAGGGAAGCCGCAGAGGTTCAAGGAGACTCCATGGTCCGGTTTCTGCTGGCGGTGTTTCTGGCGCTTGGCTTCGTTTCCACCTGCGTCGAAGCGCAGACCGCGTCGCCCAAGATATTCGTCGCTTCAACCGGTAACGACGCCAACGACGGGAGTCGAGCCAGCCCGAAGAGATCGTTTCAGGCCGCCCATGATTCTGTCGGCGAGGGCGGCGAGATCGTTGTCCTCGACACAGCGGGTTATGGAGCTGTCCGGATTTTCAAGACTGTCAGCATCGTGGCGCCGCCCGGCGTGAGCGCTTTCGTGACCGTGAACGCGGGCAATGTGGGAATCGGTGTAGGCGCGTATGGACTGGTCGTGTTGCGTGGATTGATCGTCGAGGGCGCTGGATCGGCCGACGGCTCGATTGGCATTCGTGGCGGAGGAGGAATGCTTGTCGTCGAGGACACGATCGTCCGGAACCTCGAAACGGGAATCGCTTCGGGAACCGGCGGTCTCGTCGTGCGACGCGGCGCTGTCCGCAATACATCGACGGGAATTTCAGTCGCCGGCATCGATACCCCAATCAACGCGTTGATAACGGACATCGAACTGACGGGAAACACAACTGCCATAACGGTGCAGAATTTGTTCTGGAAAGATCCCGGCCAACTGATCTTAGTCGCAAGCCGCTGCACGATAACTGGGAGCAGCATCGTGTTCTGGCTCAACAGTCTCTATCCGCAAGTCGTTGTCGACGAATGTACAATCGCGGGAAACGGCACTGTATTCGCGACGAGCGGCGATGGTGTCTTCTACACACGTTCGAACAATACGATCTACAATAACACGAACCTCGGTACGACACCGATCCCCCTCGCAGGTCGATAGCCGTATGACTGGTACTGCCTGCCACTCTCTCTAGAGCGCGCTGATTGATTTCAGGACCCCGGTCAGGTGGCCATTCCCGATCGCGGATCACCCGATCGTCAAACAAAACGTCTGTCGGCAGCTTGGCGAACCCGGCCTATCCATACATCAGATCATGTTGGCGAGGCCGGGCACGCCCTGCGCTATCTCGCCGAGGCGCTCCTCGCCGACCTTGTCTTTCGCATACTGGAAAATCTCGCGGCCCGCGCCCTGCATCTGGCCCATGTCGAGCCCGGCGCCCGAAAGCTGGCCGGCCAGCGCCATCAGGCCGCCGCCGAAGCCGCCGGCGGCTGCGGGCGCGCCGTGCTCCTGCACCGCCGCGTCCGCGCCCGGAATGGCGCGGATGAGATCGCCGACCGGGCCTTCCGGCGCATGCGCCTTGAGGAATGCGAGGATGATGCCGACCGCCTGCCGCGCCGTCGCCTCGTCGAGGCCCGTCGTCGCCGCGATCTGCTTGATCAGTTGGTCCATCGTTTCCTCGTGCCCTTGAACGCTACGGCGCATGTTTGTCGCGGCTGTTCGGCAAAGGCAAGCTGCCTTTGCCGAACCTCGCGTCCGGCTATTTCTTCACGATCTTGTAGATCGCATTCTCGATATCCGAGGAGATGTAGATCGCGCCGTTCGCACCGATTGCGACGCCCGTCGGGACATTGCTCGGCGGCAGGCCCGGCGCTGCTTCCAGGCCGATCGGCAGATTGCCGGCGATCTCACCGACCGCACCGCTTTTCGGATCGATCCGGACCACTCGCTTCGCGCCGACCTCGGCGACGACAAGCGTTCCGTCAGGCGCGAGCGCAAGACCTTCCGGCATTTTCAGATCCCCGGCGATGACCGTCTTCGCTCCGTCGGCAAGAGCGACTCGCGTCACCCGCCCCGCGAAAGCTTCCGTCACATAGGCCGACTTGTCGTCCGCCATGACAAGCCCGACATTGCCCGCGAGATCGCCGGCGATGATCCTGCGGTCCTTGCCGTGCTCCCCGCTCAGCTGCACAAGCGATTTCGTACCGAGTTCATTGACGAGGATGCTGCCGTCGCCGAGACGGATCGCATCCTGCGGCGCCTTCAGACCATGTATCATTTCCAGCGTCTTGCCGCTTTTGCGATCGATCACCTGCACGGTGCCGGTGAACCAGCTCGACAACACGACAGCGTCGCCGTTGGCAGTCGCGCTGAACGGATATTCGAGCACCGTGCCGTCGGTATGCATGCGGGCGACGTCCTTGACCTCGCCGGTTGCGGCGTCGACCGTGCGATAGGCGAACACATCCGCGACGTGAATCGTGTCATTGCCGCCGTCCGATACGACGGCAATGCCGCCCGGCAAGGCAAGCTTGCCGATGATCACCTGCCTGATCGCGCCGGTCGCCGGATCGATGTCCTGAATGCCGTTGTCGGCCATGTTGGACGCGAAGATATGGCCATTGCTTGCGATCGCGAGATTGTCGAGCGACGTCTTCAATGACGCGACGACTTTTTTCTCGCCGCTTTTCGGGTCGACGCGCGTGAGCTGGCCGGTCGCCGTATCGACGACCCAGAGATTGCCGTTGGCGTCGATATCGACGGCGGCCGGCACCTTGAAGCCGTCGGCGACGACCGTGATCTCCGGCTTGTCGACATCCACCCTGACTACCTGGCCCTTGAACCAGAGCGGCCCGTAAATCCTGTCATCCGCTCCGAACTTGAAGCCGTTCAGGCCGCCCATCTTCTCCATGATCTTGCGCGGCGGTTTGACGCCTTCGACATCGATCTCGTAGAGCGCATCGCCAAGGAAAACCTGCGTGGCGTAAAGCCGTCCGTCCTTGCGGAAATCGAGCGAATTGATGCCGGGCAGCCCGGACGCGAGCTTTCTGATCGGTCCGTCGCCCTTGCGCGCATAGAGATCGCCAGTGAGGAACCCCGTCCATGCCATCGTGCCGTCGGGCGCGACGGCGATGTCGTCCGCCATCCCCACCGGCGGTGGAACTGCGATCGCCGCGGTGCCTTTCGCGACATCGACCTCATAGAGCGCGGCGCCCGCGACGCTGCCGGCGAACAGCTTGCCCGCCTTGTCGAACCGCACGCCATGAACGCCGTGAAAAGCCGAGCCCGGAACGAGCCGCGTGACCTCGTAGGTCTCGGCGGAGACCGCGACGACGGTCATCGAAAGCGCCGCCGCCGCGACGGTCGCGCGCAGCGCGAGCCTGATTGTCATACCGCTACCTCCCTGATTTCGTTTATTTGAGCCCCGGCCATCGGAGGCTAGTGTTTTCCCGCCTCGATCACAATGTCGAAGCGACGCGATGGCGGCGCGCGTCCCGCTGTCCTAGACTGCAACGGAATCGCGCCTCGCGCGCGGTGTGTGCCAGGTGCGATGGATTCTTGCGATGGATTCCAAAGTCATGAGCGATGATCCAGATGCCGTTCCCGGACGCCTGTTGATCGGCAAGAGCAGCCGCGACTGGCAATATCTCGAACTGGCGCTCGGCAACCGCCACGGGCTTGTCACCGGCGCGACCGGCACCGGCAAGACCGTCACCCTGCAACGCCTCGCCGAGGGATTTTCGCGCGCCGGCACCTCCGTCTTCACGGCGGACGTCAAAGGGGATCTCGCCGGCATCTCGCAGCCGGGCGATGCAAAACCCGCCTTCGTGTCCCGCGCGAAGGAACTGGGGCTTACGCTGAAATCGGAGCGGTTCCCGGTCGTGTTCTGGGATCTGTTCGGGGAACAGGGCCATCCGATCCGCGCGACGGTCGAGAAGATGGGGCCGCTGCTGCTGTCGCAGCTTCTCGACCTCAACGACACGCAGGAAGGCGTGCTGAACATCGTGTTCCGCTATGCGAAGGATCGCGGACAGCCGCTCGTCAGTTTCGACGACCTGCGCGACCGTCTCGCCGAAGTTGTCGCCAGCGCGAGCGAACTCGCGACGCGCTACGGCAATGTCGCGACAGCGAGCGTCGGCGCGATCCAGCGCCAGTTGCTGGTGATCGAGAATCAGGGCGGACGCCATTTCTTCGGCAAGCAATATTTCGAGATCGAGGATCTGCTCGAAAAGGGCAAGGACGGACGCGGCATCATCAGCGTGCTGGCGGCCGACAAGCTCATGCGGTCGCCGCGCCTCTACGCGATGTTCCTGCTGTGGCTGCTGTCCGAATTGTTCGACGTTCTGCCGGAAGTCGGCGATCCCGACCATCCGAAACTCGTCTTCTTCTTCGACGAGGCGCATCTCCTATTCGATACCGCGCCAAAAGCGCTGATGGAGGCGATCGAGCAGATCGTCCGCCTCGTGCGTTCGAAAGGCGTCGGCGTCTATTTCGTGACGCAGAATCCGCTCGACGTGCCGGAGACGGTGCTCGGCCAGCTCGGCAACCGCGCCCAGCATGCGCTGCGGGCCTTCACGCCGCGCGACCAGAAAGCGGTGAAAGCCGCCGCAGAAACATTCCGGCAGAATCCGGCGTTCGACACCGCCAGCGCCATCACGCAGCTCGCGGTCGGCGAGGCGCTCGTCTCGATGCTCGACCGCAAGGGTTCGCCCAATATCGTCGAGCGCACCCTGATCGCCCCGCCCGCCTCGCGCGTTGGCCCGATCACAACCGAGGAACGCAAGGCGATCATCGCGGCGAGCCCCTTCCTCGGCAAATACGAGGAGCCGGTCGCCGCACCTAGACCGCAGGCTGCGCCTGCTCCGGCGTCGCCCGCCGCGCCGCCTGCCTCTCCCTGGGGCCATGCGCCAGGCCAGCCACCGCTGTCGCAGCGTCGCTCGCCGGTCCCGCAGACGCATCAACAGAATGCGCCGGCGGAGACGGAGGGCGACGGCGGCGTCATGGATACGATCGGCGGGGCGCTCGGCGGCCTGTTCAAGCGCCAGCCGGGCAGCCGGCGCATGTCGACCGGCGAACTCGTGGTCCGGTCGGCCGTGCAGTCCGCCGCGCGCTCTCTCGGCACACAGATCACCCGCGCCATCTTCAAGGGCCTGGGCGGCGGGCGCGGCATCGCCGATCTCGGCGGCCAGTCGGCGAGCGATCGCGATTCAAGCGCGGCCGGCATTCTGGACGCGAAGCCACAGAAGAATCCGCTTCGCCCGAACGGATGAGGGACGGCATTCCTCGACCAGGCGCGACTGTCACAACTTTGTGATCTCCATGCGCGAGGGACGCCTTGTCCAACGGCGTCGCATCCTCCCGCGCGACCGCCGTTGCGCGTGTGGAGCACGACATGACCTCGATCACATCCGGCGACCTCCCGGTCGGCGAGCAAAGTCACGACCCCCGTCCGAAACTCGATCACAGCATCGACATCCGAGCGATATTCATCTTCCTCGCGGTGATCGCGGGCGGCCTGTTCTTCACGGCCTTTTCGATCTACCGCGACATCGAGGCGTCCGGCACGCCGGTCTCGACATCGACCATGGTCTGGCTGCTGCTCGGCGTGGCGCTGCTGATCGCGCTCGGCTTCGAATTTGTCAACGGCTTCCACGATACGGCAAATGCCGTCGCCACCGTGATCTACACGCGCGCGCTACCAGCGCCGATCGCCGTCGTATGGTCCGGCTTCTTCAACTTCCTCGGCGTTCTCCTCTCCAGCGGCGCGGTCGCCTTCGGCATCATCTCGCTCCTGCCGGTCGAATTGATCCTGCAGGTCGGCTCGGACGCCGGCTTCGCGATGGTCTTCGCACTGCTGATTGCCGCGATCATCTGGAATCTGGGAACCTGGTGGCTCGGCCTGCCGGCGTCCTCGTCGCATACGCTGATCGGCTCGATCATCGGCGTCGGCGTCGCCAATGCCCTGATGCGCGGTCGTGACGGCACGTCGGGCGTCGACTGGAGCAAAGCGACGGAGATCGGATATGCGCTGCTGCTGTCGCCGGTCTTCGGCTTCATTTGCGCCGGCGCTCTCCTGCTCGCGCTTAAGGCGATGGTGAAGACCAAATCGCTCTACCAGGAGCCGAAAGGCGACGAAAAGCCGCCGCTATGGATCCGCGGTCTGCTGATCCTCACCTGCACCGGCGTGTCCTTCGCCCATGGCTCCAACGACGGCCAGAAGGGCATGGGCCTCATCATGCTCATCCTCATCGGCACGGTGCCGACGACCTATGCGCTGAATCGCGCTCTGCCGGCCTCCGCCACGGCCGAATTCGCCCAGGTCTCGGAAGCCGCTTCCAAGGTCATCGACAGCAGGGCCGCCGGCTACAACATCATCGGCGATCCGCGCCCGATCGTGACCAGCTATGTCGCGCAGCGCGAAATCACCGGCGGCACCTTCCCGGCGCTCGCCAAGCTCGTGCAGAGCATCGGCGCGGACGTGAAAGGCTACGGGTCGATCGCGCAGATCCCGGCCCAGAGCGTCGGCAACGTCCGCAATGACATGTATCTGGCCTCCGAGGCGATCCGCTTCCTCATGAAGGACAAGGCCAGCGAACTGACCGCCGCTGACATCAAGACCCTCGGCGCCTTCCGCGCCTCGCTCGACAGCATGACGAAATTCATCCCCGACTGGGTGAAGATCGCCGTTGCCATCGCGCTCGGCCTCGGCACGATGATCGGCTGGAAGCGCATCGTCGTGACGGTCGGCGAGAAGATCGGCAAGCAGCATCTGACCTATGCGCAGGGCGCGTCCGCCGAGCTGGTTGCGATGGGGACGATCTTCGCGGCCGATAATTTCGGCCTGCCCGTCTCGACGACACACGTCCTGTCGTCCGGCATCGCCGGCACGATGGCGGCGAACGGGTCCGGCGTACAGATGTCGACGATCCGGTCGATCGCCCTCGCATGGATCCTGACGCTGCCTTGCGCCATGGCCCTGTCGGCCACGCTGTTCTTCATCTTCCGCCATCTGTTCTGACGCGGGGGCGCTCGTGAACGGGGTGCGCACCCTGCGCGCCCCGTTTTTCTTTGCTCCGGGTGAGGGCTAACCTCCGGCCCGATCCGAGGAGTGAACGAATCGATGGCGACTCTCGACGCAGTGCTTTCACAGATCGACCGCAACGAAGCGGGAGCGTTGCAGCGCCTGTTCGAACTGCTGGCGATCCCGTCCGTTTCGACCGACCCGAAATATGCCGAAGACTGCGCACGTGCGGCCGACTGGCTTTCGCGCGAATTGCAGGGGCTCGGCTTCGACGCCTCCGTCCGGCCGACGGCGGGCCGCCCAATGGTCATCGCGCATGCGAAAGCAAAACGCCGCGACGTGCCGCATGTGCTGTTCTACGGACACTACGACGTGCAGCCGGTCGATCCGCTGAACCTGTGGAAGAGCGATCCGTTCGCGCCGAAGATCGAGGAAACGCCGGCCGGCAAGCAGATCGTCGCGCGCGGCGCCAGCGACGACAAGGGCCAGCTCATGACCTTCGTGGAGGCCTGCCGCGCCTTCCGCGAGACCGGCGACCTGCCCTGCGATATTTCCATCCTGTTCGAGGGCGAGGAAGAAACCGGCTCGCCGTCGCTGCCGGCCTTCCTCGATGCGAACAAGAAAGAGCTCGAAGCCGACATCATGCTGGTCTGCGATACCGGCATGTGGGACCGCACCACACCCGCGATCACGACGATGCTGCGCGGTCTCGTCGCCGAGGAAGTGACGATCCACGCCGCGAACCGCGATCTGCATTCGGGCATGTACGGCGGCCCGGCGATCAATCCGATCCGCGTGCTGGCAAAAATCATCGCCGATCTGCACGACGATCGCGGCCGGGTGACGCTGCCGGGATTCTACGACGGCGTCGAAGACCTGCCGGACGACATCGCCGAGCAATGGCGCGCGCTCGATTTCGACGAGAACGCATTCCTCCGCGAGGTTGGCCTGTCGGTGCCCGCCGGCGAGCACGACCGCAGCGTGCTCGAACAGATCTGGTCGCGCCCGACCTGCGACGTGAACGGCATCTGGGGCGGCTATATCGGCGAGGGCTCCAAGACCGTGCTGCCCGCGAAGGCGAGCGCGAAACTCACGTTCCGGCTCGTCGGCAAGCAGGACCCCGAAAAAGTGTCGGCCGCGTTCCGCGCCTTCGTGAAAGACCGCCTGCCGGCCGACTGCCGCGCGGAGTTCCTCGCGAAGGGCGGCAGCCCTGCCCTGCAACTGCCGTTCGGCTCGGAAGCTCTTTCGCGCGCGCGCCGCGCCCTGCAGGCCGAATGGGACAAGGAGCCTGTCATGATGGCGTCCGGCGGCTCGATCCCGATCGTCGGCACGTTCAAGCGCGACCTCAAGATGGATGCGCTGATGATCGGATTCGCCCTAGACGACGACCGCATCCATTCGCCGAACGAAAAGTATGAGGTGACGTCGTTCCACAAGGGCGCGCGAAGCTGGGCGCGGGTGCTGGCGGCACTGGCGGGGTAAAACGCCACCCCCGCACCACCCGAAGATCAGTCCTTAAGGATCGCGGTTCCGGCCAAGGTGTCGTAGAGCGGATCACGCTTGGTAGCAATCTGGATAGCCAATACAATCGCCCAGACGCCGCCGAGCGCTCCAGCAATGACGAGCGGTATGAAGAGCGCTTCGATGCTCGCGCCGCCGATCCCGTAAAAAGCCGCGACCGCCAACAGCGGAAGAAGTCCGATCGTCATCGCAAGGTAGCGCAGTAAAACCTTGGAAAGCGGTGCGCCGGGAATGCTCGGGGTCGAGCGGTCAACCAACGTCATTCGCATGGCCAGTGCGCCGATCGACTTACCGGTCAAAGAAAAAAGGGCCACGAAATACGCGACAAGCGCGATAAGCAGAAACCAGCTGAGATCGAATCCGGAGATCGGCTTTCCCACTGCATCGATCATATAGCCTTGTGATATCGTCTTGGTGACGGCCCCCTCTCGCACCGAGCGGCCAACGGTCAGAACACGGCCTGTCTCAAGCCCGAAAAATTGTACACGACAAAGAACAGCGAAATTCGCATTTTGAGGGGGCGCGGGAGAAAGTTCCTGCGGAATCTGATTTGAGCTCGTGCAGGCCCTGAAAATGCCAGAAGTCATCTGGACTGAACCAGCCGTCATCGAAAAAAGAAGCGCCGCCAATGCTCCAATTGGGACATAGACGACCAGATAGTCGATCAGAAAGGCAATCCATCGTCTCCAGAAGCCTGCCCGAGGACAGTTGCGGGCCGCGTCAACACCGTCGATTTCCATTGCTAGACGCCATTCTGGAGTTGCCGCTACGCCGCTTCTCTATCGATATCCTGGATCAGTTGTCCAACGGCCAAAGCTTCGGCCTCTTCCTGTACGGCAAACGCTTCCAGTTCATCGTCATGCTGCCGGGCGTTTCGGCGTAGAGCACGTCCTTCGCCTGCGGGGCGTAGGCGGCGTAGAAATGCTGCGACGATTTCACGACGACGATCTTCTTCGTCGTCCAGTCCACGCCCAGCGGCGTGAACACATCGCCAAGCGCCTGCGTGCGAAAGGCGTTGAGGACGATTTCGATGCCGCTCTCCGTACGGACGACCGCCGTGTCGCCGAGCGGCGAGGTTTCGCCGCGGCCGAAGACATTCGTCATCCGCGCATCGCGAACGCAGCGCAGCACCTCGACAGTCGCGTCGAACGGATCGCCTGAGGCGGGCGATGTCTTGCCGCCGATGCGCAGCGGCAGTTTCGCGCCCTCGCCCGCCGCGAAGCAGAGCGCGACGGCCGACACGTCCCACAACGGGCCGATCGCGACCGACCCGATGCCCCGCTCCGCCAGCCGCCGCAACAGGAAGGTGGAATCGCCCGCCGACCCGCCGCCGGGATTGTCGGCGGAATCGGCGATCACGACAGGGCCGCCGTCGATGGCGAGCGCCGCGTCGATCGTCTCGTCGGCGCTGCGATAATTCGCGAGCAGCGCATCGCGAAAACCCTTCACCTCATCGGCAAGCGTCCGTGCCAGCGCATCGCCGTGCGCTTGACGGTCATCGGTGACGACGAGCACCTTCGTGCCGAGTTCCGGACAATCGCCCCACGGAAACCCGTGGATCAGCGACACGGACAAGACGCCGTCCTTGCCTTCCAGTGCGCTCATGCGCTGCACGAAACTGCGCATCGGCTCGCGCGATGTATGGAACATCGACAGCATACCGAGATCGACGATGGATTTCTTCGGCCTGATGCGCTTTTCCGCCGTCGCGATCGTGAGATCGACGGTCTCCACCGCGCGTTCGTAGATGTCGGTGTGCGGATATTCCTTGAAGAAGACGATGACGTCCGCGCTTT
>ERZ500994.154-NODE-154-length-22906-cov-6.017155_pt1 | contig 22906 bp, 31 predicted proteins | sample MGYA00248878_ERZ500994 | MGnify/ENA primary metagenome ERZ500994 (study PRJEB25958, sample SAMN03398533) | human skin metagenome | study: EMG produced TPA metagenomics assembly of the Human Skin Microbiome Metagenome (human skin metagenome) data set. | reverse complement strand
TAACTTTTCGATCGCTATCTACTAGGTAGTGAACAATATTATTTTCTTTGTGAATAGAAATAAGCATATTATTCAATTCATAGTCAGGCGCACTAGCCATATCACCAATACCCTCTTGTGCGACGCTCGGCATACGAAAACATACGATTTCTTTTTTTTCAGGTTCAAAATATGCGACTTTTATACCATCATGACCATCATCAATACCAACAGCTAAAACATTGTCCGTAAGACTATTATTAGACATAAATTTATCCTATAAATTAATGAACATTAAAAACCAAAGGGGTTCGAGATATTTTTACTATTTTTATCTGTGCCAGTAATGGCTGTTCTGATTAATGCAAATGAGCAACGTAATGGCATTTTGAGTATGTTTTCAAAGATAATGCAGTAAGCCCACATGCCAATCAAAACTACTAAAAAGAACCAAGACAAACTGCATAGCAGCAGCAGTGGAATTGTTAAAAAGGCAGCCACACCATTTAAACCAAATACATTTAATTTGTAGCTGGCTTGCGACCAATGACCATTCATAAATTTTCCTTTTATTAGTAAGAATCAAGTTCTTCAATTTCTTCTTTGGATAGTTCTTCACTTTCCTCGACTAAATGACGATAACTGGCTAAATTGATTTTCCCCTCAGCCAGTAGTTGTTTGCCTTGAGCTTCAAAACTAACTGAGCCAAATTTGCCATGTCGTACAATCATCTTAATTTTTCGTACCATGTCGTCAGGGTTCTTCGCTTTTTTCTTTAGATAGTCTCTTAATGCTGGTGTGAATTTAAGACTCTCACGTACTGCAAACATGTTGCCATTTACATCTTCAATTAACTTTTGACTGATTAACATCCGAATGGTATCGGCAAGTTCTAAAGCTTTTTGTTGTTGGATGCTTTCAGGAAACAGACTAATGAGACGCGGCAAAATTGCAGGGACATTACTAGCATGCGTAGTGGCATAAGCTGGGTGACCAGTGTTTGATAATTCAATAGCAGCATCGACGGTGCTATAATCTCGCAGCTCCCCCACCATGATTGCATCCGGTGAGCGACGCATCGCGGAACGATTAGCATCATGAAAGGTAAGAATGTTTTGCCCAGGACCTATTGAACTTTGAATAACAGCACTATGTTTACTTTTTACCTTGTCGTAATTAATTTCAATCGGGTCCTCATGAGTTAATAAAATACCTTTTATTAAGGTATCTTCTTCTAAGATATAACGATAAATTGCAGCCAATGTTGTTGACTTACCTTCCCCTGTTGCCCCTGAGATAATGACAATACCGCTAGGAATAATGCAATCAAGGACAAATTCTTTTGACATGCCTAATTTATAATAAGGAGTGGGTTCGTCAGCCAATGGTCTTAAAATGACTGAAAATGAATTTTCATGAATGGCAGATGCACAGCCAGTAATTTCGTAACGAAAACGGCGACGTTTACTTTCTGCAAATTGTTTAGCCTGTTTTTCATAATCTTCATCATTCACAATATTGCCATCAAGCATCTTAGCTTGACCACTTAGACATTTCCCTTCACTGATATTAATAAGGAAGGTATTGTTGCCAGTTAACTTTCTTGCTAGGTACTCGCACTCATGCCGTTGCATAATGCGATAAGTAATAGCCTTTAACCCTCGACGTTTTTTCTTAACCAATACCGGATATCCAGGAATGATTATGATGTCGCTAATGCTATCTTGCTCTGCAATCTCAGTGAATAATAATCGTAGGTGATTGTCATTACCTTCGTTTCCGAAAACCAATGGATCGACGTATTGGGTACGACGATCCAAGGCAGGGATTTCTGTCCCCAAAATTGACTCCGGGGCTTTTTGAACAATAACAGGTTTTTGTGGTTCAGCTTCTTTCTTCTTAATCGCAAAAGTTTCCATTATTGTTTTACAACATCCTCTTGTTTCACTTGATAAGTTACAGTGTTATTGATCACCAAGTTTTGCGTAGGGGCGTATGGGTTTTTGACATAATCAAGTGGTGATAAGCTAGGCTTGGGTGCAATATCTTCTTGCTTATTTACTTTTTCAAAAGTATTGCTGACCGTTTCACGACTATCACTCTTATTGCTTGCTATCGTCGGCAATGGTTTTATTACGTTTGCACTTTGATCAGGCAAACTTCGATTAATATAGCCATGCAAAAGAATAGTTTGGTCTGCGCCTTTAGCAGTTGGCGTATTCATTACTGGTGTTGCAAAGGTAGGTATGACTTGCTGGGCTGAAATATTGTTAGTACGGTATGACGTCTTGCTTTTTTTTCTAGTAGTTTTTTGCTTAGGTTTTTTGATAGGTGCGCTATTGCTAATTGGCTGTGTATTAACGTCGCTTGGTGCAGTAGCAGATTGGTTATTAAACTCCAACCCTTTACTTACCTCGATAGTATTAAGCGGTGGGATAGATTGGTTGTTCTTATTAAAATCAGTTGGACGTGCGTTGACTATATTATTGCTATCAACGTTATTTGAATTAGCTAATGACTGTTCATTTTTTTGAGCAGCTGGTGCTTCATTAAGTACAATGCTTGTTCCGCCAGTTGGTTGTCTGACCACTACACCACTTTCATAAGAAGATAAAATTTCATTGGCACCCACTTGTTTAAATTGTGGTAGCGTGTCAATGCGTAATAATTTTTCGTCGATAGACCATTGAATGCCAGTGTTCTTATCATATAGGTTATAACTAGAAATGGCTGGCATGGTGATACGACCTTGCATGGCAAGCAAGTGGAATTTAATCATGCCGATGTAATCGCGGTTAAGTCGTTCGAGTTTCTGCTGTAATGCTATACCAGCTTCATTAACACCGATGTTCCATCCATCTACCGTTGCCTTTTCCCAAACACGCTTTTCTTCTTCATTGCGTGGAGAAAGATCACCACCCATGAAAGAAATTTTATCGAAGGCATCCGCTTCATAATTTACATTTAAGTAGCTGCGCCAATTAGGTGCGGTACTTGAAAAGCTGGCTTGCTTCTCAATGTTGTAAACACGTTTAGTTAAACGAATTTGGTCAGTACCTTTTTGGTTATATAAGTCATTGGCTTCACTGATAACTGGTGGTACAACTTTTCCTTGAATCATTAAAGCATTGAAATTATAAATTGCGTCCAACTGACGACTATCAGTTTGAATGATATTGTTGATCTGTTTATTGGTTGCAATCATTGCAGCTTTAATAGCAGATTGCCGGGCAAAATCTTCAATCAATTTTAAACGCATTTGCTGTTCAACTAGACCATTGCGACTTTTATCATTCATGTTTCTAGTTTGACTTTGAAAACGCAATAAGTCATAGACGTTATTGATATCTTGTTCATAGTTAATTGCTTGGCTATCAAAACTAACTATTGAAGCTGCTACCAATAAGCCACCCTTCGCAAGGCTGTTTAATTTAAATGTCATTCTCATTTATTCAGCCCTTACTTATAGATTAATACAATAGTTTTATTTTGTTTGTCGATAGCAATATTGGCAGTTTGTTGAAGTTGGCTATCAACTGCAATCACAATATCCTCAGGCGTAGCATTGTAATCGGTAAAATTAACAGTTGGTAAATTGTCAGTGCGATACCCTTGCTCAAGGAAACGATAGCCATACTTAATGGCAATGGATTCTAAAATACCTTGTGGCTTACCTATATAATTCACACGAATTTTATCCTTTGAAAAATCTAAGTTATATGCCCCCAAGGTCTCGTTATATGTTTGGCGGTATTTGGTCAAACTCAGTTGCGCGTTCATCGCTTTTTGAGTTTCTTGACTGATAATCTCCAATGGACTTGGGGCAGTTACTTGAAGGGTAGATAAATTATTATTGGATGAATAGCTACCACCTTGGATGCTAGTACATCCAGTAACAACAATCGTAAGTGCAGTTAAAAATGGCATTGCTAGTTTGTGAGTTGCTTTCATAAATATCCCAAATTCTTAATTAATAAATGCGTTGCTTAGATAAACAAAAAATGACTTAACTTAAAGCTAAGGCTTAACAAACAAAAATCTATCTATATAGCCAATTCAAATGTTAAGTAGCCCTCAATTTCAGTAAATTTTGTTCAGGTAAATATTATCTTACTACCAGCATTTTATCATATAAAAAAAGACTTATATTTCAAAAAAACAGTATATTTAAGAAAATATATCGTTTTTAGAGGCTTATTTTTGGTATTTATTAGTTTATTTTGGATAAACGCTTTTTAAGTTTGGTCAAAAGCGATTTTTTTTGGATAAAAACCATCAGTAAATGGTTTTTTAAGTTCAAAAATGGTTATTAACCTCTTAAAAATGGTTAAACCTTCAAATTATTGGTCAAAATGGATTTTTTTTGGTTATTTAGTCGAATTTTTGGTTTTTCTGCTTCAAAAATGGTTTTCTATTATTTTTTTTGGTTTTTCTGCATTAAAAATGGTTATTTATCTAGATAACATGGATAAAGCTAAGAAAAAATGGATGAAATACGATAGAAAATGGTTAAATGCCGCTTAAAATGGTTTTTTACCCATATAAAATGGTTATATCATGTAAAAAAATGGTTTTTTTGCAAATATAATGGTTTTTTAACCCTGAAAAATGGATTTTTTATTTCCTGCCATCTAATTTTTGTTCGTTGTAACGTTGACATACACGCAAAAAAATTTAAAAACCCTGTGTGCAGAAAAGTATTATATTTTTTCTTCAAAAATACCATTTATAGCACTTTCTGAGCGTTCTCGTTCTCTACGTTAGTGCCGTCCATGACTTGATTATGATTTGGGATGAGGCACTACTTTGAAACTAAGATGAAATGAAAATAGAATTTTGTCGCATTTTTTCAGCAAAGCACAGTTTGATACAGTTTGATTTGGGGCGTATTTCGGCCTTTCCCTCTATATTCTTACTGTTTTCTTTTAGCTAAATACAATTAATACCGTGACAAATTACGCGCCTCTTTGCTTAACCAATTAACCCTCCAGTAATAAAACCCAACCAAAAAAATACCCTAGTAATTTAACTAGGGCATTTAATCTCAGCATCAAAATTGATCAGTATGGCAGGTCATCTGTTATGTCAGTATTGGGTATTGTGCTTTCATGTGCTTGCTCTTGGTTAATTGTTCCTGGCACTGCTGGTCCTACAAATTCAAAATGCGAGCAATCAATTTCAGTATAGTAACTGGTCTTACCTTCTTGATTAGTATGCTTGCGGTAACGTATTTTACCTTCGACTTCAATACGTCTGCCTTTGGTTAAATATTTTAATACAGTCTCATGATTATTAGGTGGGAATACAATCGTATGCCATTCAGTGCGTTCGCGACGTTCACCAGTATTTTTATCAGTCCATCTTTCGCTAGTTGCTAATGAAGCAGTAACTTTTTTAGAGCCATCTTGAAAATTAATAACGTTTGGTTCGCTTCCAACCAAGCCAGTTAAAATAACACGGTTCATAAATTCTCCTATTAGACTTACCATTTTTTTTAAAAGTCTAAAACTAAATACCCGGTATTGGGTGGTCTTGATAAAGCCCCTTGCCTTATCAATGAAGCCATTATAGCAACTCAGTTTTGGAGAATGAATTGATATTGATAGTTCTGTCACCCACTTGCAGCTTAATACATTTACTGTCCTACTATTTTCTTTTTTAAGAAATTTGGATAACACCGCTGCGATTTTTATAACAATAATTTGACTAATTAAAACGGCTGCATAAAAAAACCATCACGAAGGATGGCTCTCTAATTTGTAAGGTACTATAAAAATTATGGCTGACTTTCAAGCTCTGCAATTTTTCATCTAATGTAATTTACCGCTTAAGAATGAAGCCATTAAAATCGTACTCATATTCATAAGAATAATTGTGTTCAAAAGCTTCATAACAGACTCGGCTCTCATAATCTTCTTCAATGCAATAACATAAGCTATCAACGAATAGATGATAGTCACCATTTTGGATCAGGTAGTTAAGGTCAGATACAACGATACCTATAATACCGTAACCTTGCATGAGGCTATCATTCTCAATATCCAGTAATACACTTTTTGCAAATGCTATTGCAGTTTTATCAGTTGGGGTGTTAGTAATCGAAATATTAAAATCACAATCTTCACCAGTCGAAGTTAAACTAACTATTAAACCATGCTGACCTAAAATCTCTAGCAAACGATTTAATTCGGTGATGAAGTCATACCCATGCTTGGTAATAATTTCCTTACGCCAGTTTTGATAAGCTTGTGCTTGAGCAGACGAACTTAAATCAATAAAGTTATAAGTTTTTGATTGGTGGTTGGGTTGAGTATTTGACATGATTGTCTCTTGGCCTTCCTGATAATCAGTTTGGGTATTCACAATAACTCTCCTTAAACTTCGGCAAGCAGTTGGTTATATTCCATCACTGCCATCTTGATAGTGGGTGCAGCAGCCTTGTAATCTTTGGCAAGTTGTAGGCGCATTGCTTTGGCGTGTTCTACCGCCGCGTTATAATCAGCCATTCGGCAAACATCACGCCAGTTACGTTGCTTACCGATTTTAAATTTTATCTGATACTTAAGTGAGTGAGACATTTTTAACTCCAGTAACGTTGAGTACGTTCACCAAGGCCCTACTGCCTTTGCTTGATTTCATTGTAAGTGCTAACACTAAATTTCATTAGCTATACAGGTATCGTTGTCGACCGCTAAGTGCTTAACCACTAACGGCTTACTGTTTTCTTTTTCCTCAATCAAAATTAAGTTATCCGTTATTCTTCAACATCAGGTATAAAAAACCCTAGTCAAGCAACTAGGGTCTGTTGAAATATTTGGCTAGTGAAAATTCGCACCATGCCAAGTGCAATCGTTAGGGCTATTTTTTTGGCATTCAAAAATATACGTTTTTTTGCCATTGGTCACAGCAACCTTTCCATAGTAGTTAACGCTAGAGGTAACATACCGGTCAAAATTTGAACGTTCAATATCTAGGATTTTTGATTTCTCCTTGGGATTGCTTGGCATGGTATAGGCTGTGATTTTTTCCCCTGGGGTGCAACTGCCTGTCACCAAAATAGCGTTCGCATTAAATGCACTAAGCGCAAGTAAAGTGATAAAGATTTTTTTTATGAGGTTTCCTTTCAAATTTTTAAGGGTTCTTGGCATCTATCATGCCAGCTCAACGCCCAACGTCAAACTTGCCATTGGGCTTTAAAATTTTTACTTGGTGAAGCTTGTTCTAAAGGCTTCTAAAATTGCTTGGTATATTCCAAGCTCTTTATGCTCATTGATATCGCGAACTATGATTTGCTCAAGCTCGGACTGATAAAATTTCATCGGGGTAACATTATCTGTCATAAGATGATTGACCTTACTAGAATCAATTTCCGTTGCCTTCTCAAAATCAAGATAGATATGTGACTCGTCATCCGATGGTAATTTTCTGACCAGTAACGGTTCACTTGAAGCAAAGATATCATTAACTTTACCCATGTCATGAAATTCAACATTGGGTACATCAATTTGTAAAAAGGCATCGAGGCTTACTTCAACATTCTTAGCTGTTATCAACTCGACACATAAATTACGACGCAGGGTAACTTTCTCAAAGTTGGTTGCATCTTTTTTAAAGCAGGTTGTTAGCTTGGTGAAGTTTGAGACATACACCTTTTGAATATTCGATGTGTTTGAAATGTTTTCAACTATTTTAGATAAGTCTGACATCGGGTTGCTCCAGTTTGTTTGAGTTATGAATGTTTAACGTGATAGGGTCATTATAGAAACCAGCAATTTAAAAAGCTTGCACTACAAACCATCGTGCCAGCGGCAACCGACTTAATCAGGTATGATTTACTTTTTTCCTTTTATTGTTTAGTAGCTATGCCCTGCTCGAGGCTTTAAAAACCCCATCATTTGACAGGGTGATTTTGGCTGGCATGATGATATTAAGTGTTCACGGCTTCAACAAGTTTCTTAAGATTAAATTCCATTTGAAAATTTAACATGAATAAATCGTCTGAGTCGCAAACTTCATAAGTGAGTAAAACAAGTGGGTCATTAAATTCTGAGTAACCTCTATCATTTAAAATGGTCAGCGTCGCTGAGGTAAAGTTAAACCATTCATCCGTAAAGGCTTGGTCAAGGTTGTCATTTTCCCATGAGAAATCGACATCAAATAAATCTAGGGTAAGATTAGCTAGGTACTTGCCATTTTTGCTAAAAGCCTTTCTTTTGGCAATAAACGCATCAACGTCTGCGGCATTATTAAAACCCATGAACGCTAAGTTATCACGCAACACGGATTTAAATGCGGCAAGCTGTTCAGGGGTTTGATGAATAACCATGTCAGTTGGCAAGTCATCAAACGAAGTCTGACTCTCAAAATTTGGCAAAGGTTTAAAAAAACTTGATAGATTGACAAGCGGTAGTTCCTTTTGTTGGTCAATAAATTTTTGAATGGTAGCCGCTGGCGTGGTAAATACTTCATCATCAAATAATTTACCTTCAATAAAATTAACCTCACCATCAAATTTGATATTGTTTGATACGATGGTATTAACGGCGTAAAAAGCAAACGCTGTACCTTGGGTGGCGGCAGTCAAGAATGCGGTTTGGGCATTGGTGAAACCTAAAACTAATTTATCCATAATAGTTCCCTAGTTGTTGTCATTGAAACTGATAAACCCATTCTAGGTGGTCATGGGTTTTTATCCCATTAAACTAGGCATAGTTAACAACGCTGTTGTGGTTATGTTTTGCCGCTTTACTGTTTTCCTTTATTTACCTGCTCTATATTGTGGGCCGAGTCCTCCAAACTCAGCCTTTGCTCTCTACTCGCTTTGATAAAATTCAATTTGGGCATCAGCCAACGTCGCCGGTTCACGCCACGCATTTATTTCAGATTGAATTTGTGTTGCCCAATCTTTCAACAAGGTTTGGTCAAGTTCTGAGACAATGACATCATGGTCACTATCAAACCCTTTGAGTCCGCCGTGACCGGTGTGCATGAATGTTCTCATGGTCTCGTCGATATCAAGATGAAAGCTGGCAAGGTCTGTGTCATCACGCAATACCAAACTTGCCAATGGCTTATTGTTTTGTAGCAAGTCATTGAGCTGCTCTGCGCTGACCAATAAGGTGACAAGCTGATTAATACCCATCATACCCTTGTCACTTTGGCGATACAGACTTAATACCGCATCAATCGTTATCTCGCCTTCCGGCAAGACGGACTTATCTAAAAATAGGATTTCCCGATTAACTGGTTGGCTCATTAACGTTGCTAAATCGTTTTGGTTAAATTGGGACATAGTGTACCTCGTACTGGCGTGATAAGAGTGTGGATTACCATAAGCGTTGCAGTATAAAGACAAAGCTTGGGCGTGAATGTGTTGCTGGGTTGGCAAAGCCACCGGTAACGTCTGATAAATTGATGTAGGTCTTGCCATCCATCTTGTCATCAAAATTAAAAACAACTTGGTATTTGTCTTGCAGTAGGTTTAAATTGTCGATATCCGCAGCTGGCAACATGTCAATACGTTTACCGATTAAATTATTTAGACTTAAGATTTCCAAATAAGAAAAGCCATATTTATCCAGTAGATGCAGAGTGCTGGCTGTCATGTTGAGCTGACGGCTTTTAATTTTCTCCAGCAAGTTTTTGTTTTTATCACAATGCCATTGTCTTTGTGAAAACATCGGGATAGCTGTCTTTACCTCATACTCAAAGTTCAGCTCTTTGGCATGCTCAAGGGACTTGGTATAAAAGTTACCCACCCGGTAAAACTCAATAGCCTTCTTATGATTGACTGGCTTTGCTCGATAAAATGAAAAGCTAAACGTCTGACTATTGATGGCGGTGGTTTTGCAACCTGCCAGCATTGGGTCAAGTTCTGCTGGCGTGGTGGCAACAAGTGGGTGAGATTGTAATAAAGACATCGTGTAACTCCAGTTAGATTGAGTTGGGTTTATTTTATAGCGTACCTGAGCCTCGAGCATGCGCTATGGGAAATAGTGGCCAGCACATTGTGGTTATATTGGATCGCTCTACTATTTTCTTTTAACTGCATTTAAAGATTATCGCGCTTGAGCGACCAACAATACTGACAAATTCCTGACAACTGATTGCTATAAAAAAAGCCATCAAAATTGACGGCTTTATTGTTTGGATTTGGCTAGATGGCACAGATTTGTTCGCGCATCTGAGAATAGCACTGGAGGATATCGTCGTGGTTATCTTCTTCCTTAAGCAGCTGACTATTAAAAATTACCGTGCTATTTTGGCGTTCGTCTGCAAGCAACAACACCACTTCATCACGCCCATCAACCTGAGTATTTTGAACTTGATAAGATAAATCACTACCAAGGTGTTTAAAACAAATGGCATCATTTGCCACTTTCGAGACTTCAAAACAGCCAATATCAACATCATGGAATACGCATAGATGGCTATGGTCTTGTGGTACTTGGATAGCTTGTGAAATATCCATCTGACAGAAACTTTGGAAAAATTTTCTTAGTAATGGGGTTGCAATACGGTGTGGAATCATAAAAACCTCTCGACAATTTAATAGGTTAGATAAAACAAGTTTGGTTACTTGAGCAGTACAGCACATCCTTGCCACTTGGCTTTGCTTCGCTTAAGTCAATTTTGTGGTAAAAGTAAGGCTTTTTAAAAGGGTTGTAGCTGATATCGTTTCCATCAGTCGTGGTGGCTTGAGCATCAAAATTGACCACCAAGCCACAGGCAAAAGCGTGAACATTGCGCTGTTTATCCCGGATGGCGCGTTGGCGGCTTGTTTCATTGACTTTAAAAAATACGTCACGTAAAGTCACATGGTCAGTGTGACACACCACTTTTCCATTCTGCTGAATCGACATCATGCCATTGTTTAAGTTTTTATAGACGCGCACAGGCTTGCTTAAATCTAATGTACGATTTTTATAGAATTGGACGCTCATATCTGACCACCTTATAAAGATTAAAGATTTGGGTTAGCTAGGCAACCTTCCATACCTAGCTTCAATGCTGTTTAGATGGCTTGGTAACTAGGTAGCATTTCGGAATCTGCCCACTTAAGCCATGCGGCTAAAAACCCTTGCTGTGTTTGAAAGTTCTCAAACTTGGGTTCGTTATCAAGCACTGGTGTAAGCGACATCACGCCTTTACAACATGAGTAGATACCCGACAGTGACAGCGCATTTTGCATGCACAGTTCAAGGCGCGATTGATCAAAATATGAACGGTATTTGTTCATCACGTCATCTTTAAGTAGCCATGATGCAAGCTTGCTATCTTCGTATGGCGAATCTTCATCGTCTAAATTGTCAAAAAATTTGACGGTTTTATCTATGATAGAAAATGATTGGTAGATGCCCAGGTTTTCATCGCACTTAGCAGATAGATACAATGACAAGTCGTTTTCCAGGGCAACAATGAGATTTTCAGCTGTTGACTGTAGGATTCTTGGCTTATCATTGGCTATTGCATACTCGTTCCATAACTTGATGCGTTTGCGTCTAGTAATGTTTTCAAGTTGGACGGTTAATTCCGTCATTAAAGCGAAATTAAGCATGGTGTAAACTCCAGTGTGTCTGAGTTGAAATAAGCAAGCTAATCTTGCTTGGTATGGGTTCATTATAGGGTGGTGTTGGGAGGTGTTATAGCAATTCAGGCTAGGCTGCGAACGGCTTTGGGTTTAGTTATTGACCAGTTTACTGTTTTCTTTTTTTAGATAATCCAATTTCCTGTGGGTCAGTTAAACGGTGATTTTGGGCATAAAAAAAGCTGGCAAGTTTGCCAGCCAATCCCAATCGTGATAGCTATCCTTTAATCAGTGAAACTTTCGATAAACGCAGTATGTATTCGTTGATACATGGAGCCATTCTTGCTGGCATTAATATCGTCGATAATATTGCTCACAAGTAATAGTGCGATATCCTCCATTGGATAAGTGTCATCTATCATTTCAAAGCTAAAGTCCTCAATCGTCATGTTTTGGGCATCATCAAAATTAAACAAAATTGGCTGAATTGGTTGGCTATAAGGGGCAAACGCTAAATCAGGCAGACTTTCCTTAAACTGTTGATTTAAGTTGCCAATATCATTTATCGCCACATTATTAAAAGGTTGTTTCAGGCAAATATGCGTTAATACCTCGACGCCGTTAGCAGTAACTAGGGTTAAATCCAGCCAGCGGTAAGCGTCCACCTGAGCTGATTGCGAATCGTTTGCGACGGTCAAGCCAAATTTACTGTACTTAGGAATCGAGATAGATTTTACCGTGCTGGTGGAACTGATATTTTCGATGATATTGTCTAAAGAAGGCATAAAAATACTCCAGTGTGATTGAGTGAACTATATGGGTGGGGCTATGCGCCCTCACCTTCATTGATGGTTGAAATGACTGCTTTAAAATCGCTAAGACGAGTAATTTCTTCATCGTTCATGTATAGATGGCTATCTAAACAATTTGCATAGTACGATACAGTGATGGCATCACCATAAACCAATGATACTTTTTGATTAATCTGTCGATAAACCGCCTCAATAAATGTGTTTGAAGGACTTGGCAGGTTTTCGTAATCAAATTCTCTTAAAACTTCCCAGGCTTGGCTTTCAACTTCTTCGATGTCAATTCCCAATGACTCAGCAATTTTGACATGCTGAGTAAACTTTTCATTTGTGTCTGCATAAAAATCAATACGCATGATGTCTCCTATGGGTATGCTGCTTATGATGACTTCATTATAGGCAGTGCAGGTTTGGCGATACAGCGTCTTAGGCGAGCTGGCGGCCGTCTTGTGCTTCAATGATCTGACCGTTTACTGTTTTCTATTGGCAGGTTTTATGATTGTTTAGATTGTGGCACCGACGCGCCTTGACACTAAAGTTGACAGCGATTGCAAATATGATAAACTTTAAAATATGCAGTAAGGCCTATCCAGTGGGGAGCTAACCACTCCTGAACTTGCCGCATAAAAAAGCCCTCTTTGTATTAAAGAGGGCTTTTTCTATTGAATTTATTTAAAAATGCTTGGAAGGGTTATTACTATTTGGCACTGAATTTGCCTGTTAATTTTCTTGCGCCAGTTGGCGGTGATGGCAATGGACTTGCTCGCTCAATCGCCTCACGTAGGCTTGCTTCAAATTCTTTATCCGCCTTGCCTTTAAAAGATATATCGCTAACCGCACCGTTCTCAGCAATATTAAATGAAGCAACTAATGATTGACCATTACTTTTAACTGGTACATCCCAATACTCATCAATCCTACTCATGACATGTTCGACATAAGCACGGTTTTTTTGCTTATTTTCTTCATTGACAATTTCTTGATAAACATTATTTGATTGGTCATCTTTCTTAGCTTGAGAATAAGATTGTGCTTCATCAGTATTTTTACTGGTTATTTGAGTGGTCGTATCAGTATTATCTTTTTGGTATTCAGCTTGATTGCTTCGTCTTTGCTGTTGGAGTTGGATTGCTAGATAAGACGATGCGGTATTCACTATTTCGGCTGGCAGATTACCCCATAATGCTTGCCAGCCCTGACTGGATTCACCAGTTTCACGATACATCGTTTTTGATTGATACTGAATATTTTGTGTAATGCCTTCACTATTTCCTAAATTCTTAATAACAGCAGTTGCCGAACACACTTTTTGGTTCTGACTCAAAGGCGTTACTTCGGGATCAGTGATATTATCAAACTCTATTTCAGCGGATTCAATAATACTTACCATCGCTTCAAGTTTCAGAGCTTTAAAATTTGCATAGGTAATTTTTTTTGATTCGTCAATAATACCCTGCTTCACCCCTTGGATTAACGTTGGTTCAAGGCAAGGGTTTTTAACAGTATTTATGGTAGCCGCCAAATTAGTGCTTGAGGTTGTGCTAGAATTGGTGCTAACTACTGAGGCTGCGGTCACATTTCCCTTTTTTTCTTTGGTATTAGGGAGTTTATCGCAGGCTATCACGCTTAAAATCATGGGTAAAAATATTGTTATTCTTTTCATTGTTATACTCATAATCAATAGTAACTTTGTAGAAACAAAACTAATAATAATTTAACATACTAAAAATAAATTAAAAACGGCTTTTATTTGTAATCTTAATTCGAGTATTTAAATCAAACTTATTGTTATAGATAAACGCATCATAACTGAATGAACGTGGGTATTGAGGGTGGAATTACCCAAAAGGCATGATAATCATGCCTTCGGGGAACTTGACCAATTAGCCGATTACCTTATTATCAAGCCATTGGCAGAACACTTTGCGGTTGTGGCTATCTAGGTAAGCATAATACGATAGAACGTTTTTGTGAGCTTCTGCCTGGAAGTGTTGATGTGGGCTATCCGGAAATACCTCTTTGGCAATAGCCGTTACTGTCATACCAACATTAATAGCGGCTAGTTTGGTTACAATTTCTTGAGTTGTCATGCTATATCTCCTGCTGTGTTGTCGATGTCTTATTATGGCATTCACACACACGAGAATTAAGCATATCAAGCGAGGCTGGCGACCGCTTGGGACTTGATCCCCCGCTATTTTTACTGTTTTCTTTTTGAAAATGATAAATCGTTTGAGGCTGGCTTGATGACAGCAAGCCAGCCTGTTTGGTTACTTAAATACCGCCTCAACCAATGTACCCATGCCGGTATAAATCTCGACATACGATTTGCCATTAAAATCACGCGCATCGACCGATAGGGTCACATTCACCGCAAAGTCTTTCATATCACTGAAATGGAAATAATATTCACTGGTGTCAATATGCAGTGATACGTTGGTACGGTAACGAAATTCGACCACTTCAACGTGTTCGCCATTTTCAACTTCACTGTCTAATTCAAAATTGCTATTGTCTAAGCTAAAGCTCATACGTCCAAGACGTGCATAAGAGTTGTTGGCGTGACGGACGCGCTCAGAAAAGGCACGGTAATCGTCAAGTGAGTGAATGCCAAGCAATACTGACAGCACCTGTTTAATCTCATTTTTTAGCGTGGCGACCTGCTCGGATGATAAAGTAATCATCAAGGTATCAGGCATCACGGCACCAAATTCATCTTGGTTGTCGTATAAGTTCACCAAAGTCAATTTTTCACCATAGTTTTTTACAGCCTTTTCGATGATAAAGGTTGGCAAATTGTCCTCTAGGTAATCAGCTGGCAAGATGAAACCCTTATCATTCTTATCAAGACCATAGGCATCATCAAGTGCAAGCAAACCTAGACCTGTTTTGTTGTTCATCGCTTCGATTAGACGTTCCGCTGGTGCGTCAGATAGGCTATACGCAGGGGATTTTGGGGTTGAATTAGTCATGATTTTTACTCCAGTTAATTTGAGTAGTGAGTGAAAAAAAGATAACCATACTTGCTTGGTATGGGTTCATTATAGGGTGGGCAAATTTAAGGGGACAGCGGTTTAGGTCAGGCTGCAAGCGGCTTTGGACTTACTCCCCTATTAATTTACTGTTTTCTTTTGGTTAGCCATTAATCCGCTTGCGAAAAAAAACCGCCTAAGATTTTGGCGGTTCTTAATGCTGGGTGGGTTTGTTAATCAGTCAGGCTAAAAAATGCGTTTGAGGCGCGTTTGGCTGCTGAGACTTCATCAGGCGTCCCATTTTCGATAATTTTGTCGATATTGCCATAAAACCAGTTACGCAGTGCGTGGTATTTATCCGCGTAAAATTCATTCCATTTGGTATTTTTATGCTGAAAGTGATAGATACATAGCTGATTTAAGGCGTATAACGTCCCCACAATGCCTAACATTACGCCATCAATGTTTTCATCGCTATAATTGCCATAATTATGAGCTAGGTAACTTTTTTCAGGGTTGGCATGAAATAAAATGACGTCATCTATCACGACGAAGGGCAAAAGACCGTTACCGTAGCTGTCATCTTGGGCAAATTCTTCTGAGATATGAGACATTAAGTTTTGCGTCGTTGACATAAAGCGCATACCTTCGTTGATGTCCTGATCGAACTGTGAAAAGAATCCTACAGGGGATTGACTAACATCAACCTGCCCCTTTTTGACCATATCTAGCAGGGTATTTGGTGTGGTAACAGCTTCGGCGAAAACAGTATCGGTCATAACAAAACTCCAGTAACTTTGAGTGAAAGATTAACCAAGTATTTCTTGCTTGGTATGGGTTCATTATAGGGGGCTTGATGCTGGCAGGATATTAGTTTGGGCATGGTGGACCGTCGCATGTTGCTTATACCCACCACGCTTTACTGTTTTCTTTTGAATGAAGGCTAATATTTGGCTGGGGAAGGACTTAACATTCAAGCTCGGTGTTGAGCGTTAAATAACTTGCCATCGAGCGTCAATATATTGGTCAGTCCATTTAAAACATGCAAAGCTCAATTCACTATAGAAGTCATTGTCATACTCATCCGTGGAATAAATACTAGGGTCAATACCCAATGCTTTGAAAGTAAACGCTTGTCTCACTTGCTTACCATTGAAATTAAATATTAAGGTGATAGGTGTTTCTTCGGTAATGTCTTGTTCATCCATAATTTCGTGACTATAGGAGCCACATGTTGCCTTGGTTTCATCTGTATGTATGTCTAGTAGCTCAACATAGGCTTCGTTCTTCTCTAACGGCTCACCTGTTTCCTGATAATTACTTATGATATTAAGCAAATAGTCGTTAATATCGCCCAGGTGGTTGCCCTGGTGGGAAATAGCGATATGCAACTGTTTTTGTGCCAAAGGCTCGGTGGTATCAAGATTTGATTCAATCACTTTTTCTAATAAAGTCAAAGGAAAATAGAACTGTAAAGCTATTCTCTTAGTGCTATCAGATAATGAATGGCAATCGACTGCCAGGCAATGTTCAACATATTTGGTTTGTTCATCAGAAATGGTAACCGCATAAGTTTTCACACCAAAGTCATAGTCTTTCAACGTGAAGCAAAAATCATTGATTACGGTATCGTAGGATTCTGTGGCTAATCCACGTTCTAATTTGGCTAAAAAATCGTTAAATTTAGCGTTATCTAAAATCTCATTGGTAACGTATTTGATGGTTGTAGGTGTCAATAATTGCGGTATTAGTAAGTTCGGCAGAGGCAAGTTGATTTTCATGGGTTCTCCTTATTAAATAGTGCTATTGGTTGGTAACTTCACCTTGTTTGCTAAAGCAAGCGGCTTTTTCTTATAGAAAATCCTATACTGACAGATTTCTGACAAAACAAAATCCCCATGCCTTAGCAAGGGGAGGATGTCATCTGTCATGAGGTTAAGTTTGGCATATCCTTAAAAAAATCATAGCGACGATAACGCTCGTCCTCGCATAACCAAAAAATAAATTTCTCACGGTCATGACCGGATAAGGGTGATTTGACTTCTTCAAGTGCGCTAAAGGTTACCACCCTGCCAAACTTATCGTACCAATAGCTATCACGTCTATTGAAATGATCATGTGTGACGGCGTTATAGAGAGCCTTATACGTTGTATTCTTAAAAGATTGCACTATTTCATCTTCATCAAACTTACGAACCTGGGCTAACTGGTTTTCAGCGGCAAAATCGTTATAGGCGGTCAGCACCAAACTTGATGTGTCATTACCACTGTTTAATTGATTGGCAACTTGGGTGAATTGTGCGTGAGATACCATGATAGTTTCCTTATTCTTCATCATTTAAAATTGCTAGGATTTTGACTGCTTTTTCGTAGGTGAGTTTTTTGCGTTTAGCCAATTCATGAGAGCAAAACGCGTCACGACATTCTGCAATTACGGCTAATTGTTGTTGATAGGCTTGGTAATCCGCTTCACTATCCCACAGTGTCGGTGTACCTGAACCTTCTGAGACAACCGATAGCGTATCTAAATCAATTTTGCCGCGGACACCAAAGTAGGCGAATTTTCTGCCCACTTTATTAATCGTAATGAGTTGGGGCTTAGCAATTTTTAAGTGGGCTGGCACCAAAAAAAGCGTGGTACCAACCTCAATGTTTTCCCGATTAAAATTTTTAAGCATATTTTTTACCTTTTAGGCCAATGTAATCTGTTAATGGTAATTGCATTGTCACGACTACCGTTTGTGTGTCTGTGGAAGTCACGCCATGACGCTCGCATAGCGGATAAAATACGGCAGTGATAGTGTCCTGCACCTTTTCATCATCGTTGGTAGAAATATGGCAATCTAGCCCTTCACTATCAGCACTCACCCACTGGTCAACTGTTTGTGTTCCCGGCATCAAGCAAGCATCTAATTGTTTTTCTAGCCAAGTCAGTAATTTAGCCTTATCTTCGACATACGCGTGAAGCTGTTTGGCCATATCAGCTAGGTCATCAGTCATCACCACATGCCAGTCACCAAAATTAATCGTGTCGTTTTTGCAGTAAGGTTTCACATGGTCTTTTTGAGAAAAACTAAAGGTATAACAACACCGGTAGCAAACATGATCCCCATTACTAAGCGAATATAGGCACCCCACTACCTCATGGCTTTTCTTGCCAGTTTTAACATTAATGGGATGAATCGGTTGCCAGCCCATAGAAATTAATAAGCGAACGAATTGCTGATTTTGAGGTAGGTTCATAATGATGACTCCAGTAGCTTTAAGTGCAGTAGTGAATGAGCTGTTTGGCTCGGTATAAGTTGATTATAGATAGTCACCTCATCCCAACCAACCAAAACGGCACTGGTGGCCGCTGGCACGATGCTTAATACGACATGATTTACTATTTTCTTTTATTAAAATACGCATAAATATCGCGCCAGCCACTTTGCTTTTGTTTAGTACATGACAAAATAGCAAGGCTGACTTGCCTTGCTATGCGTCTAAAGTCAATCTACACTAAGCGGCTTGTTTCACCTCCTTTGGTTTGTACCAGGTTTCCCCATTTGAGAACCGGGCTGATACTTCATATTCGGTCGCATTTTGGGTGGCAATATATTCAAAGGCGTCATTTAGCGCGGTTTCCATACTGTTGATACGCTTGGTAATGTTCGGATGATAGCGTTCGCCTTGTTTCTCGCTAAATACCCCTGCATAAACCACTTCTTCAATGATGCCCTTGATGCAGCCTTTTAGGTCATCGTTATCACTTACCGTTTGTTTGTATGAGTAATCACTTGAAAGTGACAAGTCATGGTCAATATTTGCGCCTTCATAGTAGCCGCTTCTAACAATCACATTTTTTTCAAGCTGAATGTCGATACCGAAAAACGTTGAATTGGCAATGATGCGACCTAAAATTCTGCCTCCAAAATTACGCTGACCATCCCATTCACGATGGCTAGATGGGTAGCAGTCAAATTTAACGGTAATCCCCTTTTTAGTCTTGGTCTCCATGCCAGTCATCGTTGAGCGAATGTTGTCTAGCAAGTCATCATAATAAAAACTTGAACAATCACAGCCATGATAGCTCTCCCCGGCTTCTTCGGCCTCTGCACAGCAGTTGCAGCCAAAACTTACGGCAAACAAACGGTCTCGATATAAAAAATTTGCGGTACCCATGATATTCACTCCAGTAACTTTGAGTTTAAGAAAAGCAAGCTAATCTTGCTTGGTATGGGTTCATTATAGGCCGGGCAAATTCAGTGATACAGCGATTTGGGCGTGGTAGGCAGCTGCGTTGGGCTTATCTATTAATCCTTCTACTATTTTCCTTTTATATGATATTTTGTATATATATAATAGTATTATTCACTATAATATGTTAAGTCATAATAGTTTGCATCAAGCAATGAATCTCAATAATCCCTCAACCTATTTTTTATAAAGTGAGACTGACTATGGCCAAACCAGTAAATAAAACAAAAACCATTCATGAAATTGAACAAGAAATGCAAAAGATACAGCAGGAAGTTGATGCAAGAAATGCCAAAATTGAGGCATTGCAGCAGCAAAAATTGCAAGTGGTTTTAGAAGCAAAATGCACGTTTTTTGATGTGGTATATGATGCCGCCCTTAAAGACGCTACCGTGGCCAATACCTTGCTTGGATTGACCGAAAAGCTAACTGGTGAAAGGAAAAAAATAATCGCAAACTTTGTTAATGAATTGCGCGATAGCATTAAACCTATGCACCAAGAAGCCGTCAATGAGCCATCACCGCAGGGAAATGAGACGTTGACCCAAGCTGAACTTGAAGAACGTGAGATTGAAAGGATGCTTGCAGAGGAAGAAGCACAGAACGCGCCAGTCAACAGTGTTCAAACTCAACCACAAGCGAGTTAAACCATTTAAAACCAACGCATTCCCCTCAGTAACACGAGGGGTTTTTTGTAATATGACTAAGCCAATGGCATAACCTAAAGTCGCTTATCAGCTTGTATTTTTATAACTTTTGTTTGCTAATAATGGGTCTTTTAATAGCTGTATAAAAAATAACCAATTAACACAAACCGTTGTTTTTTATATAAAAATATCTATATATTTAGCCAATAATAGACGGGTTATCCACGATTTTGTGGATAACCCTTTCACTAAATAATCATTCATCTATCGTCTCAAGTTGGTCAATCAGTTGCTCAACCAAACTGATTTTTGCGTGATAAAACATACCTGCATCCGCTTGCGTGTAATACGCCTTAAGCGCATGGGCTAAGTCAATCAAGTCATAATATTGTGTTTTTAGCAGGTAATGATTAAAAAAACACCCATTAAATCGAATTTCTAAAGCGTCTTTGAGTTCTTGGAAGGTCATGGCTTATTTTCCCTTATAGCATGGCAAGAAAGTTGGAGGATATAGGGCGATTACTCGCCCATTGGTTATAACGCGAGTAATTCTTTCACGATTGGCTCAATCAAGACGGCATACGCCTTTTCATCAGCGGTCATGTGAATTTCGCCCTCTAACAACTCATATTTAAGCTTATACAGCCAGTCAGACACGCATTCATGTTTCATCTGTAAGTTATGACTGTAGGGATAGTCTTTATCATTTTGCAGGGCGTTTGAATCTTCTTGCCAAACCATGAAGGATAAAAGAAAATCCAGGGTGGTTTTATCGACGATAACCGTCTGTTTGCTTGTTGGCAAGGTGATAGTATAGTTTTTGCTTGAGTCAGCATAAACCGCTAAATACACCGCACCCCGACTAGCAATGTGCTTTTCTTTACTGACCAATAACACTCGATTGCCATTGTCATTAAGCGTCACCTCAAGTTTTTGAGCCGCCAATTTGACCGCTATTGAGTAAGTGGTGTGTAGATTTGGCATACTGCTTGCGTGATAGAAGCCGCCCGATTTAATTTCTTGAATAACAAAGCCTTTAGGCGCGGTAATAACAGTATTTTCAATAGACATACTAATGACTCCAGTAACTTTGAGTGTAAGGTTTACCAAGTTGTCCGGCTTGGTAGTCACCATTATAGGCATTTGCACTTATTAGACCGATCATATTGAGTATGGATGCCGCTGGCAGGATGGTTAATACAGGACTGGTTACTATTTTCTTTTTTTTAGCAAACTAAAGAGAAGTTTTAAGTCGAGTAAGATTTTCACTCTATAAAACATTTGTCAAAAAACCGCCCCATTAATGAGGCGGCTATAATCCTAAAATAGTTTTAAATTAGAACCAAATTAACGTTCGTTTAGTTCTGTGATTGTTGACTTAATCTGATTAAGCGAGTATTTGATATTAAGGTCGGTATCACTTACAAACACACTATTTAGGCTATCGCTTACCGTGGCGGCTGAGTATTGCTTATTAATGTTGTCATAAATCCAACCACCTGGTACACGCATCACTCGTCTGCAAGAATTAACAGGCATACAGTCAAAAAAGTGCAATGATTGCATTTTTTCAAGTATTTGAACGTCTTGTTTTAATTTTTGAATTTCAGCATGGTTTGACATGGGCTTATCCTTGCAAATGGGTGATAAATGAAACAAGCCTTAGCGAATATCGCTGGCTATGCGTTCATTATATCTACCCACTAACACGCAAAGTATAAAGACAGGCAAGATTCAAAGCCGCTTGGGGCTTAATCTTCCGGTAAATTTACTTTTTTCCTTTTGATAATTTTCTAGCTGAAATCACGCCAGCCGCTTGCCTTTTTATGACCGCCACCGCCTTTCGATTTGGCATACGCACTGCCATCAAAATCACAATCATTGGCCACACGTAAGGAATATTTAGTACAATCCTTTGCTTGCTCATAAATCACAGTCACCCCAAAGATTTGATTGAGACAGTCTCCTAAATCACTGGCAAATGCCAATGGTGCGTTACACTTCATCACTTTTACCCCATTCTCCAACTCGCTTGGGTAAGCCGATGCTGCAATATGGTTAACCAAAACATGATGATAATCGGCATATTGTTGGCCAGTCATTACTAACCGGTTATGAGTGATTTGTTCATCAGCATGGAGCCACTCGTCAATGATGTCAAAAACTAGGCCGGTAAATTCATCGGCTGTCAGTTGTTTTGCTCTTAATGCAAGCGACTGATATTCACTTTCAATATACTGCTTTCGCCATAAGTCTCGATCTTCAATGTAAGTTAAAAATAGCGGCGTATCTATAACCGGAAAGAAACATCGCCATGCCAGCGTCGCTCCGCAACGATTTACATCGTAGATATACTGCAATTTAGGATGGCTTAAGCCCTTTAAATCTTCAAAGGCACTGACATGGTGATCAATGATAGTAACACTATCGGCGACGCTTAGGATTTGTTCAATAATGGCTCTTGGATAGCAGAAATCTAATATAATAACGTTTCGGCCCGTGAAATCATCGAGTGATATTGCTACTTGGTAGTGACCTTCAATAACGTTGTAATCAGTGCGTTTTAACTGTTTTTTTATATAATACAAACCAACACCTAAAGCACTTAACCCATCATTGCAATTAGCATGATAAACGAATGTGATTGGCGCGTTGGTGAACTTTAATACCATTATTAAATCCTATGGAAAACTAAACTCAAATTTTGCGTTAAGCTGAATAAAATATTTGGGA
>ERZ500994.153-NODE-153-length-22972-cov-5.448270_pt1 | contig 22972 bp, 23 predicted proteins | sample MGYA00248878_ERZ500994 | MGnify/ENA primary metagenome ERZ500994 (study PRJEB25958, sample SAMN03398533) | human skin metagenome | study: EMG produced TPA metagenomics assembly of the Human Skin Microbiome Metagenome (human skin metagenome) data set. | reverse complement strand
TCATCGCGCAGAGTTTCGAGCGCATCCACCGCTCGAACCTCGTCGGCATGGGCGTCGCGCCGCTCGTCTTCTATGAAGGCACGAGCTGGACGTCGCTGGGTCTCGTCGGCGACGAGCACGTGACGATCCACGGCCTTGCCGAGGGTCTGAAGCCGCGCGCGCAGCTTACCGCGAAGATCACCTATGCGGACGGCCGCGTCGTGGACGTGCCGCTGCTCTGTCGCATCGATACGCTCGACGAGATCGAATATTTCCGCAACGGCGGCATTCTGCATTACGTGCTGCGGCAGCTGGCGGCGTAGTTTCGGGCCTGTCGTTCCCGCGAAAGCGGGAATCCAGCCTCAGCCGGAGTCGACGTTGCCTGTCCGCGCATGGATGCCCGCGATCGCGGGCATGACAGCGTGGAAACGATTGCTCAATCGGGACGCGTCTCGTCCCCGAGCCACGCGAGATAGCGGTCGAGGCTTGCCTCGACCGGCACGCGGAGAATCTCCGGCGTCTCGTAGGAATGCAGCGCCACGATCCTGTCGCGTACAGCGTCCCAGCGATCGGCCGTCGTCTTGATGAACAGCAGGCGTTCGGCGTCGCACGCGATCTCGCCCTTCCAGCGATAGAGCGACGTGACCGCCTGCACCTGCACGCAGGCAGCGAGTTTTTCCTCGAGCAGAGCACGCGCGATGCGCTCGGCCTCCTCGTCGGAGGCAGTTGTTGTCAGAACGATGCAGGCCGTCGTCATGCGTCAGCGGCACTTCCTGATCGAGCCGTTCGCGCCGCCGCGCAGCGAGGCGGAGACATGCCGGACGATCGCATCGTATTCCGCTTTCCGCGCGGCGGGATATTCGATGGCGAGATCGTTCCAGATCTCGCTTCCGCAGGACGCGAGCGAGCGTCTGTAAAAGATCCTGTCGCCCTTCGTGCCGGACACGACGACAGAACTCGCGCCGACCGTCTTATATGTCACGGTCTCGCCGCTGTTCGGTTTCGCGCGCAGCGCGATCTCTTCGGCGACCGATTCCGTTCCGAAAATGCCGGATATCGTGATCGTCGCTCTCCCGTCCGGCGATTCGAAGACGAGACCATCGCCGTTTTCCGGCGGGGGCAGCGCCTTCCATTCCGCCGGGACATCGGCGGACGCGCCGAAACGAACATTCTTGTAGTGCCGCCACGGATCCGCCGACGCGATGCCCGCGCACAGCAGGCTCGCGGCGACGATGGCGGCGCGGATCGTCACGCGCCCTTCGATTTCGCGTAGCGCGCCTTGGTCTCTTCGTTCATCGGATAGAGACCGGGCAGCGGAACGCCGCGCTCGACCTCGCTCATGATCCAGGCTTCCATGCGCTCCTGCTCCGGCGCTTCGGCCAGAACGTGGTCGAGCAGCGCCGCCGGGATCAGCACGGCGCCGTCGTCGTCCACAACGATGATATCGTCCGGGAAGACCGCCACACCGCCGCAGCCGATCGGCTCGTTCCAGCCGACGAAGGTCAGACCCGTGACGGACGATGGCGCCGCGACGCCGTCGCACCACACTTTCAGGCTGGTCGTCAGAACTCCGGCGACATCGCGCAGCACGCCGTCCGTCACAAGGCCGGCGACGCCGCGCTTCTCCATGCGCGCGCAAAGAATGTCGCCGAAAATGCCAGCATCCTTGACGCCCATCGCATCGACTACGGCGAGGCAGCCTTCCGGCATCGCCTCGATGGCGGCGCGAGTCGAGATCGGCGCGCCCCACGACGCGGGCGTCGCAAGGTCTTCGCGCGCCGGCACGAAGCGCAAGGTAAAGGCGCGCCCGACGACGCGCCCCTGCCCCGGCCGCAGCGGCTTCGTGCCGCGCATCCACACGTTGCGGAGGCCCTTTTTCAGAAGGACCGTCGTGATCGTGGCGGTCGAGACGTCACGGAGAATGTCGAAAGCATTACTCATGAAATTGATCCTGAAGGCCTCTCGCTACCGCTGCGCCACCGGCGTCAATGTCGGCGTACCGCTGTAGGCTCCGACATCGGTGTAGTTGTCGTTGATGTTGTTGTCGCCGTACGTGTACACCGTTCCGTGGTTGATGTAGATGCCGATGCTGTTGTGGGCGATGACGCTGTGGGCGACGCGGACGCTCGATGAATCGTACAGCAGAATCCCGTCGCCGTTCCCCGAAATGACGACATCACGCAACTGCGCGACACTCGATCCACCCGTCGTCACGCCATGGCTGTTCGACCAGAACGAACTATGGGCGACGTCGAGCTTCGCGCCATCTGCAGCCACCGCGGCATTGTAGCTGTTGTTCCGGAAAACCGTGTTCCAGATCGTGGCGTAGACAGAGCCATTCGCCGCCGACGCATTGAATCCGTTGGTGTTGTTGTCGGAAATCGTCGAATCGGTAACGGACACCGCGACGGCGGTCGTCGGCGCAAGATGCACGCCGTCCTGGGCGAAATGGCGGATCACGCAATTCGCGATGTCGAGGCTGCGCCCGCTGTTGAGGACGATACCGTTCGCGCCCGTCCCCAATCCCTCGATCGTCAGGCCCTTCAGGAACACCTTGTCGGTCGAGGACGCCGACACGGTGACGGCATTGCCGCTCGCAGCCTGGATGCTCGCGATGCTGCCCTCGTTGAGGATGCTCACCGCCTGCGTGATCGTGACCGGCCCGTATCCTGCCGTATCGAGCACGTCGATCTCGCCTCCCGCCGCCGTCTGCAGGATGGCATAGGCGAAGGACCGGCAGGGGGCGGTCAGTGCGCATGTCCCGGAATCGACGCCCTTCCCCGACACGAAGGTCCGGTTCGCGGCGGCATGGGCGGAAGCCGAAGCGGCCAGAGCGACGCCCGCTGTCAGGATGTGCAGGAATGATCGCATCGTAACCCCCGAAACTTGCGACGGCGCGACTATCGATCAAGATCCGGAACGTGGCAACGAGGGCGGCCGCCCCCGCTTGTCTTTCGTCGCCGCCCGCTCAATGATCGCGTCAACAAGGAAACGCCCCGATGACGAAGAAGGCTGCCGATCTGCGCTCGGCCCGCTGGTTCGCGCAGGACGACCTGCGTTCGTTCGGTCATCGTTCGCGCATGATGCAGATGGGCTATGGCCCGGACGACTGGGTCGGCCGGCCGGTCATCGCCGTGGTCAACACCTGGTCGGACATCAATCCCTGCCACACGCATCTGCGCGAGCGCGCGGAGCACGTGAAGCGCGGCGTCTCGCAGGCCGGCGGCCTGCCGATCGAATTGCCCGCGCTTTCGCTGTCGGAAACCTTCGTGAAGCCGACGACGATGCTCTATCGAAACATGCTCGCGATGGAGACGGAGGAACTCATCCGCTCGCATCCGGTGGATGGCGTTGTGCTGATGGGCGGCTGCGACAAGACGACGCCCGGGCTGCTCATGGGCGCGACCAGCGCCGGTCTGCCGGCGATCTACGTTCCGGCAGGCCCGATGCTGCGGGGAAACTGGCACGGCAAGACGCTGGGCTCCGGCTCCGACGCCTGGAAATTCTGGGACGAACGGCGCGCGGGGACGATCACCGAACAGGACTGGTTCGACATCGAGACCGGCATGGCGCGCAGCTATGGCGTGTGCATGACGATGGGCACGGCAAGCACGATGACCGCCATCGCCGAGGCGCTCGGCATGACGCTGCCCGGCGCCTCCGCCATTCCCGCCGCGGATTCGAACCATGTCCGCATGAGCGCGGAAAGCGGCCGGCGCATCGTTTCGATGGTGTGGGAAGATCTCACCCCCGCGAAGGTGCAGACCCGCGCGGCGTTCCGGAATGCGATCGCGGTGGCGATGGCCATGGGATGCTCCACCAACGCCATCATCCATGTCGTCGCGATGGCCCGGCGCGCCGGCGTCGACATCGGCCTCGACGATTTCGAGACGATGAGCCGCGTCGTGCCGGTGATCGCCAACGTGCGTCCCTCCGGCAAGGAATACCTCATGGAGGATTTCTTCTATGCGGGCGGGTTGCCGGCGCTGATGAGCCGCCTGCGCGAGCACCTCGATCTCGACGCGCTCACGGTGTCCGGCCGCACGCTCGGCCAGGACATCGGCAACGCCGCCGTCTACAACGACGACGTGATCCGCCCGCTCGACAATCCGATCTATGCGGAAGGCGCGCTCGCGGTGCTCAAGGGCAATCTTGCGCCGGATGGTTGCGTCATCAAGCCGTCCGCCTGCGATCCGAAGTTCCTCAGACATCGCGGTCCGGCGCTTGTCTTCGACGATTATCCGTCGATGAAGGCGGCGATCGATGACGAAGCGCTCGACGTCACGCCGGACCATGTTCTGATCCTGCGCAACGCCGGCCCGCAGGGCGGCCCGGGCATGCCGGAATGGGGCATGCTGCCGATTCCGAAAAAATTGCTGAAGCAGGGCGTGCGCGACATGCTTCGCCTGTCCGATGCGCGGATGAGCGGCACGAGCTATGGCGCCTGCGTGCTGCATGTCGCGCCTGAAAGCTTTGTCGGCGGCCCGCTCGCGCTGGTGCGCAACGGCGACATGATCGCCGTCGACATTCCGGCCCGCACAATCGATCTGTGCGTTTCGGACGACGAAATGGCGGCGCGCCGCGCAGCCTGGGTCCCGCCGCCACCGCGCTACGAGCGGGGTTACGGCTGGATGTTCTCGAAACATATTTCGCAGGCCGACACCGGCTGCGATTTCGATTTTCTCCGTTCGGATTTCGGCGCGCCCGTCGCCGAGCCGGTTATCTTCTGACTCCAAGGGAAAGCAAATGCTGTTCGATCATCGTACTTACAAGTGCAAGCCGGGCACGATCACCCAGCATCTCAAGATCTACGAGGATCACGGCTTCGCCGTGCAACGGAAGCACCTCGGCGAACCTCTGGCGTATATGGTGACCGAAAGCGGCGAGATGAACACCTACGTCCATATCTGGGCGTACAAGGATGCCGCCGATCGCGCGACGAAGCGCGCCGCGATGATGGCCGATCCGGGCTGGCATGCCTATCTGAAGTTGAGCGCCGAAGCCGGCTTTCTGATCGAACAGACCACGAAGCTGATGACCGACGTGAAATTCATGAAACTGCCGCCGATCTGAACGGCGGAATTATCACGAGATGCTCGCGCGCAATCGGCATGGATTGCATTGCACATTGGGCGCGACGGTTCAGACAGACGTAGTCGCTGGGGCATGATGACAATCACCTGAGGCAGCTGCTGGAATTGTCATGCCCGCGCGCGCGGGCATCCAGGCCGGATATGAGACAAACAAGCCTATGCCCCTATGCGCATGGATTCCCGCGTTCGCGGGAATGACAAGCCCGGCGTTTCCGCAAAACCTCGTCCGGCATTGGACTACGCTTTTCGATCCTTGGGCTTGCGCCTGTCGAACTTCTGGATAGCGCCACGGCAGGCCGGCGTGAGTTGCTGCATGTTTCGTCCGAAACATTGCCGGATTTCGAGCGTGCCCGGCGAATAGCTGGAACAGAAGCGGAAATAATCGCCGGCGCAATTGGCCCGCAGACTGCCGTCATCCTCCGGCGCCTGCGCGAACGAAGGTTTCACGCTGGCGAGGGCGAGCAGCATCACGATCAGCAGACTGGCAGGTCGATACATTCCATTCCCCCAAGGCGGCGTAAATCAGACAGACATAGATGAGTGACAGGGGCGGACAATCAGCGCCCCCGCACGTAGCGATCGTACGAGACCTTCGGCATATCGAACACGACGCCATCGGCCAGCGATCGCCGCAACTTGATATATTCTGCATGCGCCCAGACGAGCGGCATGGCCGAACCGGTCGGCTTGCCCCGAAACAATTCGCGTCCGGGAATGTCCTGGGCATCCCAGACCTGTTCGGGAATGAACCCGCCCGCGCTCGTCAGCCGCCCCATCGTGTCCGCCAGAAAATGCGCCTCCGCCAGACGGCCAGCGGCGATCTCATAATGCGCGCGCTCCCCGCTCAGCAGCGGCCAGGGGCGTCCGATTCCGGTTCCGTCGAAGGCGGAGCCGTCCTCATGTTCGCCATAGCCATCGCCGTTGTAACGACGCCACGAGGGTCCACCCGGCAGGTCGACTTTCAGAAGATGATCGATGACCTTCACGGTGTTGAGGATACGCGGATCGTCAGCGGCGCGGAGCCCGAAGCGAACAAGCGCCAGCGCATCGGGACTGACGATGGCCGTCGCCGCGCGCCAGCCGTCGGCGACGTTCTTGATGAGGATCCGGCCTGACAGCGACATCTCGCCGTCTGCAACGGGCGGCGCTATGCGGACATAATAGCCGTCGATGCCGAGTTCACGCGCGAGAGACGTGTCCCGCGCATAGGTCCAGTCCTCGATCGATGCGTTCCACTTGTCGGCGACGGCCTGGATCATCCTCGCGTCTTCGGACGTCGAAAATTTTTCCGCCATATCCGCCGCGACGAGGAGCGCCGGGATCACGACCGCCAAGGTGAACGGCGAATAGCCTCCGTCCTCTTCCCAGCGGTCCTGCCCGGTCACGGGACCGTTGTTCAGGATGAAGCGGACAGCCCTGTCGACCATCGGCCAGCAGAACTGCAATCCTTCGGGTGACAGCGCGCCGGCGCGCGACAGCATATCGACGAGGAGAACGGGAAACGCCGCCTCGTCGAGTTGCACGCCGTGCCAGTAGGGCGTGCCATCGAGCCACATGTTCTGCGACCAGTGGCCGTCGGCCTCCTGCGTGGCGCGGAGATATTCGAGGATACGCACGGCCTCGGCCTTCGCGCCGGCGGCGAGGAAGCCGCCCGCCGTCTGCACAAGGTCGCGCGGCCATACGAGATGGTATCCGCCGAGATCGTCGTCGCCCTTGTCGGCGCCCCAGGGAATCGAAAGCGACGCGATGAAGCCGCCTGCAAAGGTCGGCGATTCGTGACAACGCAGCACCGCCGTGCTGATGCGATAGAGATTGAGGCCGCCTGTCTCGGTCGCATCGTCGAGCGGGAGAAGGCCCGTCTGCCAGCCGCGCCACGCCGCGACATAACGGTCGCGCACCATGTCGAACCGGCGCTGCAGGCTCCCCCGCGCGCGATAGGCCGCTTCCGACCAGCTCCGGCCAAAGGCGAGCGCGACGACGAAAGTGGTTTCAGGCCCCCTCACGTCGAGTTCGGCGGTCAGCGCGACATTGCCGTTCTCGGCTCGCACATGGGCCGTGAGAATGCCCCCGTCCCGTGCGATCTGCTGCCAGCCGTCGCTCGTTCCCACAAACCCGACGGATCGCGCCCGAAAGGGCGCGACGGCGGCCAGTGCGATCGCCGTCCCGTCGCCCTCGGCGAATATCATCGGCTCGCCCTTGTACTCGCCGAGCCATGCGGTGTTGCCGGCGCCGCCGTTCACGAGATGCGGCGCGAGCAGCGCGTAGAGGCGCAGATTCTCGCCCTCGTTCTGCCGGAAGGTGACGCGTTGCAGGACGACGTCGTAGTTGGGATCGCAGATGATCTCCTTGACGATCTGGTACCGGCCTTCCGGACAGGTGCTGGAGAGAACGTAGGCGGGAACACCGCTCTCGGCCGTCGTGACGCTGTGGACGGCCGCCCGTTTCTCTTCGGAGAAATAGCCGCCGTCGCCCGCGACGAGGAAACCGAAGTCGCGCGTGCAGGCCTGATCGACGCGCGGATAATAGACTTCGTTGAGAATGCCGTGGCTGAGTGTGAACCACACACGGCTGGTCGAGGACAGGGCCGTGCCGATCCCCTCCTTCGCGCTGGACGTCCAACGCGGCGGAATCCCCGGCCAACCAGGCGCATAGTTCATTCTGTCGTCCCCGACGCGCGATCACTTCCTACAGTGAAGCCAGATCAGGGGACGACGCAATGGCGACTGGATCATGCCGCCAGCGCCGTATCGTTCCGGATCGGCCCGCAGCCGCCCGGAACAGCGGTAAAAGAGACCAGGGCGGCACCCGCAGGCGCGGCCCCGATCGATTCTCAGATCGACTCGAGCGCCCGCTTCGCCATCACGCCGACGAGATGCGCGCGATATTCCGGCGAACCGTGGATGTCCGAAACCATCGTTGAAGGGTCGGCCTTCATCCCCTCGAGCGCGGCGGGCGCGAAATTCGCCGCCAGTTTCGCCTCGGCGTCGCGCCAGCGGAACACACCGTCGGAACCGGAGCCGGTCACGGCGACACGGACGTCACCGCCCTTCTTCGCGATCGCGACACCGACCATCGCGTAGCGCGAGGCGGGATTGCGGAATTTCGCATAGCCGAACTTGTCGACCTTCGGGAATTCCACGGCCGTGATCATTTCGTTCTCGTCGAGCGCCGTCGTGAACAGGCCCTGGAAATAATCTTCCACCGCGATGCGACGCTTGTCGGTCACGATCGTGGCGTTCAGGGCGAGGCAGGCCGCCGGATAGTCGGCCGAGGGATCGTTGTTCGCGACCGAGCCGCCGATCGTTCCCTTGTGCCGGACCGCCGGATCGCCGATCAGACCCGCCAGTTTCTCGAGGCCCGGAATCGCCGTGGCGACAACCGGAGAGGCAGCGACTTCGGCGTGGCGCGTCATCGCCTTGATGACGAGGACGTCGCCCTTGTCCTCGATGCCGGACAAATCCTTGAGGCCGCCGAGATCGACGAGCGTGGAGGGCGAGGCGAGGCGCTGCTTCATCGTCGGCAGAAGCGTCTGGCCGCCGGCCAGCAGTTTCGCGCCGTCGTCGGAGAGACGGCCGACGGCGTCGGCGACGTTCGAGGCTTTCGAATAGGTGAAGGCGTACATCGTGATACTCCTTATTCCGCAGCCATCTTGTGGACGGCGGCCTGCGCCGCCTTCCACACTTTCTCGGGCGTCGCGGGCATGCTGATGTTTTCGTGGCCGAGGGCATCGGTGATCGCGTTGATCACGGCGGGCGGCGAGGCGATTGCTCCGGCCTCCCCACATCCCTTGATGCCCAGCGGGTTCGACGGGCACGGCGTATTCGTCATGCCAATTTTGTACTGCGGAAAATCCTCCGCGCGCGGCATGCGGTAGTCCATGAAGCTCGCGGTGACGAGCTGGCCGTCGTCATTGTAGAGCGCGCCTTCGAAGAGCGCCTGGCCGACGCCCTGCGCGATGCCGCCGTGCACCTGTCCCTCGACGATCATCGGATTGATGACGTTCCCGAAGTCGTCCACGGCGGTCCAGCGGTCGATCTTCACCGTTCCGTCGGCGGGATCGATTTCCAGTTCGCAGATGTGGACGCCCGACGGGAAGGTGAAGTTCGTCGGATCCCAGAAGGCGCTTTCCTTCAGGCCCGGTTCGAGTTCCTGGCCGTTGAACTTGTGCGCGATATAGGCCTGCAGGGCGATCTCGCCGAAGGCGGCCGCCTTGTCGGTGCCTTTCACGGAGAACTTGCCGTCCTTGAACTCGATGTCGCCCTCGGCGGCTTCGAGTACATGAGCTGCGACCTTCTTCGCCTTGGCCTCGATCTTGTCGAGAGCGCGCACGATCGCCGACATGCCGACCGCGCCGGAGCGGGATCCATAGGTGCCCATGCCCATCTGCACCTTGTCGGTATCGCCATGGACGATCGACACGCTGTCGATCGGGATTCCGAGACGGTCCGATACGAGCTGCGCAAAGGTCGTTTCGTGGCCCTGCCCGTGCGAATGCGAGCCCGTGAGGATTTCAACCGTGCCCACAGGGTTGACGCGCACCTCCGCGCTTTCCCACAGGCCGACGCCGGCGCCGAGCGAGCCGACCGCAGCCGACGGCGCGATGCCGCAAGCCTCGATATAGGCGGAATAGCCGATGCCGCGCAGCTTGCCCTTGCGCGCGCTCTCGGCCTTGCGCGCCGCAAGGCCCGTCGTGTCGTGGAGTTCGATCGCCTTGGCGAGCGAGGCGTCATAGTCGCCGGCGTCATAGGCCATGATGACCGGCGTCTGGTGCGGAAAACTCCGGATGAAATTCTGGCGACGGAAGTCGGCCGGATCCTTGCCGAGTTCGCGCGCCGCGACCTCGATCAGGCGCTCGACGACGAAGGTCGCTTCCGGCCGCCCCGCCCCTCGATAGGCATCGACGGGCGCGGTATTGGTGTAGACGCCGTCGACTTCCGCATAGATCGCCGGAATGTCGTACTGCCCCGACAGAAGCGGCGCATAGAGATAGGTCGGAACCGACGACGCGAAGGTCGAGAGATAGGCGCCGAGATTGGCGATCGTCTTCACCCGCAGGCCGGTGATCTTACCATTGGCGTCGGTCGCCAGCTCGGCGTGGGTGATATGGTCGCGGCCATGCGCGTCGGCGAGGAACGCTTCCGTGCGGTCGGACGTCCATTTGACCGGCCGGTTGACCTTCTTCGCAGCCCAGACGCAGATCGTCTCCTCGGCATAGATGAAGATTTTCGAGCCGAAGCCGCCGCCGACATCGGGCGCGACGACGCGCAGCTTGTTCTCCGGCGCGATGCCGATGAAGGCGGACAGCACGAGCCGCGCGACATGCGGATTCTGGCTCGTCGTGTAGAGCGTGAACGCGTCCTCGCCCTCATCCCATTCGCCGACCGCCGCGCGCGGCTCCATCGGATTGGGGACGAGGCGATTGTTGACGAGGTCGATCTTCGTCACATGCTTAGCCGCCGCGAAGGCCACATCCGCCGCGGCCTTGTCGCCGAGATGCCAGTCGTAGACGGTGTTGCCCGGTGCGACGTCGTGGACGATGGCGCCCGACGACTGCGCTTTCGCGAGATCGACGACAGCCGGCAGGATTTCGTAGTCGACTTCAACGAGTTCGGCCGCGTCTTTCGCCTGCGCCAGCGTATCCGCGATGATGACCGCGACGTGATCGCCGACATAACGCACCTTGCCCTGCGCCAGCGCCGGATGCGGACCCGCCTTCATCGGCGAGCCGTCCTTCGACATGATCATCCAGCCGCAGATCAGGCCGCCGACGCCGGCGATGTCGTCGCCCGTGAAGACGTCGATCACGCCCGGCGCCGCTTTCGCCGCCGCCGTGTCGATGCTGCGGATATTGGCGTGCGCATGCGGCGACCGCAGGAACCAGGCATGCGCCTGCCCCGGCCGGTTGATGTCGTCGACGTAGCGGCCCTTGCCGGTGATGAAGCGGAAATCTTCCTTGCGGCGCACAGGCGCGCCAATCCCCGTGACACTCATGGCGTTCCTCCGAATTTTTCTGTCGTGGGCCTCATCCCGAGGCGCATCGCGAACCGAAGCGTCCGAAGGATGAGGTGCTATTCCTCGGACGATCCCATCCTTCGAGACGCGTTCCTTGATCGCGCTTCAGGATGAGGAATGCGGGAAACGACCTATTCCGCCGCCTGCTTGTGCTGCGCGCCCATCGCCTTCGCGCCGGCCTCGATCGAGCGCACGATATTGTGATAGCCGGTGCAGCGGCAGATATTGCCTTCGAGTTCGTGGCGGATGGTCGCCTCGTCCACGTCCGGTCCCTTGCGCCGGACCATGTCGACCGCCGTCATGATCATGCCCGGCGTGCAGAAGCCGCATTGCAGGCCGTGGTTCTCGCGGAAGGCCTCCTGCATCGGATGCAGTTGCGTCCCGTTCGCCAGTCCTTCGATCGTCGTGACATGGGCGCCCTCGCAGGAGGCTGCGAGCGTCGTGCAGGCCTTGATCGCCTCACCATCGACATGAACGACGCAGGCGCCGCACTGGCTGGTGTCGCAGCCCACATGCGTGCCGGTCAGGCGAAGATTTTCACGCAGATACTGAACGAGCAGCGTGCGCGGATCGACCGTCGCCGCAGCAGGCTTGCCGTTCACATTCATGGAGACCTTGAGCATATCTCTCTCTCCTAAAGGATGTTCGCCGACTCAGGCGGCGTCTTGTTTTGGCGTATTCAGGCGGCGCTGGTATCGCCTCCACGGACTGCGGTTGCGAAACTGGTGAAAAAGGAATCGGCCATCTTGCGGGCGACGCCATCGATCAGGCGCGCGCCGAGCTGGGCGATCTTGCCGCCGACCTGCGCCTCGACATCGTAGGCCAGTTTCGTCCCGGTCTCGGTGGGCGACAGTTTCACCACCGCGCCGCCCTTCGCGAAGCCGGCAATGCCGCCTTCTCCCTCGCCCTGGATCCGGTAGCCGTTCGGCGGATCGAGATCGAGCAGGTTGACCTTGCCTTTGAAGGTCGCCGAGACCGGTCCGACCTTGATCTTCGCCACCGCCTGAAAACCGTTATCGGACGTCTTTTCAAGACTCTGGCAACCGGGAATGCAGGCCTTGAGAACCTCCGGATCGTTCAGCTTCTGCCATACGACCTCCTGCGACGCAGGAAGGTCGACCTCACCATTCATCGTCATCGCCATGCGGCGTTTCTCCCCGCCGCGCATGCGGCCAGTTTGGAACAAGCTTAAACAGACCGGCGGGCTGTGCGCTAGCCTCTCTGGAACGATTTTACGGATCGACGCCGCCGTCTTCAGCGCAGCGGAGCGGGGTTCAACGTGCCGGAAATATCCGTCGTGTTCGCATTGATCTGATTGTTCCCGTACGAATAGTTCGTTCCTACTCCGAGGCTGAGACCGTAGTTGTTCCCGAGCACGACGGAACGCCCGATGAAATGCGTTCCAAAGCCTGTCGAAAGGCCTGTGAAATTATGAAGAACATTCACCTGATCGAAGATTGACGTCATTCCTTGTCCGGCGGCGGAGAGGCCGACACCGTTGCCGGTTGCGGTCACTTGCGTCATCGCGACCGCAACTGACGAGTTATATGTGCTCGAGACGGTCACGCCGATACTGCCGTTCTTCGCGGCAAGAACGCGCTGCACCGTAATCTTGAGCGTTACAGTTTTGACAGGCTGCACCATCAGACCGTAACTGTAGTTGCCGATGAGTTTCGTGTCTTCGACGATCACCTGCGCCGGTGACGTGTTCGGCTGTATGAGGACGCCGGCAGCGTAGCGGGTGTTGGAGCCGACGAAGTTCTGGATGACACAGTCGCTCACCAGCAGCGTGCCGCCGCTGTTGAAAACGACGCCGGCGCCGCCCGCCCCGCCGCCTTCCAACGTCAGGCCCCTGATCTCGACGAGGTCATTTGCGCCGGCATTGATCGTGATTCCATCCACGTTGGCCGGGGCGGCGATGCTGGCGATCACGCCTGCCGGTGCGACGATACTGATCGCCTGCGTGATCGTGACGGGCCCATAGCCCGCACTGTCGAGTACGTCGAGCTCTCCGGCTGGCGAAGTCTGCGTCACCGCATAAGCAAAGGAGCGACAGGGCGCCGCGCGCGAACAGACGCCGGTGTCCGCTCCGGTCGAAGCCACGAACGTGCGGGTCGCACCGATTGCCGGCGACGCGCCTGCGATGACCGCCAGACATAAAGAGAGGATGGAAAGTCGAGACATCGTCGCCCCCAAAAGCGAAGACCTGAGGGTAGCGCGCCCGGCGCTAATCCGGAATTCTCTCCCAGTCCGTCAGCCAGGCAGCGGCGGACGCATCGCTCGGCATGCGCCAGTCCCCACGCGGCGACAGCGACCCGCCGGCGGTGACTTTCGGGCTGTTCGGCACGGCCGTCCGCTTGAACTGGTTGGCGAAGAACCGCGTGATGAAGAGCCGCATCCACTTCTTGATCACGGCGAGATCGTAGGCGATCTTTTTCACCTCCGGAACGTTCGGCGGCCACGCGCCCGCTTTCGCATCGCGCCACGCATGCCACGCCAGAAAGGCGATGCGGCGCGGGCCAAAACCGTAGCGCGTCGAGTAGAACAGCGTGAAATCCTGCAGGTTGTAGGGACCGACGAAATCCTCGGTCTTCTGCATTTCCTCCGGCTTTTCGCCCGGCACGAGTTCCGGCGAAATTTCGGTCGCGAGAATCTTCAGCAGGATCGGGCCGGCGTCAGCGCCGAACCGCGCATCGGCCGCGCACCAGCGGATGAGATGCTGGATCAGCGTCTTCGGCACCGACGCATTGACGTTGTAATGCGACATCTGATCGCCGACGCCATAGGTGCACCAGCCGAGCGCGAGTTCGGACAGATCGCCGGTGCCGATGACGATCGCGTTGTTCGCATTGGCCGCACGGAACAGGAATGACGTGCGCGCGCCGGCCTGCACGTTCTCGAAGGTCGCGTCGTAGACCTTCTCACCGCGCGCATGCGGATGACCGAGATCGGCCAGCATCTGCCGGCAGGCCGGCGTCATATCGACTTCAGCCGCTGTGACGCCAAGCGCGCGCATCAATTGCCACGCGCTCTCCTTCGTCGCCGCCGAGGTGGCGAAAGCCGGCAACGTATAGGCGAGAATGTTCTCGCGCGGGATGCCGAGCTGGTCGAAGGCGGTCGCGATGACGAGCAACGCCTGAGTCGAATCGAGGCCGCCGGATACGCCAATGACGACCTTCCGAAGCCCCGTCGCCTCGAGCCGCTGGCGCAGGCCATGCGCCTGGATGTTGAAGGCCTCGAAACAGAGTTCGCCCAGACGTGCATCGTCGTCCGGCACGAACGGAAAGCGCGAGACGCGCCGCTCGAAGCCGATGTCTTCGTCGAGCGGAGGCTGGAGGTCGAACGCGACGCGGCGAAACGGATAGGCCGGCATGTGATCCGCGTTGTCGCCGAACGTGCCCTGTCGCATACGTTCCTGCGTCAGCATCGTCAGATCGACGTCGGCGACGACGATGTCCGGCTTTGGCGCGAAGCGCGGCGCTTCGACGAGCGTGACGCCGTTCTCGTAGATCGAGCATTGGCCGTCCCAGGCGAGATCGGTCGTCGATTCGCCCGGGCCGGCCGCCGAATAGAGATAGGCCGCAAGGCAGCGCCCCGAATGCGCCCGGCACAGAAGTTCGCGATAATCCGCCTTGCCGACCACGACGTCGCTCGCCGACAGATTGGCGATGACGGTCGCCCCTGCGAGCGCCGCGTGGGAGGACGGCGGCACCGGAACCCAGACGTCCTCGCAGATTTCGACGGCGAGCCGGAAATCGGGCAGATCGCGCGCCTCGAAGATGAGATCGACGCCGAACGGGACCTCGTCCGCCGCAAAGACGACCGTCTCGTCGACGATCTCGACGCCGGATGCGAAATGCCGCCGTTCGTAGAACTCGCGGTAATTCGGCAGATAGGATTTCGGCACGACGCCGAGCAGCGCGCCGCGATGGATCACCAGCGCGCAATTATAGAGCCGCGAGCGCCAGCGCACCGGCGCACCGACGACGATGACCGGCATCAGGTCGCGTGAAACCTCGACCAGCCGCGCCGCCGCCGCCTCGACAGCGGCCAGAAGCGCATCCTGATGCAGCAGATCGTCGATCGCATAGGACGACAGCGCGAGTTCGGGAAAGATCACGAGTCCCGCCCGGCGTGCGTCGGCGTCCCGGCACATGGCGGCGATCGCTTCCACGTTGAAGGACGGATCGGCGACGCGCACACGCGGCGCGCCGGCTGCAACCCGCACGAAGTTCTGGGAATAGAGGGAAAGGAAGGCGGTCTGCGTCACGTTCCCATCATATAGTCAGGCTCCCTTGAGAGAAAATGACCGTGCCGGGCTCCCCTTCGATCCTCGCCGACAGATTGCGCACCGCGGGCCTGTCGCCCGCCGATGTCCTCGTCCACCGGATCGTGCTGGACCCGGCCGATCGTGACGAGGAATATCGCTCGACCGCCGACCTCGCACGGACCGGCCACGTTCTGGTCTACGAGCGCATCCAGGACGGCGCGGTCTTCGGACAGAAGGCGCTCGTCGCCGGATTCGTCGAAACGAGCGACGGGAATGTACGCTTCGCCGGCCTGCGCAGGGTCGTTGCGCGACGGCCCGGCAGCGCACCGGGCGACATCATCTACGATCCGGAGATCGCCCACCTGCTGCACAATTTCATCACGCGGGCGAAGGATCCCACATTCTATGATGCCGCCGAGGACGAGCGTGGACCGTCTCTTGAAGGGACAGGGCTGCACTGGCCGGGCGACGGCCAAGACATCCGACGAGGGGACGACCCCGCGCTCATCCTCATCGAGGAACAGGCATGACGCTACACCAGGCCCAGCACCGGCTGTCCATCGGAACGCGGGGACGCGGCTTTACCGACCTCACCCGCCCGGTCGCGCAGTGGGTCGCGCAAACCGGCCTCGAGACCGGCGTGCTGACAATATTCTGCCGGCACACCTCGGCCTCACTGCTGATTCAGGAGAACGCCGACCCGACCGTTCTCGAGGATTTCGAGACGGCGTGGTCGCGCCTTGCGCCGGACGGCCTGCACTATGCGCATAATGCCGAACGGCCGGACGACATGGCCGCGCATCTGCGCACCGCGCTTACCCAGACCTCGCTTTCCGTTCCCGTCGCGGACGGACGCATGGCGCTCGGCACCTGGCAGGCGGTCTATTTGTGGGAACACCGGACTTCGCCGCACCGGCGCGAGATCGTGCTTCATTTGATCGGAGCCTGAGAAGCGCGTAGGCGCTGCGTCACGCATACTTTCCCGGAGGACTTTCCGTGTCGCCAACGCTCCGCTACTCCAAATTCTCGCCTTTCGTCCGCAAGGTTCTCGTATTCGCGGCGGAGGCCGGGATACGCGACCTGATCGCGCTCGAGCCCGCCGACGTCTGGGCCGCCGACACCGACATCGCCAAGGACAATCCGCTCGCGAAAATCCCGGCAATGAAGACACCGGACGGCACGTTCACCGGCTCGTTTGCTTGCTGCGACTGGCTCGATCAACAGCATGGCGGCGACGCCCTGATCCCTCGTCGCGGCGCGGAACGCTGGCGCGTGATCCAGTTGCACGGTCTTGCGGACGGCGCGATGGAAGCCGCCGTTTTCATCGTCAACGAGACGTTACGGCGGCCCGAGGAATTCATCTGGTCCGGCGCGGTCGAGCGCCAGCGCGGCAAGATCGAGGGCGGCCTCGCGGCTCTGGAAGAGCGGGCCACCGATCTCGCGCCCGTCGATCTTGCTTCGATTACGACCGGCTGCCTGCTCGGCTATCTCGATCTGCGCCACAAGGATTTTGACTGGCGATCGAAAGCTCCGAAGCTTGCGGCATTCTATGAGACGTTCCGCCAGCGGCCGTCGATGGACGCGACAAAATCGGAATAAGGGCGATCAGGCGCGGCCGGGAAGATGCACGGTCCCGGTCGCGGGCCGAGCGTCGATCTGCGAGACGAACCACTGGGTGATCCATTTGATCACCCACGGGATCGGGATGATGAACACCGAGGCCAGAACCGCGGCGAACGTGCGCCAGAGGATCTCCCATCCCGTGCCCCGGAACGCGAATTCCGCCTCCCCTTTCACGTTGCGGCACAGCCATCGGAAGAACGCGGCATAGACCCACGCCCATCCGACGATCGTGATGATCCCCAGCACGGCCAGGACAGCCCAGCCGAGGTAGCCCCAGAAGCTGCCGACAAATGCGAAGGAACGATCCGAGCCCGGAAGCTGCAGATGACTGCAGAACCACACGACGATCGCGAAACTCAAGGCAATCGAGAGAAGGCTCCCAAGAAGTCCGGCATAGTTCTGCAATTCGCCAAGCCAGACCAGAACGCCCTGCGCGACGAAGACGTACCAGATGTCTTCCGGCTTGCCCGAGAACGAAAATGTGCCACGGCCCGGCAGCGCCGTCGTGCGCGCGATGTAGCGCCAGAAGCTCGTCCCCACCCAGGGGGCCGGAACGACGAGCGCCGTGCCGACGACCAGAAGGAGGCCGCGCCAGAACAGTTCCCAGGTCTGGGTCTCCGACCGCAACGCCCCCTCGCCCGACGCGGCCGGTACCGGGGGTGGCGTCGCCGCCCGGGCCGGATTGAGATCGGGGACATGGGAGGCCGGCGACCAGTTCGCCATGCCCGCACTCCACACGAGAGCGGATTCGGGAAGCGCCCCCGACCCGAGAAGCGCCCGGAGCGCCGTCTCGTCGACAGGCCCCTGTCGGACGTTTGCGCTGTCGAGGTACCAGTAGTCGGCCATGCGCCCCTCCCCCACGGTCGGAGCATCTAAGGCCGGCTCGAGCCTGACAGCAAGACCGGCGGCCAATCAGCCGAGCTTCATATCGAGCAGCTGCTCCAGTTCCGCGATGGCCGGCGCGGAGTCGGCGACCTTGATCGTCGTCATTCCCATAGTCCGCGCGGGCTTCAGGTTGATGCCGAGATCATCGAGATAGATGCAGCGCGCCGGTTCGACGCCGAGCGCCTCGACCATCATCTCATAGATGCGAGGGTCGGGCTTGCGCATCCCGATCTTCGCGCTCTCGATGACATGGTCGAAATCGGCCATGATCTCGCGCTTGTAGATCGAGGCCATTGCATTTCCTTCGCCGGCCGGCAGATTGTTGGTGATGCAACCGGTCTTGTAGCGCGCATGAATGCGTTTCAGCGCCTCGACCATTTCCGGCCGCACGTCGCCCGCGAGCAGCGGAAGAATGTCCTTGCCACGCACATTCTGACCGAGGGCGCGGCATTCCTCCGCGAAAAGCTGGTCGAACGCATCGTGGTCGATCTCCGCGCGCTCGAGTTTCGCCCAGGCGTTTTCGAGATGGTTCGCGGCGTTGATCTTGCGGATGAAATCGATCGGCAGACCACGCTCCCGCTCGAACCGGCCGAACGCCTCGAACGGGCTCGACGTGAACACCCCGCCGAAATCCCAGATCACCGCCTGATACATGCTCTCTACCCAGCCTCCGCGATCATGTGGAAGAACGAACCGCTTGCATTGCCGGCCCTGAGCCCGGCGAATGCTGGCGGCGATCCATGCGCGTCGGCGACCGACGCGAAGGGCTCGCCCTCTTCCTTCAGCACCGTGGCATAATGGAATTCGTGGCCACGCAAAACAGCGCCCTCACGACCCAGCGGATGATCCGCGAGCAATGCCGCTTCACGATAGCCGAGATGCATGCGGCGCTTCGCGAAACTCGTCTCGACGCCAAGCAGGCCGGCCATCGCATGCCGCGCGCCCGTCGCGTCGACGAGGCCCTGCCCCAGCACCATGTAGCCTCCGCACTCGCCGTGCACGGGTTTGCCCTGGGCAAATGTCCGCAGGCCGGCGAGGAAGCGCGCAGCCGACGCGAGCGCGCCGGCATGCAGTTCCGGATAGCCGCCCGGCAACCAGCAGACATCGCAGTCGGCCGGCGGCGCTTCGTCGTCGAGCGGCGAGAAGAAGACCAGTTCCGCGCCGGCCGCGCGCCAGCCTGCTGCAAGGTGCGGATAGAGGAACGAGAACGCGACATCGCGCGCGATGGCGATACGCTGCGCCGGCGGCCTGACCGACAGGCTGGATGAGGGCGCCGCGCCAGCGGGACCCTGGCCGGCCACCGCGCGAACAGCATCGAGATCGACATTCGCGGCGACCATCTCCGCGATCCGCGCGAGACGTTCGTCGACATCCGCCATCTCGCCGGCCTGCACGAGGCCGAGGTGGCGTTCCGGCAGAACCATGGAGGCATCGCGCGGGATCGCGCCGAGGACGGGAATAGAACGCGCCGCGATCGCGTCTGCGGCCATGCGGCGATGGCGCTCGGAGCCGACCTTGTTGAGGATGACGCCCGCAAGTTTCACGCGGCTGTCGTAAGCCGCAAAGCCCTGCGCGACGGCCGCCGCCGTCTGCGCTTGTCCACTCACATCGAGCACGAGGAGCAGCGGCCAGCCGAGCGCCGCCGCGACATCCGCAGAGGAGCCGCTGCGGCCCGGCTCCGCCGCCACACCATCGAAGAACCCCATCAGGGCTTCCGCGACGGCGAGGTCCGCGCCGGCGGCGTTTCCGTCCGCCAGCGTCAGAAGCATGTCCGGCGACATGGCCCAGGAATCGAGATTCAGGCTCTCCCGGCCGGCCGCGCGGCGATGAAAGGCCGTGTCGATATAATCCGGACCGCATTTGAACGGCGCGACGGCGACGCCGCACTGCGCGAAGGCGCGCAGAAGGCCGAGCGCGACGGTCGTCTTTCCGCTGCCGGATTTCGGCGCGCCGACGACGAGACCGGGACTTCTCACGCGCCCGCCCGCGAGCGGAAGCGGCGGTCGTAGTCCGCGTCGTAAAGCGCGCTTTCCTGAAAATCGGATGCGCCGAGCGCCGGGCCGACGAGGATGAGCGCCGTTCGTTCGATCGGCGGCTCCGCGCAGAGCGCCGCGATCGTCGCGAGCGTTCCGCGCACGATTCTCTGCTGCGGCCACGAGACATGGACCACGACCGCGACCGGACAATCCGCGCCGTAGGACGGCATCAATCGCTCAACCGTCTCGGCCAGAACATGGATCGAAAGATGAATGGCAAGCGTCGTGCCGGTCGCGGCGAAGGCCTCGAGAGTCTCGCGCGCCGGCATCGGGGATGCCCGGCCGCCGGTCCGCGTGAGGACGAGCGATTGCGCGACGCCCGGCAGCGTCAGCTCCCGCCCGAGCGCCGCCGCCGCCGCCGCGAAGGACGGCACACCCGGCGTCAGCGTGTAGGGAATGCGTTGCGCCGCGAGGCGGCGGATTTGCTCGGCGACCGCGCTCCACACCGATAGATCGCCGGAGTGCAGCCGCGCGACGTCGTGGCCGTCTTCGTGCGCGCGCAAAAATTCCCGCTCGATCTCGTCGAGCGACAGCGGCGCGGTGTCGACGAGCCGCGCGTCGGGCGGACAATGCGACAGGATTTCCGACGGGATGATCGAGCCGGCATAGAGACAGACCGGGCAGCGCGCGAGAATGTCGCGGCCTCGAAGTGTCAGAAGGTCGGCCGCCCCCGGCCCCGCGCCGATGAAATGAACCGTCATTCTGTGTGCAGCTCCGGAATGCGAGCCAGTGCGCAGGTGACGCCGTCGCGCGCGATACGCGGCACGATGAGAGTCGCGCCATCGCCGGCGCCGGCGAGTGCAGCGCTTTCGGCAACCGAAGCGACACCGAAAGCCGCAAGCGAATATCCCGATTGCGTCGGCGTCTTCAGGGCGGCCAGCGTCTCCCGTGAGAAGTAACGAAGAGGCGCGCCGAGTTCCGCCGCCGCGCGCGAGAGACCCACCTCGTCCCGCTTCGCATCGATGGTGAAAAGCGTCGCGCCGTCGGGCGACACTGCGGCCTGCGCGAAGGCCTCGCGGACCAGTGCAACGATCGCCGTCGCGGCAACGCCGCTGCGGCATCCGATGCCGACGGCAACAGACGTCATGACGGCTTCACCCAGCGCCACTGGACGATCGGCATCGCCTGCTTCCAGCCCCGGAACGTTCCGACCGGCGACGCTTCCGCATGCTGCAGCAAGGTCAGCGCGCCGCTATATTCGCCGTGAAGGCGCGCGAGATGCGCCTGCGCCTCCAGGGTCACGGCGTTCGCGACGAGCCGTCCGCCGGCGCGCAGCGCATCCATGGCGTGTTTCATGACCGCAGGATCGGAGACGCCGCCGCCGACAAAGATCGCGTCCGGCGCAGGGAGACCGGCGAGCGCTGCGGGAGCTTTTCCTGTCACGACCTCGACTGTGACGCCATGCATCCGCGCATTGCGCGCGATGCGTTCCGATCGCTCAGCCTTGCTTTCGATCGCCAGAACCTTGTTGCGGCGATCGGCGCGCTGCCACTCGATGGCGATGGAGCCCGATCCCGCACCGATATCCCACAGACATTCACCGCCGCGCGGCGCGAGCGCCGCCAGCGTCACAGCGCGGATGCCCTGTTTCGTGATCTGCCCGTCATGCTCGAAGGCGTCGTCCGGCAAACAGGCGCGGGACAGCGATATATCGCCCTCTCCATCGCAATGGATGGCGACGGTGTTCAGCGGGTCGACGTCGGAAAGATCGAAAGCCGACGCCATGGTTTCACGGACGCGCTCCCGCGCGCCGCCCATCGCCTCCAGCACGATCAGCCACGATGCGCCAAACCCGCGATCGCGCAGCATCCGCGCGACGCGCTTCGGGGTATCGCCATCCCACGAGAGGACGAGAATCTTTCGACCCGGAGCGAGATGCCGGATCAATTCAACCTCGTCGCGCCCGTGCAGCGAGATGCATGCGACGTCCTGCAGCGACCAGCAAAGACGCGACGCCGCGAGCGAAAACGCCGACGGCTGCGGCATGCTCGTGATTTCCGCCGGCGAAACATGCTGCGAGAGCATCGTCCCGATCCCGTAGTGAAACGGATCGCCGGTCGCCAGCACGACGACGGGCGTTCCCCGCCTCTCGCGTATTTTCGGCATGGCGTTCTCGATCGGCGACGGCCAGACCATCGTCTCGCAGGCGAGCGGTCCGGCCAGGGCGAGATGCCGCTTTCCGCCGATCACCAGACTTGCGCCGTCGAGCGCCGCAAGCGCAGCGCGCGAAAGACCGTCGCGGCCGTCCTCGCCGATACCGACGAGCGTGAGCCAGGCGTCCTTCATGCGAATTGCAGGCTGCGGCGCGGCGTATAGACCCACGGCCTGCCACCGGCGCGTTCGACAATCCGCGTTTCGCTCGAGCCGATCAGAACCAGCGTCGCCATATCCGCGAGACCCGGATCGGCATCCGAAAGACTCGTGACCACCACCTGCTCATCCTCGCGCGAAATGGCGCGGGCGAAGACGACAGGCGTCGCGCCCTCTTTGACCGTGCGCAACAGATCGAAGGCGTCGAAGATCGTGCGAGGCCGCGCCTTCGACGCGGGATTGTACAGCGCGATGACGAAGTCGCCGTCCGCCGCCGCGCGCAACCGTCGCGCGACGAGGGCCCAGGGCTTGAGATTGTCCGACAGCGAGATGGCGCAGAAATCATGGCCGAGAGGCGCGCCGAGCCGTGCGGCCGCCGCCTGCATGGCGCTGACGCCCGGCACGACATGCACATCGAGATCGCGTGCGTCAGGATCGGCTTCGATCGCCTCGAACACCGCCGCCGCCATGGCGAAGACGCCGGGATCGCCGCCGGATACGACGGCGACGCAACGGAATTGATCATCGCGCAGATCGAGCGTTTCGCACCCGGCTTCCGTGACAGGGTGGTCGGCATGACGACCCGTTCCACCGGTCAGATCGCGGCCGACAACGCCAACTTCATCGGCGGCGACATCGTCACGGGCGCCAACGACCCGCTGCAGCTGGTGTTCCGTCCGCGCCCGACGCTCAACCCGTACGCCACCGGGGTCGACGGCGTCTATCTCTGCTCGGCGGCCACTCCGCCGGGCGCGGGCGCCCAC
>ERZ500994.151-NODE-151-length-22988-cov-13.661187_pt1 | contig 22988 bp, 36 predicted proteins | sample MGYA00248878_ERZ500994 | MGnify/ENA primary metagenome ERZ500994 (study PRJEB25958, sample SAMN03398533) | human skin metagenome | study: EMG produced TPA metagenomics assembly of the Human Skin Microbiome Metagenome (human skin metagenome) data set. | reverse complement strand
TCGACGGTGCCTACCACGACGTCGACTCCTCGGAGATGGCGTTCAAGATCGCCGGGTCGATGGCCTTCAAGGAGGCCGCCCGCAAGGCCGACCCGGTGCTCATGGAGCCGATGATGAAGGTCGAGGTGCGTACGCCCGAGGACTACATGGGCGACGTCATCGGCGACATCAACTCCCGCCGTGGCCAGATCCAGTCCATGGAGGACGTCAGCGGAGCCAAGGTCGTCACCGGCCTCGTCCCGCTGTCGGAGATGTTCGGCTACGTCGGCGACCTGCGGTCGAAGACCCAGGGCCGGGCGAACTACTCCATGGAGTTCGACTCCTACGCGGAGGTCCCCAAGGCGGTCGCCGAGGAGATCATCAAGAAGACCCGAGGCGAGTGACCGGTAGCATTACCGGGATCCCGACACGGACCATCCACACACACCCACACACGACGCCACCCTGCCGGGCAAAGGCGTAACCGAGAAAACGTCCTGAGGAGGACAACACAGTGGCGAAGGCAAAGTTCGAGCGGAGCAAGCCGCACGTCAACATCGGCACCATCGGTCACATCGACCATGGCAAGACGACGCTGACGGCCGCGATCTCCCGCGTGCTGCACGACCAGCTCCCCGACCTCAACGAGGCCTCGGCGTTCGACACGATCGACAAGGCTCCCGAGGAGAAGCAGCGCGGTATCACCATCTCGATCGCGCACATCGAGTACCAGACGGAGTCGCGTCACTACGCGCACGTCGACTGCCCGGGTCACGCCGACTACGTGAAGAACATGATCACCGGTGCGGCCCAGATGGACGGTGCGATCCTCGTCGTCGCCGCCACCGACGGCCCGATGCCGCAGACGAAGGAGCACGTCCTCCTGGCCCGCCAGGTCGGCGTCCCCTACATCGTCGTGGCGCTCAACAAGGCCGACATGGTCGACGACGAGGAGATCATGGAGCTCGTCGAGATGGAGGTCCGCGAGCTGCTGTCCTCCTACGAGTTCCCCGGCGACGACGTCCCGGTCGTCAAGGTCTCGGCGCTCAAGGCGCTCGAGGGCGACGCCAAGTGGGGCGAGTCGATCATGGAGCTCATGACGGCCGTCGACGAGTACATCCCCGAGCCGGAGCGCGACCTCGACAAGCCGTTCATGATGCCGGTCGAGGACGTCTTCACGATCACCGGTCGTGGCACCGTCGTCACCGGTCGTATCGAGCGCGGCATCCTCAACGTCAACGAGGAGGTCGAGATCGTCGGTATCCGCGAGGAGAAGACCACCACGACCGTCACGGGCATCGAGATGTTCCGCAAGCTGCTCGACGAGGGCCGCGCGGGTGAGAACGTCGGTCTGCTCCTTCGTGGCACCAAGCGCGAGGACGTCGAGCGCGGCCAGGTCATCTGCAAGCCGGGCTCGATCACCCCGCACACCGAGTTCGAGGCGCAGGTCTACATCCTGTCGAAGGAGGAGGGCGGCCGCCACACGCCGTTCTACGACTCCTACCGTCCGCAGTTCTACTTCCGGACCACCGACGTCACCGGCGTCGTCTCCCTGCCCGAGGGCACCGAGATGGTCATGCCCGGCGACAACACCGACATGAAGGTCGAGCTCATCCAGCCGATCGCCATGGAGGAGGGCCTGAAGTTCAACATCCGCGAGGGTGGCCGCACCGTCGGCGCCGGTCGCGTCACCAAGATCGTCAAGTGATCCTGGGCTGACCTCGAGTCAGCAACCACGAAGGGCCCGTCTCCCCGTCAGGGGAGGCGGGCCCTTCGTCGTGTCACGGCCGGCCGGCGTCGATCCACACCTGCGGGTCGTAGGTCCACCCGTCGGCGACCATCGCCGTGCGCAGCGCAGCACGGTTGTTGGTCGCGTGGCCGGCCTCCCGGTAGCGGGCCCGGCCACGCTCGATGTGGCTGCGCACGGTCTCGGTGCGCAGCGACAGCACGCGCGCGAGGAAGGCTGGGGAGTGCCCGCGGGCGGCGACGAAGAGGGAGAGCAGCTGGAGCTCGCGATCGGTCAGGTGCACCTCGGGCGGCTCGGCCGGCTCGACGCGCGCGATGTCGGGGGTCTCGCCGGCGGCGACCGAGCGGATGACGTCGGCGGTCTGCGCCAGACCGAGGGTCGGCTCGATCCAGGCGGTCGCGCCCTCGGCGGCTGCCCGGCGGCCGAAGGGGGAGTGCCGCTGCGGCCCGATGATGATCGGGTGCGAGCCGAGTCGGCGCAGGGCCCGCACCTTGACGGCCAGCGGCAGGTGGTCGTCGAGCTGTGCGTCGACGACGACGAAGTCCCCGGCGAAGTCCCACTCGGCCTGGAAGTCGGTCCAGGCGTGGACCGCCGTCGTCACCTGCAGCGGACGAGGCCCGGACTGCAGCTCGCGGCGCAGCGCCGTCGTCACCACAGGGGAGGTGTGGACCAGGTCGAGGCGGGTGGCTGCGGACATCGGGCACGATGCTCCCATGTATCCGGAGCCGGTGGTCAGCGTCTGGTCGCGATGGCGGCTGCACGCCGATGCCGTCACCTCGGTCCTCGTCTCCGGAGGCGTCGACGCGCGGACCGTCGACAAAGGTGGTGACGTCGACGGACTTCTCGTCGCGGGTGTCCTGCTGCCCGACCTCCCTGATCTGCTCGATCATCGTCGGGCGAAGGGTCGGCCGACGGTCGTGTGGGGTGGGGTTCTCCCTTCGCCACGCGTCGCGGCGGTGCGCGCGGCCGGGGCCGCGGCCTACGTCTCCATGCTCCGCCCCCCGCACGAGGTCGTCGACGTCGTCCGCCGCGTGCTCGCCGGGCAGTCCGTGCCGTGGCCGGCGCCGCCCGAGGCGATGACGCGGTTGACCCCGACGGAGCAGCACGTCGCCCGGGCCTATCTGGTCGAGTGGTCGGACCACCCGCGGGCGGACGTCGCGCGCCGACTCGGGATCAGCGAACGTACCCTCAAGGCGCATGTCGCCAACATCCGCGCCAAGGCGGGCCACCGGGGGACCGAGACCCGCGAAGGCCTGCACCGCGCGCTCGTCGTGTCCGGGTGGCTCTAGTCCTTCTGGGTGCATTGGAGGTGAGGCCGCGGGAGTGTCCCTCATCTCGCGCCTGAGTGCCTCGACAGGGAGTCGCTCGCCCGGGGGGAGGACCCTGGACCCGGCCGTGGCATCCGCGCGGCGCACCTGACCCGCGCCTGTCCGCAGAGAGAGCCCCGACTTGTCCAAGGACATCACCGCCCCCGGCCCGTCGCGTCGTCAGATCGCGAAGGGGGCCGCCTGGGCCGTCCCCGCCGTCACCGTCGCGGCCGCCGCCCCCGCCCTCGCCGCCTCGCCGACGGTGTGCCCCGCTGGCACGCTCACGGTGGCCACCCTGTGCCCGCCCCTGTTGTCGACGACATCCTTGAGGTTCCGGATCACCAACCCGGCCGGCAGCGGTTGCACCGTTCCGGCGGGCACGCCGCTGACGCTCAACGTGTCTGGTCTGGCGGGCCTGGATGCGACCCTGCTCAACGGCATCAACGCGAACGCGGGTGTGCTGTTCACCACCGCGACCGATGCCACCCTCCAGCAGGCCCTCGCCCCCGGCCAGTCCATCACCCTCAACGTCTTCCCGCGCAGGCTGCTCTACGCCCAGGTTGCCGGCACTGCCAGTCTGTCGATCGAGGGGAGCTCGGCTTCGGCGAGCTACATCATCGCCACGGTGGCGGGGCTCTCGGTCGCCATCTGCGCCTGACCACACCACCAACGCGCCCACCGCCTCCGGGGCGGTGGGCGCTTTGGCGTGTGGCAACGGGACGGAGGGCTCCCTTCGTCCTAGGGTGGTGACGACCGCAGCACCCGACCACGGAGACCACGCCACATGGCTACCGACGAGAGCACCACGACCGAGGACCTCGCCCCCGAGGAGGAGGGCCTCGACGAGGTGGCCAAGCCGACCCTGCGCCAGATGAAGAAGCGCAGCTGGGTCTTCGCCTTCAAGCGGGCGATCAAGGAGTTCAGCGCCGACGGGTGCACCGACCTGGCCGCCGCGCTCACCTACTTCGCGGTGCTGTCGATCTTCCCCGGGCTGTTGGCGCTCGTCTCGATCATCGGTCTCGTGGGCGACCCCGACGAGACGAAGAAGACCCTGCTCGACGTCATCGGCCAGCTGGGCCAGGACAACGTCGTCGACATCCTCGAGGGCCCGATCGACCAGATGGTCAACTCCAGCGGGGCCGGCCTCGGCCTCGTCGCCGGTATCGCGGGTGCGCTGTGGTCGGCCTCGGGGTACGTCGGAGCCTTCGGCCGGGCCCTCAACCGGATCTACGAGGTGCCCGAGGGGCGTGGCTTCGTCAAGCTGCGGCCCATGCAGCTCGCGGTCACCGCGGTGCTGCTCGTCCTGGCCGCGGCCACGATCTTGTCCGTCGCCGTCAGCGGTGACGTGGCCCGGGCCATCGGCAACACCATCGGCCTCGGCGAGGCCGCGGTGATGACGTGGAACCTCGCCAAGTGGCCGGTCATCCTGCTCGTCGTCACCTTCATGGTGGGCCTGCTCTACTGGGCCACGCCCAACGTCAAGCATCCGACGTTCCGCTGGCTCAGCCCCGGCGCGGCCGTCGCGATCGTCGTGGCGATCGTCGCGTCCTTGGCCTTCGGCTTCTACGTCTCCAACTTCGGCTCCTACAACGCGACCTACGGCTCGCTGGCCGGTGTCATCGTCTTCCTGCTGTGGCTGTGGATCCTCAACAACGTGCTGCTCCTGGGTGCCGAGCTCGATTCCGAGATCGAGCGCTCCCGCCAGCTGCAGGCCGGCATGGCGGCCGAGGAGGACCTGCTCCTCCCGCTGCGGGACACGACGAAGTCCGACGCCGCCGAGGAGGCCCACGAGGCCGAGCTCGAGGAGGCACGGTCGCTGCGGATCAAGGGGCTGCAGGACCAGGGCCGCTCGACCGCCGACCTCGCCGACGAGGACTGAGGGCAGCTCCGGGCGACCTGACACCCCCGGGCCGATGTGGAGTGGGCCCGGGCCGATTTGGAGTGGGCCCGCAGGCTCTGGCACACTGTTCAGGTTGCTTGTTGTGCGGTGACGCCGCGATCGGACTTTGCCCCGATCGCCAGGTGCCACCGCCACCCCGATGACAACGCATCGAACCGCATGAGGCGGGGCGACACATCGGACACGAAGCACGACCCGGCTCGATCGGGTCGACGACCAGATCGCACGACCAGCCATTCGGCGCGTCGTCGCGTCGCGGAGCGGGTGCGACACACCCGACCGCGTGGGTCGGAGACCAGGCCGACCGACACAGACCAAGGCAAGACGGCGAGAGAGAGACGGACACAAGATGGCGGGACAGAAGATCCGCATCCGGTTGAAGTCGTATGACCACGAGGTCATCGACAACTCGGCGCGAAAGATCGTCGACACCGTGACCCGTGCCGGCGCGACGGTGGTGGGCCCCGTGCCGCTGCCCACGGAGAAGAACGTGTTCTGCGTCATCCGGTCGCCCCACAAGTACAAGGACAGCCGCGAGCACTTCGAGATGCGCACCCACAAGCGCCTCATCGACATCATCGACCCGACGCCCAAGGCCGTCGACTCGCTGATGCGCCTCGACCTCCCGGCTGACGTCAACATCGAGATCAAGCTCTGAGGCTGAACGAGATGACTACTACTGCCACCAAGACCGTCAAGGGCGTCCTCGGTGAGAAGCTCGGCATGACGCAGGTCTGGGACGAGGACAACCGTCTCGTCCCCGTGACCGTCATCCAGGCCGGCCCGTGCGTCGTCACCCAGGTCCGCAACGCCGAGACCGACGGCTACGACGCCGTCCAGATCGCGTACGGCGCCATCGACCCGCGCAAGGTCAACCAGCCCAAGAGCGGCCACTTCGCCAAGGCCGGCGTGACCCCGCGCCGCCACCTCGTGGAGCTGCGCACCGCTGACGCCTCCGAGTACTCGCTGGGTCAGGAGGTGACCGTCGAGCTGTTCGAGTCCGGGCAGGCCATCGACGTCACCGGCACGACCAAGGGCAAGGGCTTCGCCGGCGTCATGAAGCGTCACGGCTTCGCCGGTGTCAGCGCCTCCCACGGTGCGCACCGCAATCACCGCAAGCCCGGCTCGATCGGTGGCTGCGCCACCCCGGGTCGCGTCTTCAAGGGGATGCGCATGGCCGGCCGCATGGGCGGCGTGCGCCAGACCACCCAGAACCTCACGATCCACGCCGTGGACGCCGAGAAGGGCCTGCTGCTCGTCAAGGGCGCCGTCCCCGGCCCCCGTGGCGGCGTCGTCCTCGTCCGCACCGCGGTGAAGGGAGCCTGACGTGCCGACCATCGACATCATCAGCCCGCAGGGTGCCGCCAACGGCACCATCGAGCTGCCCGCCGAGATCTTCGACGTGCAGGTCAACGTCCCGCTGATCCACCAGGTCGTCGTGGCCCAGCTCGCCGCGGCGCGCCAGGGCACGCACGCGACCAAGACTCGCGGCAACGTCCGCGGTGGTGGCCGCAAGCCGTACCGCCAGAAGGGCACCGGCCGCGCCCGTCAGGGTTCGACCCGCGCTCCGCAGTTCGCCGGCGGTGGCACCGTCCACGGCCCGCAGCCGCGTGAGTACTCGCAGCGCACCCCCAAGAAGATGAAGGCCGCCGCCCTGCGCGGTGCCCTCTCCGACCGGGCGCGCCATGGCCGCATCCACGTCCTCAGCTCCCTCGTCGACGGGGACGCCCCCTCGACGAAGGGCGTCGCGACCGTCCTCGGTGGCCTCAGCGAGCGCAAGAACCTGCTCGTCGTCATCGAGCGCGGCAACGAGACCGCGTGGAAGTCCGTGCGCAACCTGGCCGACGTCCACGTGCTGCCGGCCGACCAGCTCAACACCTACGACGTGCTGTGCGCCGACGACGTCGTCTTCACCCAGGCGGCCCTCGAGGCCTTCCTCGCCGGCCCGACCAAGACCGAGGAGGTCAGCAAGTGACCGCGTCCCAGCTCAAGGACCCGCGCGACATCCTGATCCGCCCCGTCGTCTCGGAGAAGTCGTACGGCCTGCTCGACGAGGGCAAGTACACCTTCATCGTCGACCCGCGGGCGAACAAGACCGAGATCAAGATCGCCGTCGAGCAGATCTTCGGCGTCAAGGTCGACTCCGTGCACACCATGAACCGTGTCGGCAAGGCCCGACGCACGCGGTTCGGCACCGGCAAGCGCAAGGACACCAAGCGCGCGATCGTCACCCTCCGTGAGGGCTCGATCGACATCTTCGGCGGCCAGGGCTGACGGAGAGGACAAGGACAACATGGGAATCCGTAAGTACAAGCCGACCACCCCGGGTCGTCGCGGCAGCTCCGTCGCCGACTTCGTCGAGGTGACGCGCTCCACGCCGGAGAAGTCGCTCGTTCGCCCGCTCACCAAGTCCGGTGGCCGCAACGCCTCCGGCCGCATCACCACCCGTCACATCGGTGGTGGCCACAAGCGTGCCTACCGCGTGATCGACTTCCGTCGTCACGACAAGGACGGCGTCCCGGCGAAGGTCGCGCACATCGAGTACGACCCGAACCGCACCGCGCGCATCGCGCTGCTGCACTACGCCGACGGCGAGAAGCGCTACATCCTGGCGCCGAACAAGCTGACGCAGGGCACCGTCATCGAGAACGGTCCCTCCGCCGACATCAAGCCGGGCAACAACCTGCCGCTGCGCAACATCCCGACCGGTACGACGATCCACGCCGTGGAGCTGCGTCCGGGTGGGGGAGCGAAGCTCGCTCGCTCGGCCGGCACCAGCATCCAGCTGCTGGGCAAGGAGGGTCCGTACGCGACCCTGCGCATGCCCTCCGGCGAGATCCGTCGCGTCGACGTGCGCTGCCGCGCCACCGTCGGCGAGGTCGGCAACGCCGAGCAGTCGAACATCAACTGGGGCAAGGCCGGCCGCATGCGGTGGAAGGGCAAGCGCCCGACCGTCCGTGGTGTCGTCATGAACCCGGTCGACCACCCGCACGGTGGTGGCGAGGGCCGCACCTCCGGTGGCCGTCACCCCGTCTCGCCCTGGGGCAAGCCCGAGGGCCGTACCCGGCGTCCCGGCAAGGCGAGCGACAAGCTCATCGTCCGTCGCCGCCGCACCGGCAAGAAGCGCTGATAGGAGCCTTTGGACATGCCTCGTAGTTTGAAGAAGGGCCCCTTCATCGACGACCACCTTCAGAAGAAGGTCGACGTCCAGAACGAAGCGGGCACCAAGAACGTCATCAAGACCTGGTCGCGCCGTTCGGTGATCTCGCCGGACATGCTGGGTCACACCTTCGCCGTCCACGACGGCCGCAAGCACGTCCCGGTGTTCGTCACCGAGGCGATGGTCGGCCACAAGCTCGGCGAGTTCGCACCGACCCGCACCTTCCGCGGTCACGTGAAGGACGACAAGAAGGGACGTCGTCGCTGATGCCTGCCACCGAGACCACCGAGCAGGAGACGCTGGTCGCCCGCGCCTCCGCCCGCCACGTGCGGGTCACGCCGCAGAAGGCGCGTCGCATCGTCGACATGATCCGCGGCAAGGACACCCAGACCGCGATCGCGACCTTGCAGTTCGCCCCCCAGGGTGCGGCCGAGCCGACCCTCAAGGTCCTGCAGAGCGCCATCGCCAACCTGCGCGTCAAGGCCGACGAGGCCGGGGAGCCCTTCGACGAGCGCAACCTCGTCATCTCCTCCGCCTTCGTCGACGAGGGCCCCACGATGAAGCGTTTCCGTCCGCGGGCCCAGGGCCGCGCCGGTCGGATCAACAAGCGCACCAGCCACATCACCGTCCTCGTGACGAGCAAGCCTGAGAAGGCCGCGAAGGGAGGGACCCGCTGATGGGTCAGAAGATCAACCCGCACGGCTTCCGTCTGGGCATCACCACCGACCACAAGAGCCGCTGGTTCGCCGACTCCAACAAGGAGGGTCAGCGCTACCGCGACTACGTCAAGGAAGACGTCGCGATCCGCAAGCTCATGTCCACGGGCATGGAGCGCGCTGGCATCGCCCGCGTCGAGATCGAGCGCACCCGTGACCGCGTGCGTGTGGACATCCACACCGCGCGCCCGGGCATCGTCATCGGTCGCCGTGGCGCCGAGGCCGACCGCATCCGCGGCGAGCTCGAGAAGCTCACCGGCAAGCAGGTCCAGCTGAACATCCTCGAGGTCAAGAACCCCGAGATCGAGGCCCAGCTCGTCGCCCAGGGCATCGCCGAGCAGCTCGCTGCCCGCGTCACCTTCCGTCGCGCCATGCGCAAGGGCATGCAGTCCTCCCTTCGCGCCGGTGCCAAGGGCATCCGGATCCAGTGCTCCGGTCGCCTCGGTGGCGCCGAGATGTCGCGCTCGGAGTTCTACCGCGAGGGTCGCGTGCCGCTGCACACCCTCCGCGCGAACATCGACTACGGCTTCTACGAGGCCCGCACGACCTTCGGCCGCATCGGCGTCAAGGTCTGGATCTACAAGGGCGACATGACCGAGAAGGAGTTCGCGGCCCAGCAGGCGACCGCGGCCCCCCGTGGTCGTGGCCCGCGTCGCGACCGCGACGACCGTCCCGCCCGCGCCCGCCGCGGCGACCGCAACGAGGGTCAGGCCCAGGCCGCCCCCGCTGAGGCCCCCGCCGCCGAGGCCCCGGCCAAGACCGAGGGAGAGTCCTGAGATGTTGATCCCCCGACGGGTCAAGCACCGCAAGCAGCACCACCCCAAGCGCTCCGGCATGTCGAAGGGCGGCACCGTCGTCTCCTTCGGTGACTACGGCCTCCAGGCTCTCGAGCCGGCCTACGTCACGAACCGCCAGATCGAGGCGGCTCGTATCGCCATGACGCGCTACATGAAGCGTGGCGGCAAGGTCTGGATCAACATCTACCCGGACCGTCCGCTCACCAAGAAGCCGGCTGAGACCCGCATGGGTTCCGGTAAGGGCTCGCCCGAGTGGTGGGTCGCCAACGTCAAGCCGGGCCGGATCATGTTCGAGATCTCCGGTGTCGACGAGACCGTCGCACGCGAGGCCATGCGCCTGGCGATGCACAAGCTGCCGATGAAGTGCCGCTTCGTCGTGCGTGAGGGTGGTGTCAACTGATGGCAGTCGGATCCAAGGACCTGACCCCGGCCGACCTGCGCGAGCTGACCGACGACCGCCTGGTCGACGAGCTGCGCAAGGCCAAGGAGGAGCTCTTCAACCTCCGTTTCCAGTCGGCCACCGGCCAGCTGGAGAACCACGGCCGGCTCCGCGCCGTCCGCAAGGACATCGCCCGCATCTACACCGAGATGCGCGAGCGCGAGCTCGGGATCGGTGAGAGCAAGTGACCGAGAACGAGAAGGACACCACCGTGACCCAGCGGAACGACCGCAAGACCCGCCGCGGCTACGTCGTCAGCGACAAGATGGACAAGACCGTCGTCGTCGAGGTCGAGGACCGCGTCAAGCACGCGCTCTACGGCAAGGTCATGCGCAAGACCTCCAAGGTCAAGGCGCACGACGAGGAGAACGTCGCCGGCATCGGTGACCACGTCCTCATCATGGAGACCCGACCGCTGTCCGCCAACAAGCGCTGGCGGCTCGTCGAGATCCTCGAGAAGGCCAAGTAAGGCCACCCCGGAGCGAAGGGGGCGCATCCGCCCCCTTCGCCCGCGAAGACCACATCAGTTCGGCCAGGCTCGCCGCGAGCGAGAACCAGCACGACGACAGGAGTGAGAAGTGATCCAGCAGGAGTCGCGACTGCGCGTCGCCGACAACACCGGTGCCAAGGAGATCCTGTGCATCCGCGTGCTCGGTGGCTCCGGCCGCCGGTACGCCGGCGTCGGCGACACCATCGTCGCCACCGTCAAGGACGCCATCCCCGGTGGCAACGTCAAGAAGGGTGACGTCGTCAAGGCCGTCATCGTCCGCACCACCAAGGAGCGTCGTCGCAACGACGGTTCCTACATCAAGTTCGACGAGAACGCCGCCGTCATCCTCAAGGCTGACGGCGAGCCGCGCGGGACGCGCATCTTCGGCCCGGTCGGTCGCGAGCTGCGCGACAAGAAGTTCATGAAGATCGTCTCGCTCGCACCGGAGGTGATCTGATCCATGGCCAAGCTCAAGATCAAGAAGGGCGACCTCGTCCAGGTCCTGTCCGGCAAGGACAAGGGCCTGCAGGGCAAGGTCATCTCGGTCGACACCGAGACCCAGCGCGTCGTGGTCGAGGGTGTCCAGCGGGTCACCCGCCACACCAAGGCCGGCATCGGCGGCCAGGCCGGCGGCCTGGTCGTCTCCGAGGCGCCGATCCACGTGAGCAACGTGGCGATCGTCGACCCCGAGGACAACAAGCCGACCCGCATCAAGACCCGCGTCGAGACCGTCGAGCGCGACGGTCGCACCAAGGCGAGCCGCACCCGCGTCGCGGGCCGCTCGGGCAAGGACCTCTGAGATGACTGACACCATCGAGACCGCCGTCGAGGCCCCGCGCCTCAAGGGCAAGTACGCCGATCAGGTCGTCCCCGCGCTGCAGGAGCAGTTCGGCTACGACAACGCGATGCAGGTTCCCCGCGTCGTCAAGGTCGTCGTCAACATGGGCGTCGGCGACGCCGCCAAGGACAGCAAGCTGATCGAGGGCGCGATCCGCGACCTGACCGCCATCACCGGTCAGAAGCCGCAGGTCACCAAGGCCCGCAAGTCCATCGCGCAGTTCAAGCTGCGCGAGGGCATGCCGATCGGCTGCCACGTCACGCTGCGCGGTGCGCGCATGTGGGAGTTCCTCGACCGCCTGACGGCGATCGCGCTGCCCCGTATCCGTGACTTCCGTGGCCTGAACCCGAAGCAGTTCGACGGCAACGGCAACTACACCTTCGGTCTGACCGAGCAGTCGATGTTCCACGAGATCGACCAGGACAAGATCGATCGCGTCCGCGGCATGGACATCACCGTGGTCACGACCGCGACGAACGACGACGAGGGCCGCGCGCTGCTCAAGCAGCTGGGCTTCCCCTTCAAGGAGAACTGACATGGCGAAGACCGCCCTGATCAACAAGGCGAACAAGAAGCCGAAGTTCAAGGTCCGCGGCTACACGCGGTGCCAGCGCTGCGGCCGGCCGCACTCGGTCTACCGCAAGTTCGGCCTGTGCCGTGTGTGCCTTCGCGAGATGGCGCACCGCGGCGAGCTTCCCGGTGTGACCAAGTCCAGCTGGTGACCCACCCTGGGTCCGACACCTGTCGGGCCCACCGCGACCCAGGTCGCACCACAACCCACGAACCGTTCTACATCGAAGGTCGCTCCGGGCTCCGGAGGGAAACCGCGATGAGAGAGGGCAGGCAGAGCCCATGACCATGACCGACCCGATTGCGGACATGCTGACCCGCGTCCGGAACGCCAACTCGGCGCACCACGACGTCGTCTCCATGCCGTACTCCAAGCTCAAGTCGCACATCGCGGAGATCCTCCAGGCGGAGGGTTTCATCGCGGGGTGGGAGGTCGAGGAGGCGACCGTCGGCAAGACGCTGACGATCAACCTCAAGTACGGCCCCAACCGTGAGCGCTCCATCGCGGGCGTGCGCCGGGTGTCCAAGCCCGGTCTGCGCGTCTACGCGAAGTCCACCAACCTGCCGAAGGTGCTCGGCGGCCTGGGCGTGGCGATCATCTCCACGTCCTCCGGCCTCCTCACCGACAAGCAGGCCGCAACCAAGGGTGTGGGCGGGGAAGTCCTCGCCTACGTCTGGTAAGGGGAAGCAGACATGTCGCGTATCGGACGACTCCCGGTCGCCATCCCCAGCGGTGTCGACATCGCCATCGAGGGCCAGACCGTCAAGGTCAAGGGCCCCAAGGGCGAGCTGCAGGTCATCGTGACCGAGCCGATCACGGTCGAGAAGACCGAGGCCGGCGTCGAGGTCAAGCGTCCCGACGACGAGCGCGAGTCGCGCTCGCTCCACGGCCTGACCCGCAGCCTCATCAACAACATGGTCGTCGGTGTCACCGAGGGCTACGAGAAGAAGCTCGAGATCCACGGCACCGGTTACCGCGTGCAGAACAAGGGCGGTTCGCTCGAGTTCGCGCTCGGCTACAGCCACCCGATCACCATCGAGGCCCCCGAGGGGATCAGCTTCAACGTCGAGAACCCCACGCGCTTCAGCGTCCAGGGCATCGACAAGCAGCTCGTCGGCGAGACCGCTGCCAACATCCGCAAACTCCGCCGCCCCGACCCGTACAAGGGCAAGGGTGTCCGGTACGAGGGCGAGCAGATCCGTCGCAAGGTCGGAAAGGCTGGTAAGTAACCCATGGCCAAGATCGTCAAGCGTGCCAAGGGCAAGAGCGCCGCTCGCGGGCGTCGCCACCTTCGCCTGCGCAAGAAGGTCACCGGCACCGCGGCCCGTCCGCGGCTGGTGGTCACCCGCAGCAGCCGCCACGTCTTCGTCCAGGTCGTCGACGACACGATCGGCAAGACCGTCGCGTCCGCGTCGACCATGGAGGCCGACGTGCGTGCGCTCGAGGCCGACAAGACCGAGCGGGCCAAGAAGGTCGGTGAGCTCGTTGCCGAGCGCGCCAAGTCCGCTGGTGTCGAGGCCGTCGTCTTCGATCGCGGTGGCAACCGCTACCACGGTCGCGTCGCCGCGATCGCGGACGGCGCCCGCGAAGGGGGTCTGACGCTGTGATGCAGACCCAGAACGTCGAGAAGAGGAACATCTGATGCCCGGACCCCAGCGTCGAGGCGCCGGTGCCGCAGGCACCAACGAGCGCTCCAACAACGACCGTCGTGACAACCGCGGCGGTGGCCGTGACCGTCGTGACGGTGGCCGTGACCGCACCGAGAGCCAGTTCCTCGAGCGCGTCGTGACCATCAACCGCGTGGCCAAGGTCGTCAAGGGCGGTCGCCGCTTCAGCTTCACCGCCCTGGTCGTCGTCGGTGACGGCGACGGCACCGTCGGTGTCGGCTACGGCAAGGCCAAGGAGGTCCCGGCCGCGATCGCCAAGGGTGTCGAGGAGGCGAAGAAGAACTTCTTCACCGTCCCGCGCATCCAGGGCACGATCCCGCACCCCATCCAGGGTGAGGCCGCGGCCGGTGTCGTCATGCTCCGCCCCGCCAGCCCCGGTACCGGTGTCATCGCCGGTGGCCCGGTGCGTGCGGTGCTCGAGTGCGCCGGCATCCACGACGTGCTGTCCAAGAGCCTCGGCTCGGACAACGCGATCAACATCGTCCACGCGACCGTCGAGGCCCTGCGCGGTCTCGAGCGTCCCGAGGCCGTCGCGGCTCGCCGCGGTCTGCCCCTGGACGAGGTCGCCCCGGCAGCCATGCTGCGCGCCCAGGCCGCTGGTCGCGCCGAGGCCGCCGAGAAGGCAAAGGCGGGTGCGTGATGGCACAGCTCAAGGTGACCCAGACCCGTTCGGAGATCGGTGGCAAGCAGAACCAGCGCGACACGCTGCGCAGCCTCGGTCTGAAGCGCATCGGCGACGTCGTCGTCAAGGAGGACCGCCCGGAGATCCGTGGCATGGTCCAGACGGTTCGCCACCTGGTGACCGTCGAGGAGGTTGACTGATCATGACTGAGTCCAAGGCCAACCCGACCCCGGAGCAGGGCACGCACGCTCTCAAGGTGCACCACCTGCGTCCGGCCCCCGGGGCCAAGACCGCCAAGACCCGCGTGGGTCGCGGTGAGGGCTCGAAGGGCAAGACCGCCGGCCGCGGTACCAAGGGCACCAAGGCCCGGTACCAGGTGCCGGAGCGCTTCGAGGGTGGTCAGACGCCGCTGCACATGCGTCTGCCCAAGCTCCGTGGCTTCAAGAACCCCTTCAAGACCGAGTACCAGGTCGTCAACCTCGACCGCATCTCCGCGCTCTTCCCCGAGGGTGGCAGCGTGGGCGTCGAGGAGCTCGTGGCGAAGGGTGCCGTCCGCGACGGTCACCTCGTCAAGGTGCTCGGCTCCGGCGAGATCACGGTGAAGGTCGACCTCACGGTCGACGCCTTCTCCGCGAGCGCCAAGGAGAAGATCGAGGCGGCCGGCGGCAGCATCACTGCTCGCTGACCCCCTTCGGTCCATCTGCATCGAGGCCGTCCCGGCTCACCGGGACGGCCTCGACGCGTCTCCCGGCCCCCTTCGTCGAAGGGGGATGCGGGTCACGTCGCGACCTCGCAGTCGCGGCAGGTATCGTCTGACAGGTTGCCCACCGTCGGTGGGCCCTGCCCGCAGCCCACATCTGCATCCCGGCACCGTCCTGGAGGAACCCACGTGCTCTCCGTCTTCACCCGGGCGTTCAAGACGCCCGACCTGCGGCGCAAGCTGCTCTTCACGCTGGGCATCATCGTGCTCTTCCGCCTCGGGTCGCACGTGCCGACGCCCAACGTCAACTACACGGCGGTGCAGGACTGCATCGCGGGGGCCCGGCAGGACGCCGGCAACAACTTCCTCGGGATGGCCAACCTCTTCAGCGGTGGGGCGCTGCTCCAGCTGTCGATCTTCGCGCTCGGGATCATGCCGTACATCACCGCGAGCATCATCGTGCAGCTGCTCACGGTCGTCATCCCGCGCTTCGAGGCGCTGAAGAAGGAGGGGCAGCAGGGTCAGGCGAAGATGACGCAGTACACGCGCTACCTGACGATCGCCCTGGCCATCCTCCAGTCGGCCACCTTCATCACCTTCGCGCGCAACCCCGCGAGCCTGTTCAACAACGCCGAGTGCGGGCCGATCCTCTACCGCGACTCGATGTTCTCGATCATCCTCATGGTCCTGACGATGACGGCCGGCACCGGTCTGATCATGTGGCTCGGCGAGCTCGTCACGGACAAGGGCGTCGGCAACGGCATGTCGCTGCTGATCTTCACGTCGATCACCGCGACCTTCCCCAGCTCGCTGTGGGCGATCCAGCAGCGCGACGGCCGCTGGGACCTCTTCTTCCTCGTCATCGCGATCGGCCTGGTCATCATCGCCGCGGTCGTCTTCGTCGAGCAGAGCCAACGCCGCATCCCGGTCCAGTACGCCAAGAAGATGGTCGGACGGCAGATGTACGGCGGGACCTCGACCTACATCCCGATCAAGGTCAACATGGCCAACGTCATCCCGGTGATCTTCGCGAGCTCGATGCTCGCGCTGCCGCAGATGATCGCGCAGTTCCAGACCGACCCGCAGGGTGACAACCCGGCCTGGGTCGACTGGATCAACACCTATCTCGTCCGGGGTGACCACCCCATCTACATGGCGGTCTTCACCGCGATGATCCTCTTCTTCACCTTCTTCTACGTGTCGATCACGTTCAACCCCACCGAGGTTGCCGACAACATGAAGAAGTACGGAGGCTTCATCCCAGGTATCCGGGCCGGGCGACCCACGGCCGAGTACCTCCAGTACGTGCTCACCCGCATCACCGTGCCGGGCGCCATCTACCTCGCTCTCGTCTCGTTGATCCCGCTCATCGCACTCGTGCTCGTCGGGGCCAACCAGAACTTCCCCTTCGGCGGTACCTCTATCCTCATCATGGTCGGGGTCGGTCTGGAGACGGTGAAGCAGATCGAGTCCCAGCTCCAGCAACGCCACTACGAAGGATTCCTCCGCTGATGCGTCTCATCATCTTGGGCCCCCCCGGGGCCGGCAAGGGCACCCAGGCCACGCAGATCGCCGAGCACTACGGCATCCCCGCGATCTCCACGGGCGACATCTTCCGCGCCAACATCAAGAACGAGACCGAGCTCGGTCTCCAGGTGAAGGAGATCCTCGCCTCCGGTGGTTACGTCTCCGACGACATCACCAACGCGATCGTCGAGGACCGCCTCGCGCAGGACGACGCCGCTCCGGGCTTCCTCCTCGACGGCTACCCGCGCACGACCGCGCAGGTGACCGCCCTCGACGCGATGCTCGCCAAGGGCGACCACGCGATCGACAAGGTGCTCGAGCTCGTCGTCGACGACGAGGTCGTCGTCGCGCGCCTGCTCAAGCGCGCCGAGCTCGAGGGTCGCGTCGACGACACCGAGGAGGTCATCCGCGAGCGGATGGCCATCTACCACCGTGAGACCAAGCCGCTGTCCGACGCCTACGCCGAGCGCAACCTGCTCGTCACCGTCGACGGTGAGGGCGAGGTCGACGAGGTCGCCGAGCGCATCGTCGCGGCCCTGGGCGCCTGAGTCTTGTCCCTCTTCGGCCGTGAGCGGATCCGCCCGCGCACCCCGGACCAGCTCCGGGCGATGCGCGTGGCGGGTCTGCTCACCGGTCGCACCCTCGAGATGCTGCGCGGCGAGGTCCGCGCCGGCGTCACGACCGGGCAGCTCGACGCCCTCGCGGAGGACTTCATCCGCAGCGGCGGGGGAGTGCCCAACTTCCAGCTCGTCCCCGGCTACGTCAACACGCTGTGCACGTCGGTGGGCGACGAGATCGTGCACGGCATCCCGGGCGACCGGGTGCTGCGTGACGGCGACCTGCTGAGCATCGATTGCGGCGCCGAGGTCGACGGGTGGAACGGCGACTCCGCCATCACCCTCGTCGTCGGGGGCGATGCCGCAGGTGACCCGGCCGTCGTGCGGCTCAACGAGGTCACCCGACGCTCCCTCTGGGCCGGGCTCGCCGCCCTTCGCTCCGGAGGGGACCTCAACGACATCGGTGGCGCCGTCGAGGACTCGATCACCGACGACGCGCGCGCCGACGGCGTCGACTACGGGATCGTGCAGGACTACACCGGTCACGCCATCGGTGAGCACATGCACCTGCCGCCCAATGTGCCCAACTACCGCGAGCCCGGCCGTCAGCCGCGCACGCCGGTCGGCACGACCCTGGCCATCGAGCCGATGGTCACTCTCGGCGACCAGGCCAACCACGTGCTGCCCGACGAGTGGACCGTCGTCACCGACGACGGCTGCGTCGCCAGCCACTGGGAGCACACCGTCGCGCTCACCGAGCGCGGCCTGTGGGTGCTCACCGCCCTCGACGGCGGCGAGGCCGAGCTCACCGCGCTGGGCGCTCCCTTCGGTCCGCTGGACTGATCTCGGACACCCTTCGAGACGCTTGCAGAGCAAGCTCCTCAGGGAGCGGAGCGGTGTGGCCCACGCGACGCTGGACACCCCCTTCGCACCGTGGTGACGGTCGGTAGGGTGCGAAGTCAGTCATGTCCGACGCCGTGACGCCGCGGCCGGGTCGATGAGGAGCTTTCGAGGATGACCCTTCCCCCTGCACGTGACGACGTCATGGGTCTGGCCGAGGGCTTCGCCCCGGTGGGCCCGGACGCGTGGGCGGACCTGGCCGCCACCGTCGTCAACAAGTCCCGTCCCGACGACCGCAAGGTCGACGGCGCCGGCGCCCGCGAGGCCCTGACCAGCCACCTGCCCGGCGGCATCGACATCGACCCGATCTACTGGCCGCAGCCGGGCACCGCCCTCGGCGTGCCGGGCGCGATGCCCTTCACCCGTGGCCGTGGCCCGCGCTACCCCGACCTGCCGTGGGACGTGCGCCAGCTGCACGACGACCCCGACGCGGCCGCGAGCCGCAAGGCGGTCCTCGACGACCTCGAGCACGGCGTGAGCTCGGTGTGGCTGCACGTCGGCGCCGACGGCGTCCAGCAGCGGGCGGGCGATGCCGTCGGACGGCTCGATCAGCGCGACCAGCAGGTGCGCGGGCTCGAGTTGCGGGTTGCCCCGCTCGGTGGCCAGCCGCTGCGCGGCAGCGAGAGCCTCCGAAGATTTGGTGGTGAATTTCTGTTCGTCCATGTACGCAGCTCCTCGTCGTCGCGGAGGTTGAAAGTCAGTAAGTCCAGGTCAACGGGCACGCGGTATAGCACCCACGTAAGATCAACGCACCAAAGTTGAGTGTATTCCGCTCAACTTGAAGTTTTCGCTGTGTCCTGCGCCGCCGTACCGCCCGGTCCGCCCCACCTGCGGTGGATCACGTACCGCTAAGCGGGCAATAGCGGTACCGGAACCACCGCAGGTCGCGTTAGTCGGCGTACTCGGCGAGGATGACGTCGCTGGCCTTCTCGGCGACGAGGTAGACCGCCGAGGCGATGAAGAAGCCGGGGATGTCCGGGAAGACGCTCGCGTCGACCACCCGCAGCCCGTCGACGCCGCGCACCCGGAAGTCGCCGTCGAGTACGGCGTTGGGGTCGTCGTCGCGGCCGATCTTCGCCGTCCCGCAGGCATGGTGGCCCCACGCCTCGTCACGCACGAACTCGCGCAGCTGCTCGTCGCTGTCGGTGCCCGGCGCCGGAACGAGCGGCTTGGGCTCGTACTGCCCGAGCCGGGAGGCGATGTCGCGGGCGAGGTGCATGCCGTCGACAACGCCCTGCAGATCCTGCTCGAATCCCGGCGAGCCCTCGTCGAAGTAGCGATAGCGGATATCGGGTACGTCGCGCGGGTCGGCCGATCGCAGCGAGAACACGATCAGGTCATCGGCGTCGGTGGCCACACTCGACTTCGCGACGATCGCCGCGAGCGACCCGTTGGTCGAGTACGGCCCGTCACGGTCACTCGCCCACTCGGCAAACAGCCGGTCCGGGTCGTCGAGGTCCTTGGGAATGTCGAGCTCGACACCTTCGAATATCGGATAGTTTCGATTTAGCTCCCAGACCAGGGAGACCTCGTAGCGGTCGTGCAGGTTGGTGCCCACTCCCGGCGCGTCGACGAGTACGTCGATGCCCTGGGCTTCGAGCTCGTCGCGCGGGCCGACTCCGGACAGCATCAGCAGCTGCGGGGTGTTGTAGGCGCCACCGGCGAGGATCACCTCCTTGCGGGCGCGTACGACGTGCGCCACCGGTTTGCCGTTCGGACTGCCGCCGGCATCCTGCTCGCGGGAAGCGTCGGTGCCTGGATGCTCGCGCTCAAGCTCGCGTACCGATGGTCGAGTCTCAGCGGCTTCTCCCCTGCCTCGCTGGTGATCGGAGTCGGCGCCACGCTGGTGCTCGTCGCGGCCGCGATCCGCCCCGACCCGGACTGAGCCGAACCCCGAACGGCCGCCGATCGGGGTATATCGGGGTATCTTGCCCGAAGCACCAACGAGCACCTGCGGAGGCTGGCATGAGCAACACCGAGACCCGCCCGACCGAGCTGACCGGCGAGCCCAACGCCGACCTGGACGGGTGGCAGGCGCTGCACGGCCGCGACGTACCCTCGGCGGGCCGCGGGCGATGACGGTACGCCGGACCCTCCCGCACCGCGACCGCTCCTTCGTCGGCGCGTGGTGCTTTGTCGACCACTACGGGCCGGACGACGTCGCCGCGACCGGCGGGATGGACGTCGCACCGCACCCGCACACCGGCCTGCAGACCGTGTCGTGGCTGTTCGAGGGCGAGATCGAGCAACGCGACAGCGGCGGCAACTACGGCCTCGTGCGCCCCGGCGAGGTCAACCTGATGACCGGTGGACACGGCATCTGCCATTCCGAGGTTTCGACAGCGGGCACGTCGACCCTGCACGGCGTGCAGCTCTGGGTGGCGCTGCCCGAGGAGGCCCGCGAGGCACCGCGCGCGTTCGAGCACTTCGCGCCCGAGCTGGCTCCGCTGCCGACCGACACCGGCGAAGCGTCCGCGCTCGTCTTCCTCGGAGAGCTGGCCGGCGCGTCGTCGCCGGTCATCACCCACACTCCCCTGCTCGGCGCCGAGCTGCGACTCCGCCCGAACACCCGGCTGCGCCTCGATCTGCGCGACGACTTCGAGTACGGCGTACTGCTCGACACCGGCACCGTCGAACTCGACGGGATCACCATGCATAAAGCCGATCTCGCGTGCCGCGAAACCGGCGCGAGCTCGTTGGAGCTGGTGACCGGTGACGAGGGCGCGCGGCTGATGCTGCTCGGCGGTCCGCCGTTCACCGAGGAGATCGTCATGTGGTGGAACTTCGTCGGTCGCACCCACGAAGACGTCGCCAGGGCGCGTGAGCAGTGGCAGGCCGAAAGCGAACGGTTCGGTGCAGTCGAGGGGTACGTCGGCAAGGTCGACCGGCTGCCCGCGCCCGCGCTGCCCGGTGGCACGCTGCGCGCCCGTGGGCGCCGTGGCAAGGTCTAGGTCATGACCGAAGCCGGGCACGTCGTCGTCGGGCTGCTCATCCTTGCCGGACTGATCGGCGTACTCATCCCGTTCCTTCCGGGAATGCTGCTCATCGTCGCCGCTGCACTCTGGTGGGCGATCGCGGATGGTGCGACCACCGGACACTGGGTGACCTTCGCGATCGTCGCTGCGTTGTGCGCGGGCGGGACCGCGCTGAAGTACGTCGTCCCGGCGCGCACGACGAGCGAGGCCGGAGCGTCGCGAGTATCGATGATCTTCGCTATTGCGCTCGGGATCGTCGGGTTTTTCGTGATCCCGGTGATCGGCGCGCCGATCGGGTTCGTACTTGGGATCTACCTCGCCGAGCTTCGGCGGGTGCGCGGCCGCGCGCAGGCGTGGACCGCGACAAAGGCGGCGCTGCGCGGTGTGCTGCTCGGCGTACTCATCGAGTTCACCGCCGCGGCGCTCGCGGCCGGCGCGTGGGTGATCGGCGCACTGAACGTCTAAGACGCCTCGGCCGACGCGAACCGCTTGCGGCTGCGTTCCTTGGCCTTGGCGGCTTCTTCCTCGCGGTTCTTCGGCGGCGCCGTCGTGACCAGCGACTCCAGCAGCTTGGCGGTCGCGGCGGCGACCTCGCGGACCGCATCGTCGAAGGCCGCCTGGTTGGCTTGCGACGGCTTCGTCGTCCCACTCACCTTGCGGACGTACTGCAGGGCCGCGGCCTCGATCTCGTCGTCGTACGCCGGCGGGGCGAAGTTATGCAGGACCTTGATATTGCGACACATACCGCCACGGTACGCGCCCGTGGCGGCATGCATCGTCTCCGGATTTGCGGTTATTGCTCGGCCAGGAACTGCTCGACCGCGACGACGCCGATGTCCGGCTGATCTGTGAAGAAGCCATCGATCCCGGTCGCCAGATAGGCCTTGATCTCCTCGATGATCTTGCCGTAGTCGGCGGGGTCGGCCCCGTTGCGGTAGTCCGCCGGCAGGAAGTTGTTTTCCGCGCGGAAGGTGTACGGGTGCACCGTCAGCCCGGCCGCGTGCGCGGTGTCGACCAGATCGGTCGGCGTACCGAGCGTGCCGTCCGGGTTGCGCGGGATGACCTGCGACTTCTCCGGTCCGATGCCGTCGACGAACGAGCTCATCGAGGCGAGGCCCTCAGCGGTCAGCAGGTCGGCGTAGGTGCGCGGGTCACCGGCGGCGACCAGGTCGTACGGCGCGCCGTTGGCCCCGGTCAGGAACACGGTCTTGGTCTTCAGGCCGAGCTCGGTGCGCAGCTGCTGCAGGTTGGTCAGCTCGAACGACTGCACAAACACCGGCGCCTTGGCCTTGTTCAGCCCGGCGTCCTGCAACGCCCCGACCACGCCAGGCTCCAGCGGCAGGCCGATGGACTGGAAGTACGTCGGGTGCTTCGTTTCGGGGTAGACGCCGATCTCGCGACCGAGCTCCTTGCTCAGCGAAGCGCGAAGCTCAAGCACCTCAGCGAAGGTCGGCACCTCGTACAGGCCGTCGTAGATCGTGTTCTCCTGGCGCAGCTGAGGCAGCCGCTCCTTGGCGCGCAGCGTCTTGAGCTCGGCAAGGGTGAAGTCCTCGGTGAACCATCCGGTGACCTGGTTGCCGTCGATGGACTTGGTGGTCTGGCGGTCGGCGAACTCCGGCCGCTCGGCGACGTCCGTCGTACCGCTGATCTCGTTTTCATGGCGCGCGACGAGTACGCCGTCCTTGGTCGAGACAAGATCCGGCTCGATGTAGTCCGCGCCCATCCGGGCGGCAAGCTCATAGGAGGCGAGCGTGTGCTCGGGGCGGTAGCCCGAGGCGCCGCGGTGCCCGACCACGAGTGGCTGCACGGTGTCCTCCTTACCGTTGCCCTTGCCGTTTCCGCCCGGGGCGGCGCCGGCCTGCGGCGCGAGCACCAGCGAGGCGAGCATGGCGCAGGCGGCCAGTACGCCGAATCCTATGGTTCGTCTCCGTGAAGATGTCATGCACTCCAGCCCAGCGGCGCCGGTTGAACTCGCGGTTATCGGCGTACGGCGCCCGCGTGACGCGGCATCGACGTCTGCGCGCGCGTTGGCGACCCGCGCGCGGTGAGTTGTGGTGCGCGACGCCCACGCGCGGTGCGTTCTGACACGATATTTC
>ERZ500994.149-NODE-149-length-23042-cov-30.565755_pt1 | contig 23042 bp, 19 predicted proteins | sample MGYA00248878_ERZ500994 | MGnify/ENA primary metagenome ERZ500994 (study PRJEB25958, sample SAMN03398533) | human skin metagenome | study: EMG produced TPA metagenomics assembly of the Human Skin Microbiome Metagenome (human skin metagenome) data set. | reverse complement strand
GTGTATGAGTTGCCTTATATCCACCGCCTAAAGTCGGTGGTTTTACGGCAACGGAGGATAAAAACGAATGGGATTGTTGGCTTGAATACCCTCGATGCGCGGTGCCAAATCAATATTATGGGCAATTAACACCGTGATGTTTGGGTAGTTATCAATTTTGACCAAAAATTTTTGATGGCGGCTACCCTCATTATCGTCTTTTAGCACTTTAATCACCGTACCACACCCTAATACCTGTCGTTTAACGCTGGGATTTTTGGCTTGATAAGCTTGATTAATGACGGCGTTGTTGCATTGAATATTTGTTGCCTGACGTTTTTTGTCAGTATAACTTGCTGAATTTTTAGCCGTCTGTTGATTGGACTTTGAGTCCACTAACGGTGAATTTGGGCTTGCTAACTGGCTATTTCCGCTTTGGTTTTGGCTTTTATTTTGCCTTGGCTGTTGGTCGGCATTGCCTTCATGGGAACACCCAGTGACAAAAATTAGCACCCCGAAAGTTAACGGGATGGCTATAGACTTTGCTAAGTGATAGTTCAATTTTTATTTAACCTTTATGGTTGAATGGGTCAATGAATCATTTGACTGAGTTTTCTTGAACTGAGTTTTCTTGAACTGAATTTTCTTTAACTGAGTTTAGAGTTAATTTAATTGGGACAAAAGTTGCTCAAAATCAGAGCGTTTGACTGCACCGTTTTGTCTTGCTACCAGTTGACCGTTTTGGTAAAACAACAATACAGGCGGACCGAACACGGCTAGTTTTTTATAGATTGCTTGGCTATCCGGCGTATTGTCAGTCACATCGAGTTTGACAACTTGCCAGCTGGCTAAACTTTGCGGCGGGTTGGCAAAAATTTTATCCATGATACGACATTCAATGCACCACTCTGCGGTGACATCGACGACTAGCTTTGGATATTGCGTAAGCAAGGGTTCAAGCTCTGACAGTTTAGTGATTGTAATCGTTTGGGTGGTCTTTGTTGCCGTGAATGCCGATTGCCCTGAAGTATTCACAAGCTTGTTAAGCGGCTGCCAACTATCTTGACTACCTGAGGCAGTGCCTATCACAAGACACGCTGACCAAATCCATGCTAGCAATGCTAGTGCTTGAGTGAGTAATTGACCTTTTTTGCCCTGCCAGCGCCACAGCCATAAGCCAATCACAGCAAACCACAGCGCCCATAGCATCAGCATCCAGCTTGATAGCCATATACGCTCTATCATCAATAAAGCGACGCCAAATAACAGCAAACCAAAACTGGTTTTGACCCAGTTCATCCACTCGCCTGCTTTTGGCATAAAATTACCTTGGGTGGCGCCCAGTAAAATGAGCGGTGTGGATAGCCCAAGCCCCAATAAAAACAATGCGGCAAACCCCATCACAGGATCACCCAGCGCTGCCACACCTGCCAACGCACCTGCAAGGGGTGCCGTCACACAAGGGGAGACAACCAGTGCAGAAAACAAGCCCGTCAAATAACTACCACTTAAGCTACCGAGTCGATTTGCCCCAATTTGGCTGATTTTTTGGAACTTAACACGCAGCGCATGCGGCAATTGCCAGCGAATGACATCCAACATGTACAGTCCAAGCAGGATAAATAACCCTGCAAAAATTAGCAAAATGACAGGGTTTTGTAGCCAGTTTAGTATACCCAAAGATTGCCCAAATAACGCAACCACTGCGCCCAAAATGCCATAACTGGTGGCAACACCCAAACCATAACTACCCGTGAGTAATAACCCTTTTTTGGCAGATGGACGATGTTGACGGGCAACGATATTGGCTACAATCGGCAGCATTGGTAGCACACAAGGGGTAAACGCTAACCCTAATCCCGCTAAAAACAACAGCAATAACGCAACACCGCTATGCTTGGTCAATCCAAAAATATCTTGATTGCTAGCGCTAGCTGTCAAACTCGTTGCCGCCGCCGATGCAGCCGCGGGTTTAGTCATGACAGTTGTTTGGGCAGGTTGAGACGATGCCATAGATACGACAGGGGCGGATGCCGTTAACTGCGCTGTAGTTAAGACATCGGTGGCTGAAGCATCGGTCACTGTGGTCGATGCGACTTGCTGCGCCGCTGCGGCTGTATTGCCACTGGACAGCGCTTGTTTGGCAGACGGTGTGCTAGTTGCCCCATCGACGGTTTTAACGGGGGTCAAGCTAGCAGATTGCTGAGTCGTTGTTGGGGCGGCGTCATTGGTCGTCGCCACGGTATTGGTGACTTTTGCTTGCGCCGTTTTTGACGTCATTGTGTCTGATTTTTTTGCTGCAGTTTTATTGGCGGCTGGCAATTGGGTAATGACAAATTTGGTCTTTTCAGGGGGATAGCAAAGTCCTACTTTGGCACAGCCCTGCCATTTGACCGTAGCAGGTTGTGAGGTGATTGCTTTATCCGCGCTCAAGGTGGTTGTGGCAGTAAAGGGGTGTTCAAACACAGGCACCCGACCAAAATCTGGGTCATCCACATAGGTCGGTGCTGCACTAAATTGTAGCGGCGTCGCTGTTACCCCGTCAGGCAATTGTAAGGTTAATTTATCCCGATACGCATAATAGCCTGCTTTGACATCCACATGAATGGTCACTACTTGCCCTTTTTGCTCAGTGTAGACTTTAAAAGCCTCATGCACCGGTAGCGGCTTGTCTTTGGCGGTCAAGCTGGGATTGTCACTGCCGCCAAAAATCTCGCTTAAACTAATCGCTTGCGCGCTTGGCATAGTGAGGCTAGTGACAGCCAGTAGCGTGCCAAGTAGAGAGACATGACGACTCACGGTTCGAAAACAACACAGGGGCGTAGGCATAGGGGATATATTTTTCAAAGAAAACTTCTCATATATTTTAAATTCACAGGTTTTAAATTTATACGTTTCAGATTTATACGTTTCAGATTTATACGTTTTCAGCCACGTAATTATACTATGACGACTAATTTTAGCTAATCCCTGTCCAAAAACCTAGCAAAAAAAATCAGAGTGCGTGACTCTGATTTCGTTAACCCAGTGAAAACACTAAACTTATAGCTTAGCAAAAATGTCTGCGTCTTGACCTTCGCCGCCTTCTTTGCCATCAGCCCCCAATGAGAACAAATCATAGGTTCTGCCTTCTGTACCTGGGATAACGTATTGTAGGTCATTATCCCAGCCATCTTTCGGGAAACCGCCTTTAATATACCCGCCCTCTGGCCAGTTTTTGGCGCCTTGTGGTGGCTTATTTAAGGCTTCTAAGCCTTCTTGGGTGGTGGGATAGCGACCATTGTCCACTTTAAACATATCAATGGCATTTGAGGTGGTGGATAAAGCCGTTTCGGTGGTTTTGACGCGGGCTTTGTCACTTTGACCCACCACTTTGGGTACCACCAGACCTGCCAAAATTGCCAAAATGACAATCACCACCATGACTTCAATTAAGGTAAAACCCGCTTGACGATTTTTTGATACATGAGCACAACACATACGAATTTCCATTTTTTAGATTTTTAGCGCTTTTGATAAGGTGTTAGGATTTTACACGGCTTTTTTGACAATTTGCATACCGATTTGGTTAATTTTGTCGGATTATTTAGCCATTAATTATTTGGCGGTTTTAGGGTTTAGCCTGCCAAATCATTCATATTGATAATCGGTAGCATCACTGCCATCACAATGGTCATGACAATCACCCCCATCAGCACCAACATCAGCGGCTCAAGTAGTGACAATAGCGTGCTAATCATATTGGTGGCTTCATTTTGCTGCATCGCTGCTGCACGCGTCAGCATGTCATCAAGCTCGCCTGAATTCTCGCCGCTTTTAATCATTTGTACCATCATCGGCGGAAAATAATTACTGCGCTCAAGCTGGCTTGATAGGCTTGCGCCTTCGGTGACTTTTTCTGTGGCGCGCGCGATGGTATGTTTGATATGGGTATTGGTGGTGACTGCCGCGCCGATGGCTAGTGCTTCCACCAACGGCACCCCTGAACGTACCAAAATCGCTAACGTACTGGCAAAACGTGATGCGTTCAGATTTCGCGATAATTTACCAAAAACCGGTAACCGCAAGATAAATTGGTCAAAAGTGGCTTTGCCTGCCGCCGTTTTAATAAACTTCACAAATAAAAACACCGCACCGATTAGCCCGCCTAATATCAGCCACCACCATTGGGTTAAGAGATTAGACAATGCCAACACCACTTGGGTGATCCATGGCAGCGCTTGCTCGGATTGTTCAAACACTTTGACAATTTTTGGCACGACAAAGCTCATCAAGCCCACCACCACTGCCACCGCCATCATCAGCAAGATTATCGGATACACCATCGCGCCTTGTACCTTTTTTTGCATGGCAAAGCGATTTTCGGTGTAATCGGCTAACTGGTTTAAAATCAAATCCAAATGCCCTGAGCGCTCACCTGCGGCAATGGTGGCGATATAAATCGCTGGAAAATTACCAGAGTCTTGTAGCGCGCTCGCTAGGCTATAGCCTTCCAATACTTTGGCACGCACGCCATGCATCAACGCTTTGACATGCGGTTTTTCGCTTTGTTTGGCAATCGCTTGCAACGCTTGTTCAATCGGTATCGACGCTGCCAACAACACCGACAATTGGCGGGTGATTAATGCCAAATCATACGCACCCACCCCTTTTTGCCACAATCGGTTGCGACTGACATCGGTTTTTTGTACAGGTGAGACTTCGACAGGCAGTAAATTTTTATCACGCAGTTGTTGGCGGATTAGCCTAGCAGAATCGGCTTCAAGAATACCTTGGTGTGACTTGCCTTGGGTATCCATGGCTTTGTACTGAAATGCGGGCATGTGAGTTCCCAACGGGTAAAATTAGCGTTATTTTAAAGGCTTAATAGGCTGAAATAAAGACTCGTTTTCATTGGAATCATATTGTACCAACACCGATAGCTCATCGCGCAAGTCTTGTTTGTTAAAGCTATTGACCTCAGTAATCAGCATTTTCTCGATTCGTTTGTCAACGGCGTATTCACTGATTTGCGCACAATAGATGGCTAATTGATAAACTTGCGCTTTGAGCGACTCATCGAGTGATTGCAATAGTCTCACCAATTCTGCCACATTGATGACTTGGTAAGGGTAATTGGGAATCGCCGCCTCTTTTAATGGGGTGACTGAATAGTTGACACCGAGATGGGCAAAATAATAACAACTAAATAAATAACCTAAAATATGCCCGACAAAATAACCCCGGTCATTGTGATAGCATGCCACCCCCAAAAACTCAATCACGGTCGCCGCCAAACTATGCTCAAGACCGCGAAATTCAGCGGATGATGGCAGCAAGCCTACGGTTGGCAGGTTCATTAAATTTTTGTTTTGGCTGACAAGCTGCCAACCAATCGGTCGCTGCGGCGGTAAATGATGGCTAATGGACATCACCAAATCATCGACGATATGTAAATTATTGAACAAATGCTGCAGTTGCATCAGCCCAACATTATCGCGCATATTTAAATATTTGGCGACTTGCAGTTTTTTAGTTTCAATAAACTGGGATTTTTTACTGGAGATATAAAATAACAGTTGGTTGGGATGGGAGTGCTCAAAATACTGGGTCACTGCGTTTTCTTGTGCATGAAACACGGCAGTGTATTGACTGGTAACATCCATTGGGTTAACACCACGATGGTCCATCGCAGGGTCTTCTGGATTGGGCTTGATGTGCAAGCCATGTGCTTCGACAGGTTGACCTTTGGTAGTTGAAGTTTCCATGTTGGCAATCGCAGCTGATAAAATATGGGACAGTGCTTGTCACTATATCATACCCCTATCGACATAACCTAACAGATATTGCTATGAAAATAGACTGGTCATTCTTAGTTGCCATAAAACTCGCTCTAAGACATAAAGCTTGCTATAAAAGTGGCGATAACCACAAAACCGCAGCAAACCTGCTTTTTTGTGGTTAATCAGGGTTCTCGACTACCGACTTATTGCTCGCTCAAGCTGTCAGCAAAATGCACACCATCGGTTCGAAACGACTGGCGATATTTTCGTGGTGACATTTTATAGACGCGTTTGAATGCTTGGCTAAAGGTACTATCGGAGGCATAACCCACTAACTCACTGATACGGCTAATGCTATTTTCTTGTAGCCGTAAATAACGCGCCGCAAGACGAAGTCGATAGTCGGTTAAATAAGTTAACGGCGGCACCCCCACCACTTCACGAAAATGTTCGGCAAAACTACTGCGTGACATCCCGGCGACTTCAGCTAACTTATGAATGGTCCAATTGGTCTCAGGTCGATCATGCATGACTGCCAACGCCTTGGCAAGGTAAGGATCTTTCACAGCTTTTAGCCAATTATCTGTCGCTTCGGGCAAATCCTCAATATAATTGCGCACACACTCAATCATCAAAATACTGGCGATACGATTGATAATGGTCATTTTGCCAAGTCGGTTCTGCTCAGACTCTAATGCCAAAAATTTGACCCCCAAATCAAGCATAATCATTTTTTGCTCATCGTTTGATTCGCTTTCTGGCAAAATTTCTGGTAAAGCGCTGAGTAACGGGCGCGTAATCTCTCGATCGTAATGGCACACAATCGCGACCATTTCAGTTGTTTGCGCTGGCTCATCACCTTGGCTAGAAATCGCAGGGTTACCCAAGTGGATAGTTTCAACAGTCTGGTTGCTTAATAACGGGGCAATGTCAATTGATGGAATATCCGATTGCCCCACACCACAAATAAGGTGTTTTTTGCCGCCTGGCACCATGACCACATCGCGCGCGTGTGCGTTGCGATATACATCATCGACCCTAATACTAATCCCACCTGTAGTAACCAAATAAAACACGATACAATCTTTTTTATCTAACTCAAACGACCACTCCCCAGTGGCGTGTATATAGTGATACTGAGTTTGATACAAATGTATATCTTCAAGCAACATACTGAGTGCATCCATTAATTTTTCCTAAGTTATCAACACAGCAATTTAAAAAAATGCAACATAAACTACAAACCAGCTAACTTACAAGCCAAACTTTAGTAATTGGACTTGAGATAAAAATTTAAAGACGTATACATAAACCGTCATCCTCATTATCAGCAATCATATCATCTTTTACAGGCGCTGCTGGTTAAGTTTGAGTCTGTAGGTCTGCTAAAATCCAGTATCACCGCCCGCAAAAATGCTTTATTTTTTAAAGATTTCAAAGGTAATGGCATAACAGGTAATAATAGGTAGTGGACACTTGTTAGGGGTTATACACTAGCGGTAGGATGTTTGGGTGTCTAAACAAATAAATAAGTGAATAAATAGCTAAGCAGCTAAACCTAATTAGCCAAATCAGCCATTTGGCTTTTTTTTGATTTTGATTTATTATCATGCTTTATTATCAATGGCTTAACTATAATCTATAACCATTCCATCATCGCTATGAATCTATGAATGCTCATCACTTGCGTAAACAGTTACGTCAACAACGTCTACGCTTATCCAAGCGCCACCGTAATCGCGCCGCTTATCAAGCACGACGAAGTTTAAACCGACTACAGCATCCTGCTTTAACTGGCAAAAACGTCAAGGTCGGGATTTTTGCAGATGCCTTTGGGGAAATGCCTACCCAACCGCTGATGGATTGGGCGAGACAGCGCGGTTATCGTATTTATTTACCTGTCGTCACTGGCAAACATCAGCCGCTTGTATTTATCCAATTTAGCCAAAAAACTTGGCGACAATCTCGCCTACCCAAACACCCACTGGGTATGCGCCAACCTGAGAAAGGAAAAATGCTTAACGTAGCGGCGCTTGATGTATTGTTTATGCCGTTAGTGGCAGCGGATAAAATTGGCAATCGTATGGGGATGGGTGGCGGTTACTATGACCGCACCTTAGCCAAGGCTAAAAACAAACCGCTTAAAATTGGCTGGGCTTATGATTTTCAATTGGTTGAAAAATTAAATGCTAATCCTTGGGATATCACGCTTGATGCCCTTATCACGCCTAGTAAACTATGGTTATTTAGACGCTATTTGGTGTCTAAAGAATGAATGGATAATAATTAGATGAACGATAAAAAAAACAATGACAGCATTCCAACTACCGCTTCAGATTCACCAACTAATAATGCCAAATTAACTGAAAATCTTAATGAATTAAGCGATGCAGAAATTGCCAGTGTCATGAATCCCGCTAGATTAACGCAACTTTTAACCCAAGCTGATGCCTTTACCCGAGTGAATTCTGAAGACTTGGACGACTTTTAGATATATATAAATTAGACACGCATAAATTAGAGACATATAAACTAGCCTAAAAAATTAGCTAAGGATACATCAATATCACAGCGGCATTAGGCTAAGTCTAGGATTGCAGTGGTTATTTTTAGCACTTTGTTATCATTTTATCGCACTCGGTTCGTTGTTTTTTCCCCCTTTGAATCGCTAGCCTTGCAATTTTTTGCATTGACGCCATTTATATTTTTAAGTCTATCAGCAAGCCATCATTTGCTCACAAATGGTCAGTTGCTTGTTGTGTTATTTAAGGGGACATAGTATATGCAAGATGATGTTTTAATGACAAATCCAGAATCATCTGAGTCGCAAGAATTCACTACGCTACCATTGTTAGCTTTACGTGACGTTGTGGTGTATCCACAAATGCAAATTGCTTTATTTGTGGGTCGTACGCCTTCAGTCAAAGCAGTCGAGCTTGCGCAAAATGAATTTGACAATAAAGTATTGGTGGTGGCACAAAAAGACTCACTATCTGAAGACATTGATGCCAGTAATCTATTTGAATATGGTACGGTGTGCCGTGTCGTCAATACCATGCCACATGAAAATGACGAAAATTGCATCAAAGTGCTGATTGAAGGTCTGTACCGTGCCAAATTGGTCGACATCCAAGACAGCGCTGAGGAAGAAGCGGTATTACTGGCCGATTTTGAAAAAGCGCCTATCACCGTCAATATGACCGCTAAAACGCAAAAATCGCACAAAGAAGCGTTAGTTGCTTTGTTTAGCAAATATGCCGAAAATCGCCTACGTAACTCACGCGAGTTAATTCGTGTGGCTGAGCGTATCACCCAACTTGAAGAGTTGGTATATTTCATTGCGACGCGTGTCTCACTCAATTTATCGATTAAACAAAACTTTTTGGAAGTCGATGATTTGACTGCGCATATCAAAGCGTTGTCAGACTATTTGATTCAGCAAAGCGCCGAGCACAATATCGAGCAAGAATTACAAGAAGCGGTCCGTCGCCAGATGGAAAACAACCAGCGCGAGTATTTCTTAAATGAAAAAATGAAAGCGATAAAATCTGAGCTTTCTGACCTTCATGAAGAACGCGGTGAAAATTATGAAGATGACGACATTGCTGAATTAGAAAAACGTTTAGCGGAAGCCGATTTGCCAGAAGCGGTGCGTAAAAAAGCAGAAAATGAGTTTCGTAAACTCAAAACCATGCCTGCTGCCTCTTCTGAGTCATCGGTCGTGCGCAACTATGTCGAGTGGATTTTAGATACGCCTTGGAACAAAACCAGTGATGTCTCAATCGACCTCAATAAAGCCCATGACGTGCTTGACACTGACCATTATGGTTTACAAGACGTGAAAGACCGCATCTTGGAGTTCTTGGCAGTGCAATCTCGCGTGGATACCTTAAAAGGTCCGATTCTCTGCTTGGTAGGTCCGCCTGGGGTGGGTAAAACTTCTTTAGGTGAATCCATTGCCCGTGCGACAGGTCGTGAGTTTATCCGTATGGCATTGGGCGGCGTGCGAGATGAAGCCGAAATTCGTGGGCACCGACGTACCTATATCGGTGCTATGCCAGGTAAAATCGTACAATCACTCTCAAAAGTGGGCGTGAAAAATCCGCTATTTTTACTCGATGAAATCGATAAAATGGCGCAAGATTTTCGTGGTGACCCTGCTTCAGCGCTGCTTGAAGTGTTAGACCCATCGCAAAATCATAGCTTTAACGATCACTACTTGGATATGGATTTAGACTTATCACAAGTGATGTTTATCTGTACCGCCAATAGTATGGATATTCCGCCTGCCCTACTTGACCGTATGGAAGTGATTCGTCTGCCAGGTTACACCGAAGATGAAAAAATCAGCATCGCGGATAAATACTTAGTACCAAAAGCGATTCAGCAAAATGGCTTAAGTGATACTGAAATTGATATCACCGATGAGGCACTCAAAGCGATTGTACAACGCTATACCCGTGAAGCAGGTGTGCGTAACCTTGAACGTGAAATCAACAAAATCGCCCGCAAAGTGGTGAAACAAAATGTTGAATCATCGGGCAAAGACAAAGCGGAAGATAAAACCGCGGCACACAAATTAACGGTCGATAGTTCAAATGTCGCTGATTACTTGGGTGTGTACCAATTCGATTATGGCTTGGCGGAGCAAGAACCTGAAGTCGGTCGTGTCACAGGTTTGGCTTGGACACAAGTCGGTGGTGAGCTGTTGACCATTGAAGCGGTTGCGGTACAAGGTAAAGGTGAACTGAGTTTTACAGGTTCACTAGGCGATGTGATGAAAGAGTCAATTCGTGCGGCGATGACGGTGGTTCGTGCCCGTGCTGATAGCTTAGGCGTCAGCTATGATAAGCTCAAAGGCACAGATATCCACGTGCATATGCCAGAAGGTGCGACCCCCAAAGACGGTCCATCCGCCGGTATTGCGTTAACGCTTGCGTTAGCCTCTGCGATGACAGGTATTGCCATTCGCCCCGATATTGCCATGACAGGCGAAGTGACTTTGCGTGGCAAAGTGCTGCGTATCGGTGGCTTGAAAGAAAAACTGCTTGCAGCGCATCGTGGCGGTATCAAACACGTGTTGATTCCAAAATCCAATGAGCGTGACTTGATTGATATTCCTGACAATGTCAAACAGGGCTTAAGCATCCAGCCAGTAGAAACGATTGATGAAGTATTTAAAGCGGCGTTGGTATCACAGCCTGTGGCGTTAAAACCCAATCAATTGCCAGTCGATGCCAGTGACGTTAGTTTGAAAAGCTAATTTAAAAAGCTAAGCTGCCACTGAAGTAAAAACTGAAATTAAATAATAATGAAGTACAAAAAAAGCTGAGATTGATTCTCAGCTTTTTTTATGCCGGCAAAAATTATTCAACCGATTTTTCACGTGGCAAATCACCTTCTTGCGAGGCTGATGCCATGTCTTTATCCAACTCATAGAAGTTTTGGTTATCTGCCTTATCTTTTGATGCCAAGGCAAATTTATCACGTAGGTTATTGATTAACGCCTCTTCTTCGATTTGTTCTTTGACAAACCATTGTAAGAAATTAAACGTTGCCCAATCGCGCTCTGCCATGGCTTGGTCCACAAGTGCATAGATTTTTTTTGAATTTTCTAACTCATGTTGCCAAACGTCTTCGATACAGGTTTCAAGACTGACAGGGTTGTCACGCGGTGCAGGAATCGCTTCAATTTTAGCTTCGCCACCACGCTCGTTGATATAAGCTAAAAACTTGAACATATGGTTACGTTCTTCAGCCGAATGCTTGTAGAAAAAATCTGCAATGCCTGGGTAATTGTTCACTTCCGCCCAGCTGCCTAGCGCAATATACGCCTGTGCTTGTGTGGCTTCTTCCATCATTTGCTTGTTTAGCGCTTGTTCCATTGCGTCTGAAATACGTTTATCGTTTGACATGTTATTTTCCTCTGATGATTTTTTTGTGGCTAATTTTATAAGATGGCTAATCTTGACTAGACAACGTTATCTTATGATTGGCTACCAAGATTGGCTATATAGTTGTTAAAGATAAAATAGAGCATTACCAATACTATTGCCGCTAGTTGCCGTTAATTGCATTGGTAATGACGCTCACAGTATAGATAAAAAGCTGGCAATAAACAGGATTTTTTACTCAATTTAGCTGAAAGATACACAAGCCTTTAACATAAAAATACCGGGTAAAACGCGCAAGGTTATCCCAAATTTTTCCTCGCTATTCAATCGCTTTGTTTTGCGTTGCCAACCAACTAAACACACAATTAATCGCCATTAAAATGGTTAAAAACCCCATCGATAGCGTCCAAGTATAACTCAAGTCTTTAAGCCAACCTGTCACAATAGGACCAGTTATGGCGATGCTATAACCCACGGTTTGTGCCATCCCTGACAGTTCAGCAGCTTGTTGACTATCCTTTGCTTTTAAGGTAAAAATCATCATACATAAGGTAAAAATCACCCCACATCCAAAGCCCGATGCGATACTCCAAACCCATACCCAACCTTGCAGGGGCAAAAACCCAAAACCAAATACGCCTACCAAGTTTCCCACTGCGGCAAGCAACGCTAACGTGCGTAAATTCCACTGGCTAGAAACCCATTTGGTCAACAGTAAAATCGAAGGAAAAGCGACCAATTGAAACACCATGCCCACGTTGCCTGCTTGCGCTTTGCTCAGCCCTTTATCAATGAGTAACGACGGTAAAAAACTGGCGAGCGTATAATAAAGTAGTGATTGCAAACCCATAAACGCACTAATCCACCACGCCATCGGGATTTTCCAGACTGATTTTCGGCTTGGTTGTGCTGCTTTGGCAACCGCTTGATTAATGACTTGAGCATCATGGGTGCTAATTTTTTGCCGTAACCGCAAATGAGCGACCATTAGCCAAGCCGCTACCGCTGCCACGGATACCCAGCCCCATACACCCAGTGCAAATTGCCAGTTGGACAAGCTGACAAGCCACATCGCAATGCCTGACGCAAAGCCAGCAAACACCGACAAAAACATCGAATAGCTTCCCATCACAAGCCCAATGTGATTGGGAGTGTATTTTTTGATGACGGCCGGGATTAATACATTGCCGAGTGAAATCGCCAACGATAGCAGCACCGTGCCCGCTAGCAAAAACCCTAATTGCGGATGCGCCACTCGCACAAAAATACCGATGGCAAGCAAACTGGTTGCCAAAATCATGGTGTTTTCTAAGCCAATCCGCCGTGACAGCATAGGCGCAACAAACGAACTCGATGCAAATGCCATGACAGGAATCGTACCAATCAAACCAATGGTTTTGGTCGTTAACCCCAAATCCTGCTGAACCAGCTTTGCCACCGCACCAAACCCAATAATGGGCGCGCGCATATTGATAGCGAGCAGTAAAATGGCAATGACTACCGTGATAATTAATGCCTTGGTCGGGGCAGTCGCTACCGAAATCTGAGACGCGTTAGCAGCAGGGTGAATATTCGACTCGCTCGATTGCGACGCTGAGAATTTCATACATCTTCCAAAATTTTAACTAGGTAATCTATTACTAGGGGTGATTTAGTAAGCTTATTTTCATGGGCTTAATTTAACGGGCTTGATTAAAAAGGTTATCTTTTAACACATTCGTCAAGCCAGCGCACGGTTTATTCACATAACGGCTAAAAATTCACTGTCTATCAGCCTTGCTCAACCGTTAGCCCAAATTTTATAATATCAGTGGGCTACGATGGATAAATTTTTAACCAATTTATGTTACTATGTATTGTTTGTGCCAGCTTTTGGCACATTGACTTGGTAATTTGATTTGGTAATTTGATTTGGTAAATTAACTTAGCAAATTGACTGGCCACATTGATTTAACACATTGATTATCTTGTAAGGATTTGTCATGGTGGATACGCTTACTTCAAACGCAGATGCAACGCCCGAGATTAACACTCGACTGTGGAGCACCTTGATTCGCAACCTAACGCCCTACACACCGGGTGAACAGCCCAAGCATGACAATCTGTGTAAGCTTAATACCAATGAAAACCCTTTTCCACCCTCGCCCAAAGTCGCTGAAGCCATCGCACAAGTTTTGCTCAATCAAGCCGATCATTTAAAGCGTTACCCTGCCCCAGAATCCGATGAACTACGTGCGGTGATGGCACAAGTTTATGATGTAGCCCCCAATCAAATTTTTGTCGGTAATGGCTCTGATGAAGTTTTGGCGCATATTTTTGCTTGTTTTTTTGTCAAAGACCGTTCGGTATTAACCCCTGATATTGGTTACAGTTTTTATCCTGTGTATGCCGATACTTTCCACGTGGATTTGGTGACCATTGCGCTCAAAGCCGATTTTAGCATTGATGTCGATGACTATCGCCGCCCGTGTAGTGGCATTATTATTGCCAACCCGAATGCGCCAACTGGGGTGCTTTTGCCGCTGGCGGATATCGAAAAACTCCTACAAGAACATCGCAATGCGGTCATTGTGATTGATGAAGCGTATATTGATTTTGCAGACACACCCAATGCCTCTGCGGTCAGTTTGATTGATAAATATGATAACCTAGTGGTGACCCAAACCTTTTCAAAGTCTCGCTCATTAGCAGGGCTGCGTGTCGGCATGGCGTTTGCCAATCACTCACTCATTGAAGCGTTAAATCGGTATAAAAATAGTTTTAACAGCTATCCACTAGACCGGCTTGCCCAAGCAGGCGCGGTTGCTAGCTTACAAGATAACGATTATTTTGTTGCTTGCAACCAGAAAGTTATCGTACTACGCCATGATGTCACTCAAGCTTTGATCCAATTAGGCTTTACTGTTTTACCTTCACAAGCCAACTTTGTGTTTGCCAAACCACCTGCTTCAATGGGGGAAACCATACAGGTATTTGAGAAACTGCGGGCGCAAGGGGTGATTGTTCGTCATTTTAACAAACCAAAAATTAGCAGTTATTTGCGTATCACCATCGGTACGGCAGAACAAAACCAACGCTTACTAGATACCTTAACAAATTTGGTTTGACCGCTGTGAGTGACCCTAGCATGCAGTTTTTTATCAAATGCCAAAATATCGAAACAGGCGAGGTGGTGACTTATCGCTTTGCTCATCAAGCACAGTTATTGGCATTTAGCCAGCAATTGGGTCGCAAAAAATTGGCGATTGTGGATACCCATATCGCCTTTTATGATATTGAGCTAGTGTTTAATCCATTTGAGGACGAAAGCGCGCCCATCAGTGCAGCTGAACTCAATACCGCACTTGATGGCAGGTTGTTGTAACTTTACTGGTGCAATATTTTTAGTAAATTTCCTACTTTATCAAAACATTCTTGGTATTCTGCCTCACAGTCTGATGCAATCGTGATGCCGCCGCCTGCCCACAGACTGACATTATTATCTGAAGCTTGTAGCGTACGAATCAGCACATTCCATTGCCCTGTGCCATCAAAATTGAGATACCCTATCGTACCACAGTAAGCCCCTCGCGGTTTGGCTTCCAATTCATTGATGATTTCTACCGCGCGCTTTTTGGGTGTACCGGTAATCGAGCCAGCGGGCAGACTTTCAAACAATACCGTCCAAGGGCTAATGTCATCTTTGAGGGTGGCGGTGATGGTACTCACCATATGGTGCACATTGCTAAAACTTTCGATATCAAACAGTTTTGGGACTTTTACCGTCCCAGTCTTGGCATATTTGCCCAAATCATTGCGCAGCAAATCGACAATCATGACATTTTCGGCGATGTCTTTTTCGCTACTGGCAAGTTCATTTTTATTGTCTTGGTCAGTGGCTACATTTTGCCCGCGTGGGCGTGTGCCTTTTATCGGTTTGGTAATAATGCAATTTTCACCTTGGGCATTTTTTGCAAAGGTAAAAAATAGCTCAGGTGAGCAGCTTAGTAGTTCAAAATTTTTTAACCCAAGATAACCTGCAAACGGGGCGTTAGTCGATTGATGCAAGCTTGGCAAATAATCCACCAACTGCTGATTGGATAACTCACCTTGCCAGCACTGGGTAAGATTAATTTGGTAGCAGTCGCCTGCTGTTAGGTAGTCTTGGACTTTGTAAAAAGCTTGGTGGTACGCAGATTTTTGCCATAAAGGTGACAAGCTAAGCGGCTTTGGTGTAGGAAGGTTGGCGTCACTGACTAAATTATTCAGCCAGTTTTCGATGGTGACGGCTTGCGCCATGGCTTCCTCAGTGGTTGTATGTAAATGCCACTTCCCGTATTGATAGGTCAAATAAATATCATAATGTCCCAAAAATAGTTGCGGCTGATGGGGCGTTAAGTAACTAGATTCCACCTGATGTGCACTTGCTTGCACGTAGTTTGCATTTGCTAAATGATGCGCTGATAAATCGTAGCTAATAAACCCCATCAAGCCATCTTGGTAGCCCACATTAGCCGTATGTTGGCTAGCAGACTGTTTAAGTGATAGCTGTTGATAAGCCTCAAGCGCAGCAGTTAATTCGCCAATCTCAACAGCCTTAGCTGCCTTATTAGTCGCAGTATCAGCCCCAGTATTAATCACGGTATCACAGTACCCTAAATCATCGAATGAGCAATTTTGCCGTTGCTTTTGGGTAAGCTGATTTTGAGAATGTATTTCAAAAATTGTTTTTGGCAATAAACCGATAACATTTTGACCCTCGTTATTGAGCCAAATCGGATAGATTGCATGATTATTGGTCGTATTAAACTGCTCTAACAGGGTGATGAGTTGAGAGGGCGCAAGATGTTGTAAACTTGGCATTGGGTACATGCTTTACCTTTATGATTATATTTAGCGTCAAAAAAGCGATGACAATCGGGTAACTGTCATCGCCTATTTTTATCAATTATGACGGTCCATCAGTATTTATTCAACAAACTTTTTGATAATCAAACTTGCATTGGTACCACCAAAGCCAAAGCTATTGGTCATTATAGTGTTTAAATTGACTTGACGCGTTTCACGGACGATATCAAAATCTGTGGCTTTCTCATCCAAGGTTTCAATATTGATATTGGGCGCAATAAAGCCTTGATTGAGCATCAATAAACAATAAATCAATTCTTGCACCCCTACCGCACCCAAGCTATGACCTGTCATAGATTTGGTCGAGCTAATGGGTGGCAACTCACTTCCAAACACCTGGCGAATCGCTTCCAGCTCAGTAATATCGCCAATCGGCGTACTGGTACCATGAGTATTGATATAGTCAACCGTGGTTAAGTCTGCTTGTTTAAGCGCTTGCTTCATACAATTAACCGCACCCACACCACTGGGTGCCACCATATCCGCACCATCAGAGCTTGCACCATAGCCAACAATCTCTGCCAAAATAGTCGCGCCGCGTTGTTTCGCAGAGTCTAGGCTCTCAACCACGACCATACCACCACCGCCTGCAATCACAAAGCCGTCTCGATCTGCATCGTAAGGGCGACTGGCAAGTTGCGGCTTGTCATTGTACTGTGTGCTCATCGCACCCATGCCATCAAACATACAAGATTGTGTCCAGTCTTCTTGCTCGCCGCCCCCTGCAATCACGATGTCTTGCTTACCTAATTGAATCAGCTCCATGGCATGGCCCACACAATGCGTTGAGGTCGCACAAGCTGAGGCAATAGAGTAACTAACCCCGCCAATCTTTAACCCCGTTGCAACACTGGCTGATACCGTACTTGCCATGGTTTTTGGCACTGCCATTGCGCCGACACCGCGCAAGCCTTTTTCGCGCATTGCATCAACCGCTGCCGCCACATCGGCACTCGATGCCCCACCCGAACCTGCTACCACGCCGATATTAGGGTTGTGACCAATATCTGCTAATGACAATCCTGCTTGCTCGATTGCTTGTAGCGCACTTAGATAGGCGTATAAACTGGCTTTTGACAAAAAGCGTTTAAGTTTGCGATCGATATGCGAAGTATCTAGGTTATCGTCATCAATACTACCTGAGACACAGGCTTTAAAGCCTTTTTCTTGATAAATTGGATTAAATACCAAGCCCGATTTGCCTTGCTGTAGCGACTCGCTGACTGTGGCTAAGTCATTACCAATACACGAGATAAGTCCTGCCCCTGTGATTACAACGCGCTGCATATACCATTCCTTTTGGTTTAATCAATTGATGATAAATATCACGCTATTGTACCCCTCTGGATTTCACCTGCCTAGTTTTTCCCCAAAAATGTTACAAAATATTTCTTACACCATAACGATTGATCAGGCTACTTTTAGTTTTCTTGTCTTAATCCAACCTAACCCAATCTAGCTACAAGAAAAACACTCAAATAAATTGGCAAAAGATATCATTGTGTAACGTCTCTTTACGCATTAAAGTTGAAAAGTGCGGTCACTTTCTTTACGCTATTTTACTACAACATTATTTTCCAATAAAAAAGCATAATATTAAGGATAACTCTCATGTCAGCCTCTACTTCTATTAGCCGCCGTGTCTTTGAAGCGCTGGGTCACAAATTAGCACAACTGAGCGCAAAAGATACGATACAAACCAAACCATTAGCGGATATTGATTTTGACAGCCTTCAACAAGCATTATCAAATGATAAAAACGCGTTTCATGAACATATTCCCAAACTATCAAAAAAACTACTTGGTGAAACCCCATTTGGCAGCTATACCAAAATGGCGACCTCACTAATCCCCAAGACAAGTTTTGATAAAGTAACGGATGCGGTTTTTTCCCAAGTCGGTAAACTGTCGCAAAATTGGGCGAATTTTGATTTGGCGCGTGATGCGCGTTTTAAAGACACTTTGGTTGCTAGTGAACGACAAGCCCTAGCCCGTAGTATTGGCGATCAAAACCGTGCTTTAGCTACCCTAGGTGGACTTAGTAACTTGGCGGGTTTACCCGGTATTTTGGTAGATACAATGTGGTTGTTGGCGGTGTGTTTGCGGACGATTTTCCAAATCAGTGCAATTTATAACCGTCCGTTGACGGGACAACAAGGTATCGCCATCGCTTATGAAATTTTAGCTAAAGTGGATCTCAAGAAACTGCAAGAAAAGCAAACTTTGCTCGCAGGCTTGGGTATATTTGAAGCGATGACCGACCAATCGATTGAAGAATATAGAGCGGCAGTACTTGCCGAAGAAGACAGCCAATCAGCGATGGGGATATTAACCAAACTAGAAGAACTATCGACGCAGTTTAATATTAACATTGAGCAGTTTAATTTCGGTTTTTTACATAAAGTCATTCCACTCACTGCAGTTGGCTTGGGTACGGCTTACAACAATATTATTATCAATGAAGTGATTGACATTGCGATGTCGGTATTTGCCCCCGCGCCAAAGTTGACGCATATGACTGAAGAATAACAATAAATAATAACTGCGCTAGAACTAATGCGTTGACTTTTAACCGATAATTTATTTAAGGTTTTCAAAGTTAACGCATTGGTTCTTTTAGTTTTAGTCTTTTTTATTTTAGTCTATTGTGATGTATATTCACAGTGTGTTAGATACTCTGTGCTCGATAAGCACGATGTTTGATAGTTTACCTTCCCCTACTTTTTTTAAATTTTTCTAAAAATCCCCATTTACATTATCCATCTGTATTTTCTAGGTGATTTTTTAGTTGATAAAACCAACAAAAATCTCTATAATACGCTGTCCTAAAAATAGCTTATCAGCGGTTTTTAGAGATTTTTTGACAACAAACGGGAGAGAGTGCCTTATGGCAACTACAAATCAATTAATTCGTAAAGGTCGCAATACCATTACTGAAAAATCAAAAGTGCCAGCTTTAAAAGCTTGCCCACAACGCCGTGGCGTGTGTACCCGTGTATACACTACCACACCAAAAAAACCAAACTCAGCGATGCGTAAAGTATGCCGTGTGCGTTTGACGTCAGGTTTTGAAGTATCAAGCTACATCGGTGGTGAAGGTCACAACCTACAAGAGCACAGTGTTGTACTTATCCGTGGTGGTCGTGTAAAAGACTTACCAGGTGTTCGTTACCATACCGTTCGTGGCGCACTTGACTGTGCAGGCGTAAAAGATCGTAAACAAGGCCGCTCAAAATACGGCGCAAAACGTCCTAAAGCATAATTTTAGCCGTTTTTAACCCCATTTTTTAACATTGTTTGCATAGTTGATTATAGTTTTACAACACTATGCAGTAAGGCTGGTGAAAAGCAACCGCTTAGCTACCAGACTACCCTGAATACACAAGGAAATTATCATGCCTAGACGTCGTGTCATCGCTGCCCGTGAAATCCTACCAGATCCTAAATTTGGTAGCAAAACACTTGCTAAATTCATCAACCATGTAATGGTTGACGGTAAAAAATCAGTTGCAGAATCAATCGTATACGGTGCATTAGACCGTGTTGTAGAAAAAAACTCGGGCGTTGATCCTGTCCAGTTTTTTGAAGATACGTTAGAAAGAGTTCGCCCAATGGTGGAAGTAAAAGCTCGCCGTGTGGGTGGTGCTACCTACCAAGTTCCTATGGAAGTACGTCCCTCCCGTCGTACTGCATTAGCAATGCGTTGGTTAGTTGATGCGGCTGCAAAACGTTCTGAAAAATCTATGGCTTTACGTTTAGCAGGTGAATTGCTAGACGCGGCTGATGGCAAAGGTAATGCACTGAAAAAACGTGACGAAGTTCACCGTATGGCTGACGCAAATAAAGCGTTCTCACACTATCGTTTCTAATTGATACTGATTGCTATCACCTAGGTAGCAATTAGCTTATAATAGATAGATGATATTGGGCGACTTGAAGTTTGCAAATTCAGCCCAATATTGCATATTGAAAAAGAAGCTTGTCATGCGTTTGTCATGGCAAGCTCTTATCATACAGCACTTATGTCAAGAGTAAGGCTTTCTTTTATCTAGTTGGTTGTCGATCTTTCAATCAAACGTTAAAACTAATTATTATTCATTTTAAGACATAACTGTTTATTGATAATGGAATAATTTTAATCTTTAGTCCTTAGGAATTAACTATGGCACGTACAACACCCTTGAATCGCTACCGTAATATCGGTATCTCTGCACATATTGATGCGGGTAAAACGACAACAACTGAACGTATTTTGTTTTATACAGGTAAAAACCATAAGCTAGGTGAAGTGCATGAAGGTGCTGCAACCATGGACTGGATGGAACAAGAGCAAGAGCGTGGTATTACTATTACCTCAGCGGCAACGACTTGTTTCTGGTCTGGTATGGGTCATCAATTCCCAGAGCATCGCATTAACATCATTGACACCCCCGGTCACGTTGACTTCACCATTGAAGTAGAACGTTCAATGCGTGTACTTGACGGTGCATGTATGGTTTACTGTGCGGTTGGTGGTGTACAGCCTCAGTCAGAAACAGTATGGCGTCAAGCAAACAAATATAAAGTACCACGTCTTGCGTTCGTAAACAAAATGGACCGTACAGGGGCAAACTTTTTCCGCGTTGTTGACCAAGTAAAACAACGTCTTGGTGGTAACCCAGTACCTGTGGTTGTGCCAATCGGTGCAGAAGATACCTTTGAAGGGGTTGTTGACCTTCTAGAGATGAAAGCCATCATTTGGGATGTCGCTTCTCAAGGTATGAAATTTGAATATGCAGAAATTCCTGCTAACTTGGTTGATATCGTCGATGAATGGCGTAGCAACATGGTTGAGGCAGCCGCTGAATCTTCAGAAGAGTTGATGGATAAATACCTAGAAGAAGGTGATTTATCACGTGAAGATATCGTAGCAGGTTTACGTGCACGTACCCTAGCGGGCGAAATTCAACCAATGCTTTGTGGTACTGCGTTTAAAAACAAAGGCGTACAACGTATGCTTGACGCGGTTATCGAATTCTTACCAGCACCAAATGACGTTGATGCGATCAAAGGTGTGTTAGATGACAAAGCCGAAACTGAAGCGACGCGTGAATCATCGGATGATGCACCATTTGCTGGTCTTGCGTTCAAAATCATGAATGACAAATACGTGGGTAATTTAACCTTCGTCCGTGTTTATTCAGGTGTTGCTAAACAAGGTGACTCTGTTTATAACCCAGTGAAAATGAAACGTGAGCGTATTGGCCGTATCGTTGAGATGCACGCTAACTCACAAAAAGAAGTGGATGAAGTTCGCGCAGGTGACATCGTTGCATTTGTAGGTCTAAAAGATGTAACCACAGGTGATACCCTATGTGACGAAAACAATATTATTACCCTTGAGCGCATGGAATTCCCAGATCCTGTTATTTCATTGGCAGTGGAACCAAAAACCAAAGCTGACCAAGAAAAAATGTCAATCGCGCTTAACCGTTTGGCAAAAGAAGACCCTTCATTCCGTGTTCACACCGATGAAGAATCTGGTCAGACTATCATCAGCGGTATGGGTGAGCTTCACTTAGAAATTCTTGTTGACCGTATGAAACGTGAGTTTAGCGTTGAAGCCAACGTGGGTGCACCACAAGTCGCTTACCGTGAAACGATTCGCACTACCGTTGAACAAGAAGGTAAATTCGTACGCCAAACTGGTGGTCGTGGTAAATTCGGTCACGTATGGTTACGTCTTGAGCCACTTGACACGGCTGATGGCAAAGAATATGAATTTGCTGAAGAAGTGGTTGGTGGTGTGGTACCAAAAGAGTACTTTGGTGCGGTAGACAAAGGTATTCAAGAACGTATGAAAAATGGTGTTCTTGCAGGTTACCCAGTCGTTGGTATTAAAGCAACACTGTATGATGGTTCATACCATGACGTTGACTCAGATGAGTTGTCGTTCAAAATGGCAGGTTCTATGGCCTTCCGTAAAGGCTTTATGAATGCAAACCCTGTTCTACTTGAGCCAGTTATGAAAGTAGAAGTTGAGACACCGGAAGACTACATGGGTGATATCATGGGTGACTTAAACCGTCGCCGTGGTATGGTGCAAGGTATGGATGATATGTTTGGCGGCGTTAAACAAATCCGTGCGGAAGTACCACTAGCCGAGATGTTTGGTTATGCAACCCAATTACGTTCAATGTCTCAAGGTCGTGCAACCTACTCAATGGAGTTTGCAAAATACGCTGAGACACCACGTAACGTTGCTGATGAAATCATCAAAAAATTCACTCATAAAGATGATGACGAATAAATTTGATGGGCAATTTGATGGTTAAACCCAATCAAATTCTTCTATCCTATTCGACACTGAAAAAAATTATAAGTTAGCTAATTTGACCTGTTAAATTTAATGGGTCAAATTTTCATAACCTATAAGCGTTGATAATAAAGTAAATGACCTAATAGCATTAGGTTAATATTAACAAAAGAGGATTAAATTATGGCAAAGGCCAAGTTTGAACGTACTAAACCACACGTTAAC
>ERZ500994.148-NODE-148-length-23077-cov-6.562505_pt1 | contig 23077 bp, 23 predicted proteins | sample MGYA00248878_ERZ500994 | MGnify/ENA primary metagenome ERZ500994 (study PRJEB25958, sample SAMN03398533) | human skin metagenome | study: EMG produced TPA metagenomics assembly of the Human Skin Microbiome Metagenome (human skin metagenome) data set. | reverse complement strand
ATACTCTCAGGCGAGTGGGAACCACCCACTTTTGCATCCACGGGTTGAGCCAGCCGGCGATTACCGTGTCAAAACCCACCGCGCGTCGTGGGCTTTGCGGGCACGGGGTGGGCGAGGGATCCTCGCAGTCCCAGGCAGAGTCCGGGAGTACGGCGAGGTCGGCGTACTGGCGCTCGGCGTCCCGGTCACGACCGATCGAGAATGCCTGGCCCGCCAGCGGGGCGCGCGTCGCGGCGCGAAACAGCAGATCAGTGATGCGGCGAATGTTCATTCCGGTCGACATATCTCTACCGTGCGCCGTAGCATTGCTTAGCACAAGCGAATCTTTCTTACGCACTGGTTAGGCACTCTGAAGGGTGGGCGATGCTCGACACGAACCGGCTGCGGGTATTCCGCTCCGTCATGGCCAGCGGTTCGATCCAGGCTGCGGCATCGAACCTCGGTTACACGGCTTCGGCGATCAGCCAGCAGATTTCCGCGCTCCAGCGCGAGACCGGTCTGACGCTCTTCGAGAAGGCGGGTCGGGGTATCGCGCCGACCGCGGCAGCCGACGCGCTCTACGCGCGCAGCGAGGAGCTGATGAGCGAGCTCACTAGGCTCAGCACCGTGGTCGATGACCTCCGTGAGGGTCGCTCGAACTCGTTGACGGTCGGTTACTTCGCCTCGGCGGGGGCGACGTGGATCCCGCAGATGGGGCGCCTGCTGACCGACGAGCTCCCCGACCTCCGCCTCAACTTCCTGCTCACCGAAGGGCGCGGCGCACGGATGCCACTGGACATCGAGCTGGTGATCGAGCACACCGAATCGGTGGCGCCACCGGACGGATTCCGGCGGGTATCGCTGCTCGACGACGACTACGTGCTCGCCGTGCCGTGCTCTCATGAGTTCGCCTCGCGCGACCTGCTCCCGCTGGCCGAGATCGCCGGGCAGAAGCTCGTGCAGTTCGACGCCATGGTCAACCCATGCCAGATCGTCGCGCAGCGCGCCTGCGAAGCGGCCGGCTTCTCGCCGGTGTACGCCGTGCACGCCGAGGACCACTACACCGCGCTCGCGTTTGTCGCGGCCGGCATGGGGATCGGGCTCGTGCCTCGGCTGGCCACCACCAACCTGCCGCCGGGCGTCACGCTCGTCGAGGTCACCGACCCGACCCCGGTGCGGTGGATCTCGCTGCTGATCCGAGAGTCGGCCGTGCCCAACCTCGCCGCCGACCGCGCGGTGCAGATCCTGCAGCAGATCGTCGCCGCCACCGACCCGCTCGAGGTGCCCTCAGCCGTCTAGGTCGTCGAGTTCGAAGAGGCCGTTTGCCACGGTGCGCGACTGCTCGCTCCCCGGGCGGGGGCCGCGGCGCTTCTCACGCGCTCGGAACGCGAGCACGAGTAGCCAGCCGAGAACTCCGGTCACTGCGCCGGCCAAGATCAAGAAGCCCAGCACCAGCAGCACGGCAAGCAGCAGGCTCTCGGGCATGCGACTCAGCGTAACCGCGCCCGCGACCGACCCTGACCCCCAGCCCGACGCTCGGCCCCCTGCTCGCCGGTGGTCTCGCCGGGGAGGCGACCAACCATGGTGGGCGCTATCGAAGTTCGGCTAGCCGAAGGGAATCTCCGCGACCGGTTCGGTGGTCGGCTGCGGCGATCCGCCGGCGGGCTCGACACTGACCGCGACGGCGTCGTAGTCCATCGCATCGCCCTCGAGCAACATCTGGACCTTGCCGTCTTCCGGCGTGGGCACGACCCCAGCGTCGACGGCGCCTTGACTGCTCATGAACCACACCTGGTAGTCCTGGCCATCCGGCGCCGGGTCCATGTTCTCGGCCGTGAGCACGGCCTTGCCCTCGGACTCGCTGACGGTGATCGTCATCGTGGAACCACCGACGACCTTCTGGTACTCGCGCGCATCCGAGGCCCCGAGGACCTGCTCGGTCGCGGTCAGCTGCGGCGCGTCGTCGCCGTTCGGGGACGACCACGGACTCCAGATCACGACGCCGATCGCCACGACCGCGGCTGCGACGGCAGCCAGCAGACGGCGCGAGCGCTTGGCGCGGCGTACGTCGCGAAGATCGACCGGAGCCGCCTGGGCATCGCTCTCGGACAGCGGCGACGCGCCGTCGAGGCTCGGGGTCAGTGGCGGCAAGGGGCGGACGCCGGAGATCGCCTGGATCACATTCGATCGCAGCTGCCGCGGAGGTGCTATCGCGACCGCCGACGCGAGCTGGGCGACCGGTTGGCGAAGGCTCGCCACGTCGGCCTGGCAGTCCGCGCAGTCACCCAGGTGATGCTCGAATTGCTCCCGCTCGGTGTCGGTGAGCGCGTCGAGGACGTAGGCCCCGGCGAGCGCGTGCGTGTCGGCGTTCATGACGTAAGTCCCAAGGTGTCGCGTAGACGGATGAGGCCGTCTCTTATTCGAGTCTTTGCGGTGCCGAGCGGGATCTCCAGCAGCTGGGCCACTTCGGTGTGCGTGTAGCCGCCGAAGTACGCCAGCTCGATGGCGCCGCGTTGGGTGTCGGTGAGGGCTTCAAGCGCCCGGCGTACCCGACCCGACTCGAGCCGCGTCTCGGCCTGTTCGCTGGTGGAGTCGTACTCTCGGTCGCGGGTCGCGCCGTACGTGTGATCGCGGCCAGTCGATGCCTCGGCCGAGCGCACCCGGTCGACGGCGCGGCGATGGGCGATCGTCATCATCCAGCTGAGCGGGCTGCCGACACTGGGGTCAAACCGCGCGCTGTGCCGCCAGATCTCCACGAACACCTCCTGCGTGACCTCTTCGGCCTGCGCACGATCTCGGACGATGCGCACGACGAGGCCGAACAGGCGCGGCGAGAGTGCGTCGTACAGCTCGGCGAAGGCGGCTTCATCGCCTCGAGCCGAGCGGCCGAGCAGCGCCGCGAAGTCCGGCGAGGAGGGGGCAGCCCCCTCGGGCGACTCGTCGTCGCCCGAGGGAACTGCGCTCAGTTGCACCATCATCGGTCCTATTGCTGGGAAGGCGGTTACGCCGGGAGCAGAACTTGGTCGATGATGTAGACGGTAGCGTTCGCGGTCTGGACGTTGCCACAGACGACCTTCGCGTTGCCGACCATGAAGTCCTCTCCCGAACCGGTCACCGTGATCGTGGTACCGGCCAGCGTCTGGTGGTCACCGGCGAGGTTCTCGGGAGCAATCTTGCCCTTGACCACGTGGTTGGTCAGGATCGTCGTCAGCTGGCCCGACGGATCAGCCATCGCGGCGCTGAGCGCATCCGCCGGTACGGCGGCGAACGCATCATTGGTCGGTGCGAAGACGGTGATGTCCGGGGTGGTGTTCAGCGTCTCGGCCAGACCCGCCGTCTGCACGGCGGTGACGAGAGTGCTCAGCACCGGGTTGTTGCTCGCGGCGGTCGCGACCGGATCGGTCGCCATACCCTGGAACGACCCGGGACCGTCGGCCGGCACGGCTGAGCAACCCGGACCGAAGGGCTCTGCCATCGACGATCCACCGCCGGACTTGCTCTCCGATCCCGTGGAACCCCCGGTGCTCTCCGAACTGGTTGTCATGCCCGTGTCGCCGGCGCCGTCCGAGGACGAATCGTCGGAGCTGCAGGCGGTCAGGGTGAGGGGAAGCGCGATCGCAAACGCAGCGATCGAAGCGCGACGAAGCTTGGTGGCCATGTGACTCGACTCCTTGTCGAAAGGGGGCGGTGTGTCTTTGTCGTTACGCCGGTGATTCGCGGCAGGCGCGTCGGCGGATTGGATTTCGCTGAAATAACTGGAAAGTTTGCAGAATCGACTAGGCGATGTTGGTGACGATGGAATGCCAACCGGTTGCGCCGCTGGGAAAAGGCGTCGCCTTCTGATCGGTCTGCAGCTCGCCGGTGGCGTCAGTTGCCCTGGCAGACAAGGTATGTCGGCCCGGCGTGGCATCCCACTCGAAGTACCACTGACGCCAGTAGTCGATTCCGGCATCCGGGCCGAGAGTCGCTTCCTGCCACTCACCGTCGTCGACGCGCACCTCGACCTTCGCGATGCCACGCTGCTGCGCCCACGCGACTCCGCCGATGATCGTCGGCCCCGCAGGGTTTGTCTCAAGACCGCGCGGTGTGTCGATGCGTGACTGGGTCAGCACCGGCGCCTCTGTTGCCCAGTCGCGATCGGTCCAGTACGCCGACTCCTTCGCGTACGTGGTCGCGGTCATCTTGGTGAGCCATTTCGTCGAACCGACGAACCCGTAGAGCCCGGGGGTCACGAGTCTCGCGGGGAACCCGTGTGTCGGAGACAGCGGCTCGCCGTTCATCGCGATCGCGAGCAGGGCGTCGCGATCGTCGGTCAGCGCCTGGATCGGCGTGGAGATGGTGATCGCGTCGTCGCCGCTGCTGAGGATCTGGTCGACCCCTTTGCCGACGCCCACCCGATCGAGCAGCTCTCGGACGGGTACGCCGAGCCACCGGGCCGATCCGACGTACCCGCCGCCGACCTCGTTGCTGACGCACGTCATGGTGATGTCCTTCTCGATCATCGGGAGGTCGAGAAGCTCGGCATAGCTCAGCGTGAGCGGGGACTTAACGTCCCCGTCGATCGTCAGCTGCCACGTGTTCTGGTCGATCCGCGGGACGCTCAGTGCGATATCGACGCGGTAGAAGTCAGTATTCGGCGTGGCGAACTTCGAGATTCCGTCGTACTTCGTCTCCAGGCCCGCAGGCAGCGGCGCAAGAGAGTTGCCCGGCGTGGGCAGGTCTTTCGCGGTGATCGTGGGAGCCGTGGGTGCGCCGATCCGCTGGCCCAGCAGCCCCAGGGCAGCGGCGCCGGCCGTCGTACCGGCTGCCGTCACGAGGAACGCTCGCCGGTCGGCGGTCCAGGCGGCGCCGGTCTCACGCGCGTTGTGGTCGGTCGGAGACTCCGGCTCGGCATCGGCGTCGTCAGCGTCGGCGACCTCGATCTCGGCGAGTTCGGTAGATTCCAGGAATCGCTTGTGTAGCAGGAAAAGTACGCCGCTCATCGTGGCGGCCGCGGCGACTCCTGGGATCGCGTCGACAATGCGTCCGGTCGGTCTGGTCACGGCGATGACCGAGCCCAGGAGGATGAGCGCCGCGCCGAGGATGAGCGCCGGACGCAGTCGGCGCCGAGCGATGACGCCCACCGCGGCCGCGAGCGCGAGACTGACGGTCGCCACCGAGGCGATCAGTATCGGCTTGTCGGCGGTGCCGAAGGTTGCGATGGCCCACTCCTTGACCGGCGTGGGCGCCAGGTCGATGACGAACGAGCCGACGGCAAGCAGCGGCGATGCCGGCGGGTAGATCCAGCCGGCGACGAGGTGCCCGACACCCATCGCCGCGAGCGCCGCGACGACACCGGCGACCGCATAGGCCCACCGCGGAGCGCGCTGGGCCGCGGCGGCGACGGGCCGCTCTTCGGTGGTCGTCATGTCAATGATTCGTCGCTTAGGTCGGGATGGATTGGCGAGGGCGACCGCCGATCAGCGCGATCGCAATCGCGTAGTCCAGCAGCAGCACACGCTGTGGGATGCCCCGCCACTGCGAGATGGCCGCGACGTCGGGTGCGAAGGCCCCGATGACGGTCAACGCCAGCACGATGGCGGCAACCGCGATGAGCGCGACGAGTACGCCGCGCGATGTCGTGCGACGCACTGCGGCGCACATCGTGAGGGCGATCAGCACGAACGCCGCACCGGCGGCGTACCGGTGGATCTGGGCGCTGAGCGACAGCGGCCCGTCGCCGGTATCGGTCGGGAACGCGACGAGGAGGACCAGCATGACCGCCGCGCCGTACGCCGCGGGCCGACCCGGCCGTGGAAGCCGGTGCGCCAGCGCCAGGCACGCGACCGCCAGCGCCGTGCACCCGAGCGCAAACAGCCCGGCGGACTGCGGGTGTACGCCGTACATGCTCATCGTCTGCTCGACCGGGTCCACGCGGCCTATCGAGATCAGATGGACCAGGGCCAGCGCGACGATCGACAGGACCGCCATCGGCGCGACGAAGAAGGTCCGGCTTACGGCGACCGGTGCCGCCACGGGGGCGCGGGTCACGGCAGGTGTCATTGACATGCCAGCAGGTTCGATCGCAAGTCGCCCGTCGCGCGACCCGCTGCAGCGTGGTCATCTGAGTCCACCCTGAGAGCTACGCGGCCCGCAGATGTCGTACTCGAGGGTGATGTCTTCGCCCGGGCCGCGCTCTACCGTTGACGACATGCGAATCAACACCTTCGACCTCCATGGCGCCGGCCGGCCAACAACGGCCCGCCATCCTCGTGGTCGGGTCACGCTCGGCATCCTCGTCGCAGTCGCGATCGTTCTCTACTGCGTGCAGGCGCCGGTCCTCGGTGCGGCGTACGGCGCGGGTGCTTTCGGCATGTTGCTGGCGCTGCCGGGCTCGATCGCGGTCGTCCTCGCCCGCACGAACGCCCCCGCGGCCGTGGGCCTCGTGCTGGCCGGGACCGTCGTGATCGCGCTGACCATTCACGGCGCCGAGAACCTCCCGTTCCCGTGGACCGTGCCGGCGATGCTGGCGATGTTCGTGTGTTGCGCGATTCTCGGGTACGCCGTCGACGTGCGCCAGTCGACCCTCACCTGGGGCGCCACCCTGGCGATCAGCCTGCTGCTGGAGTTCGTGCGCGTCGGACGACTCACCGACCCCTGGTACGTGTTGGTGTCCGTTGGCACCATGGCCGTCTTGGTCGGCATCGGCATTCGCCTCCTGCGCGCCTCCGAAGCGAGGGCGCACGCACAGGCCGAGCTTGGCGCGCAGGAGCGCGAGCGCCGGGAGCTGCTTGAGGAGAAGGCAAAGATGGCACGTGAGCTGCACGACGTGGTCGCGCATCACATGTCGGTCATCACGGTGCAGGCGGCCTCGGCCGAGTACCGCCACGAGGGGTTGCCGCAGGAGGTGCGCGAGGAGTTTCGCGCGATCAGCGAGCAGAGCCGCAGCTCCCTCGCCGAGCTGCGGCGGATCCTCGGCGTACTGCGCGGTGACGATGCGGCCCTCGCGCTTGCTCCGCAGCCGGGCGTGCACGATCTGGCGCGCGTCGTCGAGCACGTGCAGCGCGCGGGCACGCCGGTGCAGGTCGTCGTGCCGGACCTCGACGGGTTGGCCGAGTCGGTCTCGATCGCGACCTACCGGATCGTGCAGGAGTCGCTGAGCAACGTCGTGCGGCACGCTCCGGGGGCGCGGGCCGAAGTGGTGATCGAGCGCTCGCCGTCGGCGTTGGAGATCTCGGTGACGAACACCGCCCCCGAGAGGGCGGGTGAGCCGATGCCTCGTGGCGGACACGGCATTCGCGGCATGCGCGAACGCGCAGCAGCGCTCGGCGGCACTCTCAACGCGGGCCCGCGCGGCGACGGCGGGTTTGCGGTGAGTGCGTGGCTGCCACTGCACCCGCTGGCCGGCGGCGAGCTGTCCGATGTGGAGTACGCCGGCAGGCTGCGGTGAGCATCAAGGTCCTCATCGTCGACGACCAGCAGATGGTGCGCGCCGGGTTCGGCGCGCTGCTGAACGCCCAGGCGGATATCGACGTCGTCGCCGACGCCGCCGATGGTGCCGCCGGGGTCGCCGCGGCGCGACAGCACCGCCCCGACGTAGTCCTGATGGACGTGCGGATGCCGATCATGGATGGGCTCGAGGCGACCCGGCAGATCCTCGCCGCCTCCGATGCGCCGCGCGTGGTGATGCTGACGACCTTCGATATAGATGACTATGTATATACGGCGCTGCGTCTCGGCGCGAGCGGCTTCTTGCTCAAGGATGCGGCGCCGGCCGATCTCATCTCGGCTGTGCGGATCGCAGCTGAGGGCAACGCCCTTCTTGCCCCGACCGTGACCCGTCGGATGATCGAGCAGTTCGCCCGCTCCCAGCCCGCGGCGGCGCCGTCGGTCGAGCTCAATGCGCTCACCGCGCGTGAGCTCGACGTACTCCGTCTCGTCGCAAAGGGGCTCTCCAACGCCGAGATCGCCGGCTCTCTTGTGGTCGCCGAGCAGACGGTCAAGACTCATCTCGGCCGGGTCTTCACCAAGCTCGGGCTGCGCGACCGCGCGCAGGCCGTCGTCTATGCCTACGAGTCGCGGCTCATCACCGCAGGCGACAGCTGACCGTCCCTTCAGGTGATCGAGCCCTGCGACACGGTGCTCGTTCCGCGCCCTACTCGACCACTAATCGGTGGTGATCTACTCGGGCTTGAGTGCAGTCCCTAGGATATAGCGATGTTGGAGCGGCGTACTCCCTTAGCGACGCGGCGGCTGATCATGCTCGGTCCCGCGTTCGTCGTCGCGACCGCGTTCATCGACCCCGGCAACGTCGCGACCAACGTCGTGGCCGGGTCGGAATACGGCTACCTGCTGGTCTGGGTGGTCGTTACCGCGTGCATCGTCGGTGCGTTCGTGCAGTTCTTGGCCGCCAAGCTCGGCTTCGCAACCGGTCGATCGCTTGCGGCGGCCTGCCGCGAGCGCTACCCGCGGCCCGTCTCGTATGCACTGTGGGTGATCGCCGAGCTGATCGTGATCATGACCGACGTCGCGGAGTTCGTCGGGGGCGCGCTCGCGCTGTACATGCTCTTCGGCGTACCGCTGTTTGCCGGGACGGTCATCATCGCGCTGTCGTCGATCATCGTGATCGCGCTGCGGGTGCGCGGCCAGCACATCTTCCCGGCGTTCGCGATCGCGCTGCTGTTTGCCGTCGCCGCGTCGATCGGCGTACTGCTCGTGCGAGTGGGACTGGACTGGGGTGGCGCGACGCGGGGCCTCGTCCCCGGTTTCACCGACGGCGGCAGTGTGCTGCTGGCCGCGGGCATCGTCGGCGCGACCGTGATGCCGCACGCGCTGTTTCTGCATTCGACCCTCGCCAAGCCACGCGCCGCCAGCGACGAGGCGCGGTCCTTCATCGCCTCGACTGTCCGCGGAGTACGCCGCGACGTCATGGCCGCGATGGCCGTAGCCGGACTGGTGAACGTCGCGATCCTGCTCGTCGCGGTGCAGATCCCCGCGACTGCGGGCACGTCTCTGCCCGGAGCGCAGGACTTCCTGAGCGCGCAGCACGGCAGCGTGTTCGGGGTCGTCTTGGGCATCGCGCTGCTCGCATCGGCGCTCGCCTCCGCGTGCACGGGCGTCTACAGCGGGCAGACCGTGATGGCCGACTTCCTCGGCGTACGGGTGAATGTCTGGCTGCGGCGCGTCCTCACCGTGCTGCCATCTCTGGTGATCGTGATGGTCGTGTCCAACCCGACGCAGGCGCTCGTGCTGAGCCAGGTGGGGCTGAGTGTCCTGTTGCCGTTTGCTCTGATTCCCCTGGTGCACCTGACGTCGAGTGGCGAGCTAATGGGCGGGCTGCGCAACCATCGCGCGACGACCGCGCTCGCCGGGCTGGTTGCGATGCTCATCATTACCCTCAATGTGTTGCTGCTGCTTGTTTGAGCCGGGATCCCTTGCACCGCAAGGGGTCTCGACGACGGGCTCGCCTAGCGGCTCGCCCTGCTCGACCACCAGATCGGGCTAGCCGTCGACGAGTACGCCGCGCCGACGGAGGTTCGCGATGAGCTGCGCCGACACGTTCAGCCAGTGTGCTTGCATCGCCGCAGCGGTCGCTTCCGGATCGCGATTGCTGATGCCCTTCAGCACCATCAGGTGGTCCTCGACCGCCGCCTCGGCGAACCCTTCGATCTCGCCGAAGAGCCGATGCGGGATGAACTTGAACGTGACGCTGTAGAGCCATTTCAAGCGCGGGCTCGGCACCACGTGGTTGATGACGTGGTGGAACTGGTCGTCGAGGGCGTCCAGCAGGTGCGGATCGCCGTCGCGCCCCTCGCTCACGATTTGAGCCTGCAACGCGCCCAGCTCGTCGACCTGGGCGTCGCTGAGCAGCAGGCACGACCGTCTCGCGAGCTGCGCCGCGAAGAACGCGTGCGCCCCCATGAGGTCGGCGATGTCCTCCCGGGTGAGCGCCTTGACAGTGAACCCGCGGCCCGGTGTGAAGCTGACCAGGCCCTCACCGGTCAGCGTCATCAGCGCCTCGCGCACCGGCGTCGCGCTCACCCCGGCCTGCGCGCCGATCCGCTCGGGTTTGAGGCGGTCGGCCGACCCGAACGCGCCGGAGATGATCTGCTCACGCAGCCACCTGGCGATCTGCGGGCTGAGGCGTTCGTCGGTGCCCGGCGCGAAGTGCTGCGGCGTACCAGGCCGATCACCTGGTACGCCGGAGGTCGCGTGCAGGGTCACTAGCTCTCTCGCAGCGAGCGCCGCATGATCTTGCCGTTGGCGTTCTTGGGGATCTCCTCGATGATCTGCAGCGTGCGCGGGTACTTGTACGCCGCGAGCCGTTCCTTGCAGTAGGCGATGATCTCGTCCGGCTCGGCGTCGGCGCCCGCGCGCAGGCTGACGAACGCCGCGACCGTCTCACCGCGGTACTCATCGGCCACGCCGATGACCGCGGCCTCGCGTACGGCGGGATGCGTGTAGAGCACGTCCTCGACCTCGCGGGGCCAGATCTTGAACCCGGAGGCGACGATCATGTCCTTGATCCGGTCGACGATGTAGAACCAGCCGTTCTCGTCCATGAACCCGACGTCGCCGGTGTAGAGCCACCCGTCGCGGATCGCCTTCGCCGACTCCTCGGGCTTGTTCCAGTAGCCCGGTACGACGGAGTCCGAGCGCATGACGATCTCGCCGACCTCGCCCACCGGAAGGTCGTTTCCGGTCTCGTCGGCGACCCGGCACTCGAAACCGGGCACCGGCGTACCCACCGCGAGGGCGCCGGACTTGGGATCGACCGGCGCCGTGCGCGCGGCCGGGACAGCATGCGACTCGCTCGTGCACTCGGTGAGGCCGTAGAGATTGTGCACGTATGCACCGAACAGCCCCTGCAGCTGCTCGACGGTCGACGCGGCGACGGCCTGCCCGCCGCTCCACAGCTTCGTGGCCGAGGACAGGTCGAAGTCGCGGGCGCTCGGTTCGTTCAGGATCGAGATGTAGGCGGTGATCGACCCCATCACCCACGTGGCCTTGTAACGCTCGATCAGCCGGCACATCACGACCGGGTCGAAGCGGTAGCCGAGTGCCATCGGCATCGCGACCTGGATGCTCACGCCGATGTGCGCGATCAACCCGGTGACGTGAAACAGCGGCGCGATCGCCAGGCACACGTCGGCATCGGACAGATCGCACCAGATCCGGTAGTTCTCGGAGTTGAAGAGCACCGCTCGGTGCGTGTTCATCGCGCCCTTCGGCGGACCGGTGGTCCCCGAGGTGTAGACGAGGTACGCCGTGTCGTCGAGCCCGACCTCGATCGGCTCCGGCTGGCGGCCGGCGTACTCTTCAAGCAGGGCAAGGAAATCGCCGCCGGCACCCGGCTCGGGCCGGTCGAGCTCGCCGAGCCGGTCGGCCGGCCACTCGCTCGCGAAGTCCAGGGCCGACGCGGTCACGATCGTCGTGCCGAGCTCCTCGATCGGGCCGTGCAGGTCGGCGTAGAGCGTGTCGAGCTGCACCAGCACCTTCGGCTCGGAGTCGCTCGCCAGCTTGATCAGCTCGTCGGTCTTGAACATCGGGTTGACCGGTACGACGATCGCGCCGAGCTTCCACGCGGCGTACTGGGCGATGATGAAGGCGGGCATGTTCTGCAGCTGCAGCATCACCCGGTCACCCTTGCCGACGCCGAACTTCGCCGCCAGCGCGACCGCGAACGCATCGACGTGCCCACCGAGCTCGGCGAACGTCATCGCCGTGTCGAGGTAGTGGAGCGCGGGCTTGTCGGCATGCGAGGCGACGGAGGCGGTCAGCGGCTCGACCGCGTTGCCGAAGCGGATCTGCGGGGTATCCGGCACCCCGTCATAAAGCGCGAGCCAGGGTTTGGCGGCGTACTCGTCGCGAAGCTGAGGCGTGGTCATGTTGCTCCATTTCCTATACAGAGCGGCGGTCGCTCGTGGGGACACCGGGGCAATTGAGGGGATCGTAGCCGGGCCCTTGACACTCTTCTATAGAAAAGTAACAGTGGGCGTTGTACAGATCACACCACGCGAAGCGACCGCAGGCCAGCCCGCTGCACGGTCTGGTCAATGACCCGTTCTGGAGGACCTATGGCCGACGAGGGCAAGACAAAACTGACGATGATGACGTCGGGGACGATGCACGCAGATCTTGTGTGGCTGCTGATCGACCCCTCGCGCATGCTCACCCCGGACAACAAGGACGCCAAGCGTGACTGGGTGGAAGTCCCGACGCACGTCGTGCTCATCGAGCACTCCAACGGCGAGAAGCTGCTGTGGGACACCGGCGTACCGCGCGACTGGGAGAGCCGGTGGGGCCAGGCCGGTCTGGCGCAGTTCTTCCCCTGTGACGCCGTCGATGAGGAGATGTGGCTCGACAGCCGGCTCAACCAGCTCAAGCTCGAGCCCGGCGACATCGACTACCTCGTGCTGTCGCACCTGCATCTCGACCACGCGGCCAACGCGCAGATGTGGGCCGGCACCGACACCAAGATCATCGTGGACGAGAAGGAGAAGGAAGGCGCGCTGAGCTTCGACGGCTACAACCAGGGCGCGCACATCAAGTCCGACTACGACGGTCTGCCACTCACCACGATCAACGAAGACACCGAGATCATGCCGGGCGTGACGATCCTGCAGACCCCCGGCCACACCTGGGGCACCCTGTCGTTGCAGGCCGACCTGCCGGACTCGGGCACCATGCTCTTTACCTCGGATTCGCTGTATCTGAAGGAAAGCTACGGTCCTCCGCCGATCGCCGCCGGCATCGTCTACGACACGGTGCAGTGGTTCGAGAGCGTGGAGAAGATCCGCAATATCGAGGAGAAGACCAACGCCAAGGTCATCTTCGGGCACAGCGCCGACCAGCTCGGCGAGCTGAAGATCGGCCCGGGCAACTACTACACGTAGGCCCGCCTTCTCGAGTTATCCACAGCCCACCCGACCTGCGGCACGTTTGCTTGGGCTACCAGGCCTCGAGGCCGCGCAAAAGTGCCGCAAGTCGCCCAAGGAGCACGCCGGATGCCGCTCTATGACTACCGCTGCGACTGCGGAGTGCAGTTCGAGATCCACGTTCCGAGCTGGAACACCCCGAACCCGCCCTGCCCGCTGTGCGACCGCGCGACGCGACGGATGCCCGCGGCACCGGCCTTCCACACCGGCGCCAAGCCGCCGCCCGGCCCCAACGAGGCCCCGGCGTCGTACGAAGGGGTCGGCATGGGCGACCGCGAGACGATCACCCGATGGCGTCGCCAGCTTGACCAGCACGCCAAGCTCGCCGAGAAACACCCTGAGCTGCAGGTGAAACGTGAGGCAATCGCCGCGCACGAGGGCGCGTTTGCCAACCGTCCGCTGAGCTACCGCGAGCTCGCGCAGCGGGCCGCCCCGTCCGGCGATGCCGACACCGGTGCCCGCGCGGCAGCCAAGGAGCGGGCCAGCGAGTCACCGGCCAAACCGCATCGTCACTGACGGGTACGCCGTACCCCATCTGAAAGGTAGGCCGCCATGGACGGTCTGATCATGGACGAGCAGCTCCTGCTCAGTTCGCTGCTGTGGCGCACCGAGCGCCTGTTTGCCGACAAGAAGATCATCACCCGCCTGGAGACCGGCAAGTACCACGAGTACACCTACGGCGACTTCGCCAAGCGGGTGCGCAAGCTGGCCTCAGCGCTGGAGAAGGCCGGGGTCAAACCTGGCGATCGCGTCGGCACGCTCGCGTGGAACCACTACCGGCACTTCGAGCTCTACTACGCGATTCCGAGCGTCGAGGCCGTCTGCCACACGATCAACATGCGGCTCTTTCCCGAGCAGCAGCGCTACATCGTGAACCACGCCGAAGACGTCATGCTTTTCCTAGATATAGATCAGATCCCCAACGTCGAGGTGATGGCCGCTGACGGCATCGACACCGTGAAGCAGTACGTCGTGCTCTGCGATGCCGATGAGCTGCCGGAGACCGCGCTTGAGCCGGTGATGTCCTACGAGGAGTTCATCGCCACCGGTGACGACGACTTCGAGTTCCGTGAGTTCAGCGAGCGTACGGCGGCCGCGATGTGCTACACGTCGGCCACCACCGGCGACCCGAAGGGCGTGCTCTTCACCCACCGCGGCATCGTGCTGCAGACGATGCTGGAGACCTCGCACGACAAGCTGGGTCTCAGCGAGGACCAGGTGGCTGGAAGTCGCGCCGATGTTTCACTGCAACGGCTGGAACCTTCCGCACGCCTGTCTGATGCAAGGTGCGACGCTGGTCTTTCTCGGCGTACACCCCACCGACATCGACTACGTGCAGACGATCGAGGACCTGAAGGTCACCGGTATCAACGCCGCCGTCACGGTCGGCAACATGATCCGCGACTTCGTGGTGGCCAGCGACCGCGACTGGGACCTGCACTCACTGAAAACCCTCTGGCTCGGCGGATCCGCACCGCCACGCGCAGTGATGGACTGGTTCGAGAAGACCTACGGGACGTGGGTGTTGCAAGGCTACGGCCACACCGAGTCGTCACCGCAGATCTGCTTCAACCACATCAAGACCACGCTGCGCGACGAAGATCCCGAACGGATCTGGGCGTTGCGGCTCACCGGAGGGCTGCCGTTCCCGTTGATGAAGGTGCGGATCGTCGACGACGAGGGCAACGAGCTGCCGTGGGACGGCGAGAGCATGGGCAACATCCACGTTCGGTCGCCGTACACCGCCTCGGGCTACTACAACGACGAGCGCACGAAGGACGCGATCATCGACGGCTGGCTCAATACCGGGGACATCGGCGCGATCACCCCCGAGGGTTTCGTGATGCTGAAGGACCGACAGAAGGATCTGATCAAGTCCGGTGGTGAGTGGATCTCCTCGATTGACCTGGAGAACGCGCTCATGTCGCATCCGAAGGTGCGCGAGGCGTCGGTGTTTGCCGTGCCGGACGAGAAGTGGAACGAACGGCCCGTCGCGGCGGTCGTGCCGGTCGACCCCGCGGACACGCCGAGCGAGGATGAGCTGCGTGAGTTCCTGGCGCAAGACTTCGCGAAGTGGTGGCTGCCCGATCGCTACCTGACGGTCACCGAGGTACCCAAGACCAGCGTCGGCAAGTACGACAAGAAGCGCCTCCGCGGCATGGTCGCCGACGGTGGTATCGAGAACGTCACTGCCACGATCGGCATCCGATAGGTAGCGTCGTCGGTATGACTACCCAGGATGCACAGCCTGAGATCGATCCGACGGTTCCGCCGAGCGGTCCGGGATGCCAGGAATGCCTCGCGACTTCGGACGGGTGGTGGGTGCACCTGCGGCGCTGCGCCGCGTGCGGGCCCATCGGGTGCTGTGACACGTCGCCGTCACAGCACGCGACCGCGCACTTCCGCGCGACGCAGCACCCGATCATCCGCAGCTACGAGCCCGGTGAAGACTGGTTCTTCGACTTCCGCACCGGCGACGCCGGCACCGGACCGGACCTCGCGCCGCCGCAGAGCCACCCGGTCGACCAGCCGGTGCCCGCGCCGGCCGACCGCGTGCCGTCCAACTGGATGGACCTCATCCACCGCTAGCCCTTTGGTGATCGAGCCGCGAAGGCGGCCAGCGCCTGAGCGTGTCGAGATCCGGTGAGTTGCGTTTGGACGTACCCGGCGGGGTCTCGACAACCGGACTCGTTCCTCGCCCTGCTCGACCACCGGGAGGTGGCTGGGCTACGGGGGCTCGCCGGCTCAACCACCAGCAGCGGTTGTCGAGACCTCGGGCGCAGCCGACGATGCGACCTGCGACGTGGGCGGGCGGAGGCGCAGGAGTACGGCGACGGCGACGACGACGCCCAGTCCGACCCACGTCGTGATCGGCTCCGGCAGGAGCATGCAGACGCCGGCGACCGCCAGGATGATCCGCAGCGGCACATTCAGATGGCGCTCCACCAACGGCATATAGCCTTCGAAACCGGAGGCCATTGCAAAGACGCCGACGACCGACAAGACCAGCGCGAGCATCACGTTGCCGAACGAGTCCTGCGCAACCAGCGCCGGGTTGAGCGCAAAGCAGAACGGGATCACGTACTTCACCGCGCCCAGCTTCATCGCCATGAAGCCGGTCTGCATCGGCGGTGTCTTGGCGATCCCCGCCGCGGCAAAGGCAGCGAGCGCGACCGGGGGCGTGATGTACGACGCAGTCGCCCAGTAGATGACGAACAGGTGCGCGGCGACCGGGTTGATGTCGAGCGCGACCAGCGCGGGCGCCATCACGATGCTCAGGAACACGTAGACGGCCGAGACCGTCATGCCCATGCCGAGCACGAAGCTGGTGAGCGCACCGGCGATCAGGATCAGCAAGACGTTGTCGCCGACCGCGGCCACTAGCTCGCGCGCCAGCGAGAGCGAGACGCCTGTCATCGACAGTCCGCCGATAATCAGCCCGACGCCGGCGATGATGCCGACGATCTCGGCGATCGCGCGCCCGGATGCCAGCACCAGATCACGGATGCCGTGGACGGTGAGCCGGTTTGACCGGCGCAGCAGCGCAATCAGGATCAGCAAGGTGACCGTCAGGAACGGCGCCTTCGCCTCGTCCCGCTGCACCACCAGCAGGAACAGCAGTACGCCGATCGCCAGGATGTAGGGCCAGCCGCTGACCAGCGTGGCAACCAGCCGCGGCAACCGGTCCTTCGGCTCACCGCGCAGGCCCTTGCGCGCGGCGTACGCGTCGACCTGGAAGAAGATGCCGAGGTAGTAGAGCAGTGCCGGGATGGCCGCGGCCAGGGCAGCGTGCCAGGTCGATGAAGAAGTCGGCGCCACCGGTGCGCTGCAGTGCGACCCCGAAGATCAGGAAGCCGACGAGCAGCGCCGCGGCCGTCTGCAGCGGCAGCCCGAGGATGGAGTCCACGCCGAGCGCGTGTTGGCGGGCCGCCCCGTTGGAGTCGTACTGCACGCCTTGCAGGACCGGCACCGGGATCGACGCGGAGATCATCGGGTACAGCGAGAAGATCAGCGCGATGATCGTGACGATCAACCCGGCGGTGCGCCGCAGCGCCTCGAGCACGAGCACCCAGAGCACGTAGCTGAGCACGATCACGAACGGCGGGGCCGCGAAGTCCCAGCCGAAGTTGATGATGTCCTCGGAGTGCAGCCCGAGATACAGGTTGGTGCCGAACGCGATCGCGGCAAGCAGCGCGTCGTACCACGGGACGTTGAACGTCCTGGCCTCGGTGACCGGGTCCGGTCCGTGCTCGTGGGACTCGCCAGACTCGGGCAGGCGAGCGCTATCTGCGTCGGTCCCCGGGTCGTCGGTGGCGGCCGCTGCCGCCTTGGCCGGGCTGGACTTGTGGATCCGGAAGTAGATGAAGACCTGGGGCAGGAAGCACGCGAGCGCGAAGTAGAGGAACTGGTTGGTCAGCATCGTGGGCCCGAACGGGTTCCACAGGAAGACCTGGCTGAGCACGACCGCCGTGCCGAGCACGGTCAGGACGATCGAGACCCACCGCCAGACCCGCGCGTTTGCCGAGGTCGAAAAGCTGGCGGTATCAGTCAAGGTTCTCGTCCTTCCAGGTCAGCCAGGCCTCGGAGAGCTCGTCACCGGAGGCCTTCGCGGTGACCTCCTTCCAGCCGGCGTTCAGCTTCTTCTCCCGCTCCAGCAGCTCGTCCTGCTTGGCCTGCGCTTCGTCGCTCCAGAGGTCGAGCTTCTTCAGTACGGCGATCGTCCCGTCGTGGAACGGCACCTGCTGCGGGGTCGTGACGGCGGTTTCGGCTGACCAGTCCGGGGTCGTCTTGGTCGCGTTCTGGTAGCGCGGGTAAGCATCGACGATCGCCTGGGCGAACTCGCTGACCGTCTTGTCGTCGGTCTTTTCGTAGGTCACGATCGGGATCGCATAAATAAAGCCGATGTCGGTCTGTCCCTCGGCCTGGCCAGCGCCGCCGGTGAACGGGCCGAGGGTGAGCGAGGGGTTGATCTGCTGGATCGCGGTGAGCAGCGTCTGGTCGCCCGCGTCCATCTTGATCCACTGGACTGGCGTGGAGCTTTCCAGCTCGTACAGCGACGAGCCGTAGACCTGCTGGAAGAGTACGTCGAGCTTGCCGGCCTTCAGGCCCTCGGCCTGCTCACCGTAGGAGATCGGCACCAGCTCGACGTCATCGAAACTGAGGCCGGCGCCCTGCAGCGCCATCTCGATCTTGCCGTTGACCGACGGGTTGGCCGTCACGTCGGGGACCTTGCGTCCGGCGAGGTCGGCGAGCGTCTGGATGCCCGAGTCCTGGCGCACCAGCAGCCCGTGCGGCGCGACCGGCGCCCACACCACGCGGATCGCCTGCGGACCCCACTCGGGGCTGAGGAACTCGTTGGTGGCCTCGAAGGAGAAGATGTACTCATCGCCCGTGCGCGAGAACGTCGCCAGTCCGCTACGCAGCGGCGTCATCCGCCCGATCGCGGTGTCGGAGGTCATGATGCGGGTGCGGATGCCCGACTCGTCGGTGATCGAGTTCGCCACCGCGGCCACGTCGGCGTACGTCGACGTCCCGGTCCCGTAGGTCGAGATCACCGCCATCGTCAGGCGACCATCGACGTACGCCGCGCCCTTCGGGGTACCACATCCGGCCAGCACCGCCACGGATCCGGCGATGCCGAGCTGGAGAAACTCTCTTCTGCGCATCAACTGCGGTCCGCATTCACTTGGTCGCGCCACTTCAGCCACGGCTCGAGGTTGGACAGGTCGTAGTCCGGTCCGGTCACGCCCATGGTGAAGAGGGTCGCTCCGGCATCGAGCAGCGGCTGGCCCTCGACCTCGGGCGGCTCGGGGGTGCGGCCGTCGCGACCGCGGCCACCGGCCCCGACCGAGATCTCGATCTCGGAGAAGTCGCGGTTCTCGGTGTCGCAGTGTCTGCGCAGTACGTCGATCTTGTGGGTGAGCTCATCGCCGGTGGCGAACGTGTGCCAGATGTCGGCGTGCCGAGCGACGTACTTCAGGGTCTTCTTCTCACCGCCGCCGCCGATCAGCACCGGGATCTTGCGGATCGGGGAGGGGTTGAGCTCCTCGAAGCGCTTCTCGATGCGCGGAAGGGCCTCGCCGAGGGCATCGAGCCGCTGGCCCGCCGTACCGAACTCGTAGCCGTAGCTGTCGTAGTCCTTCTCGAACCAGCCCGAGCCGATGCCCAGGATGAGCCGCGCCCCGCTGATGTGATCGACGGTGCGCGCCATGTCGGCGAGCAGGTCCGGGTTGCGGTAGGAGTTGCACGTGACGAGCGCGCCGATCTCGACGTCGCTGGTCTGCTCGGCCCACGCGGCGAGCATCGTCCAGCACTCGAAGTGCTTGCCCTCGGGTTCGCCGTAGAGCGGGTAGAAGTGGTCCCAGTTGAAGATCACGTCGACGCCCATGTCTTCGGCCCGGACGACGGCGTCTCGGATGTTGGCGTAGTCGGCGTGCTGCGGCTGGAGCTGTACGCCGACGCGAACTTTGCGCTGAGGTGTCGTCATGGCCCCATCCTGCCCCACGCCGGTGTGCTCGGCAGCACACCCCGGTGATTTCTATAGAAAGCGCGGGTTAGGTTGCTAGGAGGACGACGTCAGGAGGCGAGATGCGATTACAGCCGACCGAGCTCACCGCATCCGAGCGTGAGCTGCAGGAACAGGTGCGCGCGTGGTTGCGCGAACGGCTGCCGGCCGGCAGCTACGCGCTGGGGCTCGGGATGTCCGGCGACACCGACCCGCAGCTCTCCAAGGATCTCGGTGCCCAGGGCTGGCTCGGGATGGCGCTGCCGAAGGAGTACGGCGGGCACAGCCGCACCGCCGTCGAACGACTCATCGTCGTCGAGGAGCTGCTCGCGGTGGGCGCCCCGGTCGGATACCACTGGGTGGGCGACCGGCAGTCCGGGCCGAGCATCGCCAAGCACGGCAACGAGCAGCTGAAGCGGGAGATCCTTCCGGGCATCGCCGCGGGGGAGGTCTCCTTCGCCATCGGGATGTCGGAGCCCGACAGCGGCTCGGACCTCGCCTCGGTGCGCACGCGCGCTGAGCAGGTCGAAGGCGGCTGGAAGGTCAACGGCACGAAGATCTGGACCTCCGGCGCCTACGAGGCCACGCACCTGTTGGCGCTGTTTCGCACCTCCGAGCACAAGCACGAGGGCCTGACCCAGTTCGTCGTACGCCGCGACTCGCCCGGGTTGAGCGTCAACCGGATCCCGTTCATCGACGGCACTCGCCACTTCTGCGAGCTGTCCTTCGACGATGTCTTCATCCCGGACGAGATGCGCCTCGGCGAGGTCGGCGGCGGCTGGGCCCAGAACACCGCCGAACTCGTCCTCGAGCGCGGCGGCGTCGACCGCTGGATGTCGATCGCACCGTTGCTGGAGCACTGGGCGAGCTCGCCGCAGGCGCGGGAAAGTTCCATCGCACAGGCCGATCTCGGCGCCATCGTCGCGCGCAGCTGGGCCTTCCGCGGCATGTCGTTGGCGGTTGCGCGCATGGTCGACGCCGGAAAGTCGCCGGTGACCGAGGCGGCGCTCATCAAGGAGATGGCGACGCGGTTCGAGCAGGAGAGCGTCGACACGCTCGCTCGGCACTACGGACGCATGCCCGACCTGAACTCCGAAGACCCGCACGAGTCGCTGCTGGCGCGGGCGATCTTGGTCTCGCCGTCCTGGAGCATCCGCGGCGGCACCAACGAGATACTGCGGACCGTGATCGCGAAGGGACTGGCCAAACGATGAGGGAGCATCGACGGTCTCGAGTCACCAGTGCTGGCCGTGGATCTGCGTGGAGGTGGGCCAAACAATGACTTCCGTGACACCGCAGGCGGACCCGGACGTCGTCGCCGCCGTCCGCGAGCTGTTTCGCGCGCGCAGCACGCCCGAGGCGGTGAGCGAGGCCGAGAAGAGCGGCGGCATCGACCGCGGCTTGTGGGATCAGGTGCAGCAGCTCGGCCTGCACCTCGTCGGCGTACCCGAGGAGGCCGGCGGATCCGGTGGCACACTGCTCGATGCGGTCGCGATCGTGCATGCCGCCGGCGAGTACGCCGCCGCAGTGCCGGTCGCCGAGTCGATCCACGGTGCGTTGCTGCTCGCTGCCGCAGGAGCCGAGATACCCGACGGCACGATCACCGTTGCGCCCGAACCGGTCGTCCCCGCCGGCGAGGCGCGGCGGGTGCCCTACGGCCGGCACGCCGACCAGCTCGTCGGGGTGACCGCCGACGGCGACGTCGTACTCTCCACGGTCGAGGTGACCGCTGAGGGAGCCGACACCGCCGGGATGGCCAGTGACACGCTGCGTGTCGGCGGCTCGGTCGTGGGCCGGATCGACGACCGCGTCGACTACGGCGCATTGCTGCGGGCGGCCGCGATGGCCGGCGCGATGGAGGCGATGGCCGAGCTGACCCGCCGCTACACCGCTGAGCGCGAGCAGTTCGGCCGACCGGTCGGCACGTTCCAGGCCGTGCAGCAGCACATCGTCACCACGGCCCAGATGGCCGCGATGGCAACGCTGAGTGCCGAACGTGCTGCTATCGCGGCAATGCGCGGGCCCGCCTCGTTTGAGGTTGCGGCGGCCAAGCAGGTCATCGACAAGAACGCGACGACGGCCGCCCGCGCTGCGCACCAGGCGCACGGGGCGATCGGCATGACGCAGGAGTACCGGCTGCAGCAGCTCACTCGCCGGCTCTACGCGTGGCGCGGCGAGTACGGCGACGAGATGGCGTTGGCGCTCGCGATCGGTGGTGCGGTCGCGGCGCACGGAGCGGTGCACGATGTGGTCACCGGCGGCAGCGATGTCGTGCAGATAGGTGCGAAAGAGAGCGAGCAGCCATGAGCGATGTGAAGGTCAGCCGTGAGGGCAACGTGACGGTGCTGACCGTCATGCGAGCGCCGCACAACTTCTTCGACCAAGCGCTCGTCGAGGATCTGGCGCAGGCGGGGTTCGCCGCCGACGACGATGTCGATGCACGCGCGATCGTGCTGCGCTCGGAAGGCAAGAACTTCTGCGCCGGAGCGAACTTCGGCGAGGGCAAGCTCGGGGCAGAGCGGGCAGCCTCGTCGCAGCAGCTCTATCGCTCAGCCGCACGGCTGTTTGAGATCAAGACACCGATTGTGGCGGCGGTGCAGGGAGCAGCGGTCGGCGGCGGACTCGGGCTCGCGTGTATGGCGGACTTCCGGGTCGCCTCGCCGTCGAGCCGGTTGCACGCCAACTTCGCGCGCCTGGGGTTCCACCAGGGTTTTGGTCTGAGCGTGACGTTGCCGCGCATCCTCGGTGAGCAGAAAGCGGCCGAGATGCTGCTGACCGCCGCGCCGGTCAAGGGCGAGCAGGCGCACGCGATCGATCTGGTCGACCGCCTCGTCGACGACGGCCGCGAGTACGACGGGGCGCTCGCGCTCGCGGAGCAGATCGCGGCGAATGCGCCGATCGCGGTGCGGTCGATCCGCGAGACGCTGCGCGGCGAGTTGGCCGAGCAGGTGCGCAACGTGCTGGAGCGCGAGCTGTCGGAGCAGACGAAGCACTGGCAGACCAGTGACTGCGCAGAGGGTGTCGCGGCCAACCTCGAACGCCGCGACCCCGCCTTCACCGGCCAGTAGTATCGCCGTTTCCTGGTGGTTGAGCCGGGCGAGACACGAGCCCGTGTCGAAACCACCGCCACTGGCACGGTGGCTTGCGACAGGATGGGAGTCATGTTCACCACAAGACCGGAGATCACCGGAACGTTCGGCGCTGTCACGTCCACGCACTGGCTTCCTTCGGCGTCCGAGATGGCCGTCCTGGAGCGCGGCGGCAACGCGTTCGACGCGGCCGTCGCCGCGGCCTTCGTGCTGCAGGTCGTCGAGCCGCACCTGAACGGACCGGGCGGCGACGTACCACTCATCTTCGGCAAGCCGGGCGAGGAGCCGGTCGTCCTGTGCGGACAGGGCACCGCCCCTGCCGGTGCCACGATCGAGCACTACCGATCGCTCGGGCTCGAGACCGTGCCCGGCACCGGGCTGCTCGCCCCGGCAGTGCCCGGCTCGGTCCACGCGTGGCTGGTGCTGCTGCGCGACCACGGCACGATGCGCCCTCGCGAGGTGCTCGACTACGCGATCGGGTACGCCGCCGACGGGCACCCGGCGCTCGAGCGGACGAGCGCCACGATCGCCAGTATGGCTGACTTCTTCACCACGCATTGGCCGACGTCGGCGCAGCAGTGGCGCGC